>OLGM01000548.1_pt1 | contig 22972 bp, 24 predicted proteins | sample 1606001 | NCBI WGS metagenome assembly OLGM01 (sample SAMN03283294) | human gut metagenome | biome: human-associated habitat; material: feces | host: Homo sapiens | place: Peru | collected 2012
CATGTATTAAGAGTTAGTAAAAGACTAGTGCATTTATATCTACCAAATAAAACTAATCTATTATGTAGTCCATCCATATCATACTTACTAAATCTATTTGTTATCTTCTTTTCTACTTCTAGTGGTCCGTCACTTTCTTTAGCAAGCCCTAGTCTTTTACTAACTCTTAATACATGAGTATCAACTGCTATTACCTTCTCACCAAATAAATTAGCAAGTACAACATTTGTAGTTTTTCTTCCAACTCCAGGAAGACTTTCCAAAATATTTCTGTCACTCGGAAAATATCCGAGTTCTAACAAAGAAGAAACAATTCCTTTAAAATTCTTAGCTTTAGTCTTATACATTCCAATAGTTTTAATCATTTCTTCTATCTCTTTAACACTTAAATTATTAAGTTTCTCTAAACTGTCATATTTTTTATAAATTTCACTTGTTACTAAATTTACTCTTTTATCAGTTGTCTGCGCACTTAACATAGTACTTAAAAGCAGTTCATAATCTTTATTATATATAAGTTCACATTTAGGACTAGGAAAAAGAACCCTTAACCCATCTAAAATAATCTCTTCTTTATTCATCGCTATCATGAAGCCAGTCATAATCAAAAAGTTCTTTATATTCTTCTTTAGGCTTTTCTCCTTTCTTAGTCCATTCATAAAGTATTTTATCAATATACCTTAAATTACTAACTCCATTTATAACCGCTTCTCTTAAAGCATTTAAAATCATCCCTTCATCTATTCCTAAATTTAACCATCTATTTATAGTTTCATACTCAATTGGACTTAAACTTCTACCAAATTCACTTTCAAACTTAGAATAAATATCAGTATTAATTTCTTTCTCTTCTTTAGAATTCATAATTAATTTATCATAAAGTATATCAAGACTAATACTTTCACTTACTTTACCATTTTCTTTAATTACTTTAACTTCAATTAAACCTTTAGTAATAAGACTACTATATGTATTAAGTATATCTTCTTCACTAAAATTTAAAGCATTCTTTACTTTATTTAAATCAAGAGCTTTTTCTTCATTAATAAAATAAATAAGTAAAAGTAATTCATCAGTACTTAAATTAAGACTTTTAATACCTTTTAAAACATTACTATTAATTAAATAATTCTTTTCCTTATAAATTAATCTAATATCATTCATAACTCTTTAACCTTTCTATAATACTTTCCTTTTCATTCTTTAACTTTCCAGTTACTATCTCTTTTTCTAACTTATGAAGAATACTTCCCAGTTCCCTCCCAGGTTTAATGTTTAAAAGAGATAAAACTTCTTCACTTTTAATATTAATCTCTATTATACTATTTATTGGTAAATTAGTATACATTAAATTTATCTTTTCTAGTGGAATGTTTAAAACTAAAGCAGCACTAGAGCTTATAAAAAGTCCATACTTATAAACATCATAAATACCAATATTTCCTTTTTTAATTAATTTCTTAACACTTTTAATTTGTTCCTTTTCTAACCTTGTAAAAGGTAAATTTTTAAACTCTAATTGTGCATAGTTAGAAATTAAATTATCTACTGGGTTAAAAGTATTTATTTTAATACCTAAATATTCTTCTAAATTATAATCTTTAACAAAGTTAATAAATCGAGTGCATTTTTTAGACTTAAATAACTTATCAAATTCTTCTTTCTTTTTATTACTATTAATTAGTTCAAAATCTTTCTTATTATGTTTTATATAATCAATAATGCTTTTATCAAGGTTCATCTCAAGTATAGACATAAATCTAAGTCCTCTTAAAAGCCTTGATGGATCTTCTTTAAATAATATCTTAGGATCTTTTACTGGTCTAATAATATTACTCTTTATATCTTTAATCCCACCCATTATATCAATTATATTATATTCTCTGTCCATCACTATTGTATTCATAGTAAAATCTCTTCTTTTTAAATCTTCTTCTAAACTATCAATATATTCTATTTTAGTAGGCTTACCATTTTTATAAGAAAGCTCTCTTCTAAATGTAGTAATATCTACTATATTATTATGGGCATTTATTTTAACAGAACCATATTCATTATTAACCGTTTTAACATTAAAAAGTTTACTAACTTCCATTGGAGTAGCATTAGTTATAATATCAACATCTAAACTTATACTTTTAATTAAGTAGTCTCTAACACATCCACCTACTAAATAAGCCTTATAACCATTATCATTAAGCACTTTTAAAATATTCAAATAATTCTTATCCATAATTTACTAGAGTGACAAAAAAAAAGTCAAAAAAGACTTTTTAGTTTAAAGCATCTTTAAGTTTGCTTCCAGCTTTAAAACTAGCAACAGTTTTAGCAGCTATTTTAAGTGGTTTTTTAGTTAAAGGATTAATTCCTTCTCTAGCAGCTCTTTTTTTAGCACTAAAAGTACCAAATCCTACTAAAGTAACTTTACCTTCTTTCTTTAAACCAGTTTGAATTCCTTCTAAAGTTGCCTCAAGACTTCTTGTAGCATCAGCTTTAGAAAGCCCAGCCTTAGCTGCTATAAATTCTACTAATTCAGTTTTAGTCATCTCATTACCTCCATAATTTATATTTTTAAGCATACTATGCTTACATCTTCATTTTACTATAAAATAACAATTTTGCAAATGTTTTTTTAATATTTTTTATATTTTTTTCACTTTTAGTATTTTCTATTGTACAAAAAACATATTTTTTTTATTTCTATGTATATTTCTTTTAAGAAATCATATAGTTAAGTGAATATAAAAGGAGTGAAAAAAATGGATAAAAAAGAAATACTAGAAAGCATTTCTAAAAAAGGTAATGGTGAAATATACCTTGGTGTAGTTGGCGCAGTTAGAACTGGTAAGAGTTCATTTATTAAAAAAGTTATAGAAACTTTAGTTGTACCAAACGTAGAAGATGAAAACGAAAGAAAAAGATGTTTAGATGAAATTCCACAGACATCTAATGGTAAACAGATAATGACAGTCGAGCCAAAATTTGTACCTTCAAGCGGCGCTAATATTAAAATTGAAGAAATGACTACTAATATTAAACTAATAGACTGTGTTGGTTTTGTAACACCAGATGCAAAAGGTTATACAGATGAAGAAGGTCATGAAAGGATGATAAAAACACCTTGGTTTACAGAAGATTTACCATTTGTAGAAGCTGCAAGTATTGGTACTGAAAAAGTAATTAAAGACCATAGTACAATAGGAATTGTTGTGACAACAGATGGTTCTATTCTAGAAATGGATAGAGATAATTATATAAATGCTGAAGAAAAAGTTATTAATGAACTTAAAACTATTAACAAACCATTTATAGTTATAATGAATAGTACTCATCCAAATAGTGAAAGCACTAGGGCACTTTCAAGTGAATTAAAAGAAAAATATAACGTGCCAGTAATTCCAGTAAGTATTCCAGACATGACAGAAAAGGAAATAATAAATATACTAAAAGAAGCACTTTATGAATTCCCAGTAGAAGATATAGAAGTAAAAATACCAGACTGGGTAGATGTTCTTGATATGAATAGTCCTATTAAAAGTACTTTCATAAATGCTATGAAACAAAGTGTAACAAGTGTTGATAAATTAAGAGATATAGAAAACATAAATTTAAACTTTGAAGAAAATGATATTATAAGTAATGCATATATATCTAATTTGAATACTAACACCGGAGAAGTCACAATTAATTTAGAAGCACCAGAAGAATTATTTAACATTGTTTTAAAAGAAACTATGGGAAAAGAAATAACTAGTAAAGCCGATTTACTAAGAATATTTAAAGACTTTAGTGAAGGTAAAAGTGAGTATGAAAGTGTTAAATCAGCTTTAAAACAAGTTTACTCTACTGGTTATGGAATTGTATTCCCAAGACTAGAAGATATGAAACTAGACTCACCAGAAATAATTAAACAGTCAGGTAGATATGGAGTTAAATTAAAAGCTATAGGTAGTTCAATACACATGATTAAAGTAGATGTAGAAAGTACATTTGAACCAATAATTGGAACAGAAATGCAAAGTAAAGAACTAATTGATAACTTAATGAAAGATGGTAACAATGATAGCATTTGGAAAAGTGAAATATTTGGTAGAAGTTTAGAAGTAATTGTACAAGAAGGAATACAAGCTAAACTAAACTTAATACCTGATAGTGTTAGATATAAACTTGCTAGTACTGTAACTAAAATTGTAAATAAAGGAAGTAATAACTTAATTGCTATTGTTTTATAGCAATTTTTTCTTTATAATTAATTATAGGAGGTGTGATTTTGAAAACTACAATTGATATGTATGACATTGTTGATGGAGGATTTAGTCAACCTAGCAGTGCAGCTTGGGGTACTATAGCTTTAATATTAGCTATTATTGGAGGAATATTAGTATATTTCTTATTTCTAAAAAAAGATAATGAAAATAAGTTTACTGGTTTTAAAAAATACTTATATGAATTCTTATCTTTTAAAAAGATGTGGCTAGAAACTATTCTAAAAATATCTTATTTAATTATAACTATTTATCTTTCATTAATGTCATTTGAATTAATCAAAACTAGTTTCTTACTATTTGTTTTAACTTTTGCACTTGGTAATCTTATTGTAAGAGTAATATATGAGTTATCACTTTTATTACTTACTATATGCAGAAATACTACTGAAATTAATAAGAAACTTAAATAAAATTCAATAGCTTATAAAGTTAGAAATTGAATTTAAATAATAAAGGAAGTAAAAACTTAACATGATTAGTTAAGCTTTTACTTCCTTATTTTTCTCCAAAAATTTTTTCAAATACAGCTTTTGCTTTTCCTTCATCAATTGGTTTCTTTAAATAACCATCATATGGTGCTGGGTCATAGATATCTTCCCAGTCTTCAGCACTACAAACTACAATTGGGATATCGCTAAATGTTCTAATTTCTTCAAAAAGTTTCTTACCTGTCATATCGCACTTATAAAGATTATTTGTAATTATCAAATCATACTTATCTTGATTTTCTCTAAATTCCTTTAAAACATCAGAACTATAATCGATAACATTTACATCATGCCCCATACCTCTAAGAGTTCTTGCATTTATAATAGCCATTTCAGTATTGTAACAACCTAAAAGAATTCTTAATTTCATTTTCTCTCACCCTTTCGACCTCAAATATTTACTACTAGAATATTATAACTTACTATGTAAATAAAGTCTACACAAATTTTAAAAAGTTACATCTAACTATACACATATTGTATATTTTTTAATTTTTTGTGCATACTGGTACTGGCTGACTACATTATTTTTAATGTTTTTATGAGAAAATGAGTATGGTGAAAATTATGGCTTATGAATACAAGGAGTTTGACTTTAATAAAGATATCAAAAAAATAGTCGCTCTAAATATTAGAAAGTATAGAAAACTAAAAGGCTATACGCAAGAAGAACTTGCTCTTTATACAGATAGAAGTTTTGAATTTATAAGAAGAATAGAAAGCGAACAAGGAAGAAGAGGATTCTCGGTTGAAACTTTATGGAGAATAGCAATGGTACTTGAAATACCAATGGATAATCTATTCAAAGATGATGTCATAGAAGAAAATTAAAATAGTAGCTGGGCTACTATTTTTTTAACACTTACTAATTTGTACTAAATCTACTTCTACAGGAGTTTCTTGTCCAAATAAATCTATTAATACATTTAATTTTTCGTTTTCTAGATCTATAGACTGAACTTTACCATACATACCTGTAAATGGTCCATCAACTATTTTTACTGAGTCTCCTTCGTTTAAATCAGTTTCAATATCAAGTCTACTAATTCCTTCATTTACTAAAATTTTATCTATTTCTTGAGGTGATAAAGGAATAGGTTTTGCACCCTTACCACTTGATCCAATAAATCCTGTTACACCTGGTGTATTTCTAACTGCATACCAAGCTTCATCACTCATTATCATTTCAACTAAAACATACCCAGGAAACATCTTTTTAGTCTTTTCTTTTTTTACTCCATCTTTAATTTCTACTTCAGTTGTTTCAGGAACAATAACTCTAAAAATATTATTTTCCATCCCCATTGAGTCTTTTCTCATAAGTAAATTTTCTTTAACTTTGCTTTCATGTCCAGAATAAGTATTAACAACATACCATAATTTTTGATTATCCATACTAGCTCACTAATCCTTTCAAGAATGTAAATAACACATCAAGTAAATAAAAATATAATCCAAAGAATACCATTAAAGTAAGAACCATAACAGAATACTTAACCATATCTTTACTGCTAGGCCATCTTACCATTTTTCTTTCTTTGTCTACTCCTTTAAAAAATGATTTAATTTTCATCAAATAACCTCCATTTTGTCTTATAAAAAAAACACCTATGTGTTTCAGTAATTTAAATATACTACAAAATCAAATAAAATTCAAGTATTTTGTGTAACTTTTTAGCATAAAAAAGGCATCTACAAAATAAATGCCTTTTTAAATTATCTCTTACTAATTTCTTCACTTACAATTTTATTAACTAAACTAGGGTTAGCTTTCCCCTCGCTTAGCTTTAAAGTTTGGCCTATAAAGAAACCAATTAAGTTAGTTTTACCACTTTTATAACTTTCAAGTTCTTTAGGATTATTATCGATTACTTCATTAACTAGTTTTCTTATTTCTTCTGGATCACTTATTTGTTCTAGTCCCTTTTCTTTAACAATTTCTTCTGGTGTTTTCTCTTCTTCTAAAATATAAGTAAAAACACTTTTTGCTTGTTCTGTACTTATTCTTCCCTCTTCTATCATTTTAACCATATTAACTAGATGTTCTGGCTTAATAAATACTTCATCTATAGTTTTATTAGTTTGATTTAAATATCCGAGTAGTCTTGTAGTAATCCAGTTACTAACGGAAACTGGATTTGCGTTTAACGATAAACATCCTTCATAAAAATCACTTATTTTTTTATCTTTAATTAAAACTTTAGCATCTTTTTTATTTACACCTAGATTAACATACTTATTATATCTTTCAAAAGGTAAAACAGGAATGTCTTTTTTTATTTCATCAATAAAATCACTCGATAGTTTAACAACTGGTATGTTAGGTTCAATATAATATCTATAATCAATTGCATCAACTTTATCTCTCATTGAAACTGTTTTCTTTTCTTGGTCCACCCATCTACGAGTTTCTTGTTTAATAACTCCAGCATTCATTAAAACTTCTTCTTGTCTTTTTATTTCAGAAATAATTACTTCTTTAACTGTGCTAAAGGAATTTATATTTTTTATCTCACTACGAGTTCCTAGTACATTAGATCCTTTAGGTTTTAAAGAAATATTAACATCTACCCTAATTTGACCTTTCTCACTACTTGCTTCACTTACATTAGTATATTTAATAATATTTCTTAAATTTTCTAAAAATTCAATTACATCATCTACTCCAGTAAACACAGGTTCAGTAACTATCTCAATTAAAGGTACTCCTGCACGGTTATAATCAAGTAAACTGTAATCATCATAATGCGCCATACTAGCTGAGTCTTCTTCTAAATGAATTTGATGTATTAAACATCTTTTAACTTCTCCATTAACTTCTATATCAAGATATCCATTTTTCCCAAAAGGTTTAGTCATCTGTGTTATTTGGTATCCTTTAGGTAAATCAGCATAATAGTAGTTTTTTCTATCAAACATTACAACATCTGGAATTTCACAGTTTAAGGCAAGTGCTAGTTTTATAGCTTTTCTAACTCCTTCTTTATTTACTCTTGGCAAAGTACCAGGAAAAGCCAAATCAATAACACTTATATTTTCATTAGGATTAGTATTATAACTATTACTGCTTCCTGAAAACATCTTACTTTTAGTATTAAGTTCTGTATGGACTTCAAGTCCAATAGTAGGTTCAAACATATTAAATAACCTCCTTTATCATGTCTTTATAAGGCATTGTGCTTTCTATAGAATAAGCAATATTTAAACATTTTAAGTCTTCTCTTTGTTTACAAGTTATTGATAAACCTATTGGCATATCATTTACAAAGCCACATGGAATAGTAATACTTGGATATCCTCCAAAGTTTCCAATATCCAAATGATTTTCTAGAAGTAAATACTCACTACTTAATCTATCAGGCTCATTTGTAGGATTAATCTTAGGCGCTACTGTACCGGTTGTTGGAAGAATTAAAGCATCATGCTCACTTAAAAGTTCATTTATTTTAGTAACAATCATATTTCTTGCCCTTTTAGCATTAATAAATAATCTCTCTTGATTTTCTCTTTCAAGAATATAACTACCTATTACAAATCTTCTTTTAATCATTTCAGCAAAACCTTTAGTTCTAGTATTAATCATTATTTCTTCAGGAGTTTTGCCTTCCATTTTATTTCCAAAGATAAAACCAGTTAAATTACTATTGTTACTAGTACTTTCAGCACAACTTATTATAAAGTATATAGGATAAATACATTCAAGTAGTTTTTTATCTATACTAACTTCTTCTACTAAAGCTCCTCTTTCTTTTAAATCATTTACTTTTTCATAAAAATTATCAAGTATCTTAATGGTCTCTTCATTATTAACATTTTCTTTATCTACTATTTCTTTTATATAGAATAACTTCTTACCTTTTAAATCATTAACTAAATTATCACTATAACTAATATTATCATCTTCTAAAGTAGTCATATCCATCTTATCTTTTCCCTTTAAAACATCAACTACTATAGCAGCATCAAGAACATTTCTAGTAATAACTCCTACATGATCTAAACTACTTGCAAAAGGAAATAAACCATATCTACTTATTCTTCCATATGTAGGTTTGAAGCCTACTACTCCGCAGTAACTAGATGGTTTTCTAACTGAATCACCTGTGTCACTTCCTATACTAAAAGGAACTAAATTAGCAGCAACACTTACTACACTTCCGGCAGAACTTCCGCCTGCAATTCTAGTTGTATCATAAGGATTTCTAACTATACCAGTGTGTCCAGTTAGTCCACTTCCTCCCATAGCCAGTTCATCTAAAACAGTTTTACCTACTAAGGCTGCCCCACTTTGCTTTAGTTTTTTATATACAGTACTATCAAAAGGTGGTACATAATCTTTAAGTATATTACTAGAACCTGTTGTAAGAATACCTTTTGTACTAAAGTTATCTTTAATTGAATAAGGTACTCCATTTAACTTACTTTCACTATCAAGACTTATATATTCATCCATAATAGTTACATATGGATTTAATTTTTCCATGGCACTTTTAGACTTATTTACTGCATCTTGCCATAATTCCTTACTAGAAGTTCCATTTTCAATTTTATCTTTATATTCTAGAATATTCATTATTCCACCACCTTCGGAAGTTTAACTCTGTTACTTTCTTTATCTTTTGTATTCATAAGAGCATCTTCTACACTTAAACTCATGTCAACTTCATCACTTCTTAAATAAGATTCCTCTAAAGGAAAAGGAAATGACATAGGTTCATAATCCTTTAATCCTTCTATTTCACTTATTTTATCAACTTGTTTAAATAGGATTTCAAATTCATCTTGTAGAGTTTTATATTCACTTTCTTCCATGGTAAACTCTAACTTTTTAGAATAATCTTTTAATTTATCTATTGGTATCATTTTTTCCTCACTTCCATACATTTAAATAATATCACAGTTAAAAGAAAATATAAAGAAAAAAAGCAAATATTTTTGCTTATAAAATCTAACGATTACAAATCTTAAAAGTTCACAGTTAGAAAATTAATCACTTAAAAATGTGATATTTTTACCACATTTTTTAATTTAATCCATAAATACATTTATTATACAAAAATTCTATTATTTTTGTATCTTCTCCTTTAGTATAATAATCAGTTAATAGTTTATTAAATTCTAATAAATTTTCATCCTTTACTAAAATTATTCCTTTACCATTCATAATCATTATCTTATTAGCAATTATCATACTAGTTCTTTTATTTCCGTCTGAGGATGATATCTAAGAACTGAATATTTTTAACAACTGATATCCTCATTTTCCATTTCAATCATAAATTTATCAAAATCAGATTCAAATAATTTATCTTGAGTAATTCTATACTTTTCAAATTCAGAAAGTGCAAAACTCTTTGCTACCTTATGTGATACTTTACCAGGATTATCAAGTACATCTCTTTCGTTAAATTGTAAAAATACATCTAGCTTACCTTTCCAGTCTTCCATTGTCATAGGAATATGTCTTTCAGCTTGATCCTCAGCGTAATCTAAATACATTGTAACAATTCTTTCTAAAGATTTTAATTCTTCTTTAGTAAGATAATTTTTAGCAATTATAACATCAGATGCAATTATTTTGCCATTAGGTGAATTTTTCCAATTTGTTAATCCCATATGGTTTTTTTTATGATTTGCACGGTTCACTACAACTTCTGCAGCAGTATTTCCATGAACAGCATAATGCATTTTATTTTGAACGGTTTTAAAAAAATCTTTTGTTATTGGTGAAGCTACATTATAATCTAAACTCGTTGTGTATATATCAGTAATCTTTTGATAAAAATTTCTTTCACTAATTCTTATTTCTCTTATTTCCTGTAGTAATTCATCAAAATAATTTTCATTTAAAAAAGTTCCATTTTTAAGTCTTTCTTTATCTAATACGTATCCTTTTACAGAATATTGTTTTAAAATATTGATTGCCCACAATCTAAAATCTATTGCTCTTTTGCTATTAACTTTAAATCCAACAGCAATAATAACATCTAGATTATAATATTTTGTTTTATAATTTTTTCCATCTCTAGCAGTATGTAAAAATTCTTTACATACTGAATTCTCACTTAATTCTTTTTCAAAAATATTAGAAAGATGTATTGTTATATTATTTCTTGTTGTCCCAAAAAGTTCGGCCATCAATTTTTGACTAAGCCAGACTGATTCTTCATCAACAATCACTTCTATTGTCTTTTCTTTATTTTGTTTTGTGAATATCAAAAATTCTGCTGTTGAATTTCTTATTTGTAATGTTTGCATAATTCTTTACCTCCTGATTTAACTACATTAATAAATATATTATATCAAAACTTTCCACTATTTATATATTAATTTTGAAAGTATGCCATTTTCTGTCTTAAGTATTCATCCTCATCCCAAAAAAGTTGATTTCTCATTCCGTAAAGCATATATTTGATACTTCTTAAAGTTAGATTAAATTTATCTTTCATATAATCACTTTCCTTTATGTTAATTTTACCATTAATTTTAAGAAAAAGAAACCTAAAGTAAATCACTTTCTAGGTTCTCTTCATTTAAATCAATTTTAATAATATTATTTATTGCTTCATCAAGTAATTCTTTACTTAATTTTTCTTCTTCACTTCTTGCTATATCTAATCTTGGATTAATTACTGGATGAGTAGGTACAAATACGGTACAGCAGTCCATATACGGAAGAATACTTATATCATAACTTCCTATCTTTCTAGCAATTTCCATAATCTCTAATTTATCAAAACTAGCAAGAGGTCTTATTATAGGATAAGAAGTAACATCATTAACTACTTTCATACTAGTTAAGGTTTGACTTGCTACTTGTCCAATACTTTCCCCATTTACTATAGCATTAGCATTTCTTCTTTTAGCAACTCTTTCTGCTATTTTATACATTTGTCTTCTCATCATTGTAATCATATAGTCACTTTTCATTTCTCTATAAATAGTTTCTTGAATTTTTGTAAAAGGAACGACTAAAAGTTTACCAGTATTACCATAATTCTTAAGAATTTTAGCAAGATTTATAACCTTTTCTCTAGCTTCTAAACTAGTATGAGGTAAACTTTCAAAGTAAAGAAAATCCAACTTAACTCCTCTTTTCATGGTAAGAAATCCCGCTACAACACTATCAATTCCACCACTTAACATAAGAAGAGCCTTACCAAGAGTACCAGAAGGATATCCTCCCATTCCTTTAACTCCATTAGAATATAGATAAACTCCTTCTCTTCTAATTTCTATATTAATTAGACATTCAGGATTATGAACATCTACTTTTAAGTTAGGTATATTTTTTAAAAGATATCCTCCAACTATTTTTGATAACTCCATACTGTTTATACTAAAACTTTTATCACTTCTATTAGTTTCAACTTTAAAAGTAGTTCCTTCTTTTATTAGGCTTTTACTTATACTTTTAATATTCTCTACATCTTTACTTTCAGTAAAAATGCATTTTACTATTTCATGAATACCAAATACTTTAGTAAGTCTTTTTATACTTTCATCTATATCATTAACATAAATAAACATTCTATAGTAGTCTTTCTTAATAGCAGGGTTTAACCCTTCTAAGCAAGATAAGATATTCTTCTCTAGTGCACTAATAAAGAAATTTCTGTTATCTTTCTTAGTAGTTAACTCTGCATATTTAATCATTATTACTTCTTCCATAGGTTACTCCTTTAATAGTAGTTCATTATATGTTTTAATAAATGAAACAATAAACTCTTCTATTTCTTTCTTAGTAGTCATATAACTTAAACTAATTCTAATACTTGTAGTATTAATTTCTTTATCACTAATATAATGTTTAAGAATACTAGATGGTTCATTACTAGAACATGCTGTTGTAGTACTAATATATATTCCATATTTTTCAATTGCTCTTACAAAAGTTTCACTTTTAATTTTCCTAAGGCTCAAATTAAAGATATGAGGAACACATAAATTATTAGAATTAATATGTACCGGTATATTCTTAAGACCATCTCTAAGCATATTATTTAACTCTGCAACATGCTTATAGTTATTATCTAAATTTTCAGTAGCAATTCTAATAGCCTTAGAAAAACTAACTATTAGAGGTAATGCAGGTGTTCCACCTCTAAAAGGGCAATTCTCAGTAAGTCCATAGATTAGAGGCTCAATTTCAAGATTACTTTTCTTATAAAGAAGCCCAATTCCTTTAGGTGCATAAATCTTATGACTACTCATACTAGCCAAATCTACATCATTTAAATTAATATTAATCTTACCAAGTGCTTGTGTCATATCTGAATGAAATATTACTCTAGGGTTTTTCTTATTAATAATTTGTCTAATAGTTTTAAGGGGTGCTTTGAAACCTATTTCACTATTGACTGCACATATACTAACTAATATAGTATCTTCTCTAATTAAACTTTCTAAATCTTTTAAATCTATTTTTCCATTTTCATTTAACTTAATATAACTAATTTCAAACCCTTTAGTCTCTAAAAATTTCATAGTTTCACTAACACTTTTATGTTCGTAATAACTAGTAATAATATGTTTTCCTCTTTCTTTATACTTAAAAGCCACACCTTTAATAGCAGTACTATTACTTTCACTAGATCCACTTGTATAAATAAGTTCATTAAATTTGCACCCTAAACAAGAAGCTATTTGTTTACTAGCTTTAAGCATTAATTCTTTAGATTTAACTCCTAAATTATGTATAGAATTAGCATTACCTATATAATCAGTAGTTACTTTAACATAACTATCCAGTACTTCAGGAAGTACTGGAGTAGTAGCACTATAGTCTAAATATATCATAACTATCACCTACATTTCTTGAACAACTGTTAAAATAACAGGTTTACTTTCAGTTAGTTTGTAAATATAAGTGCCAATATTCTCTCTAATATCAGTTCTAATTTTAGAATAATCAGCATATTTACCATTATGAGTATTATTTTTAATAATTTCTTTACTTCTAGTTTTAATTTCTTCTATTATATCTAAATTATCTTTGTTAAATATAAAACCTCTTGTTAAAACTTCTGGGCCACTTATTATATTTTTATTTTTCTTGCTAACAGTAGCTGATATTAATACTAGTCCATTATTTCCTAGCATTTCTCTATCCTTTAGAACAAGTTCTCCCACATCGTTAGAACTCTTACCATCAATTAAAACATCATCAACTTTAATATGTTCTCCTTTAGGAATTAGCTTACCATCATTAAACTCTACTACATCACCATTTTCTTTTAAAAGGATGTTTTCTTTAGGTATTCCAACTTCTAAAGCAAGCTTAGCATTACCTACTTGATAACGATATTCACCTTTAATAGGCATGTAATATTTAGGATTAAATATCTTTACCATTAACATTAAGTCTTGGCTTGATGCATGTAATCTAACATTCTTATTTTTAGGAACATCAAATATATTAATACCATGTACTGCTATTTCATTCTTAATTTTAACACTAGAAAGTTCATTAGCTTCATAAGAAGGATCAGCAAAACATATTGAATCATTCTTTTCAATTATTACATACTTATCATAGCCATTAACTATTCTAGATAAATTATAGTAAGGTGCTTCTCTATCATTACTTACAAGTATAACAGCATTCTTTTCTTTTAAATCTTTTAAGTCACCTATTAAACCTTCACGTACATTTAAATATCCTTCTTTAATAGCCATGTCAATTATATTTTGTAAGTATTTACCCATTACTACTACTTTTCTATCAGTATCTTTAACTGCATCTAAAATGTTTTGAATTGTTAAGAGATGAAGTGGTAAAATACTAAAAATAACTCTTCCTTCACTCTTTTCAATTGCATTTTTATAGTACTTATCAAGTTTATGATTAGGACTTGTAAATCCAGCTTTCTCACTAAACACACTTTCATTCATTAAAAGAAGTACTCCTTGTTTACCTATATAAGCTAGCTTACCTAAATCCATATCATAAGCACCTTTCATAGTTGAGTCAATAACAAAATCACTCATGTATACAATTGCACCATCAGGAGTATTGATGCTATATCCAACACTTTCAGGTACACTGTGACTCACACTAAAAGGAAATACACTAAACTCTTTAAAATCTATTTTTCTGTGAGGTTTAATAACATGTAAATTCTTTATCTTAACTTCAACTTCAGCACATTCTATTTCAAGTATCTTACTTGTATAGTTAGTTGCAAATACATGTAAGTCAGGTAAGCATTTAATTAGGTCACTTACTGCACCGATATTTTCATAATGAGCATGACTTAAAAATAAACCAACTATTCTTTTCTTATTTTGAACTAAATAACTAAAATCAGGTATAACATGATCTACTCCAAGCATCTTTTCATTTGCATACTTTAGTCCAGCATCAAATATTAAAATTCTATTATTAAGTTCAATTATATATAAATTCTTTCCATTTTCATTTAGTCCACCAAGACTAAATACTCTTATTTTATTCATAAAGTATCACTCCTTTTTATTATATAAATTAAAATAATAGTTCTCAAATGACTACATAAATATACCACAAATTAGCGTTTTAGTCAATTATTAGTATAACCAAAAAAAAGTAAAATTACTTTTACTTTGCTAAACTTCCTATTAAATAATAGATGTTAATAGTTACTGAAACAGTAACAAAAAAAGAACACTGCCTCAACTGAGACGGTGTTCACTAATCCATGCGGACTGAGTAACACCTAACAGCGAAAACTAGGTAATACTCATTTTGTTTGTCCTTTTATATTATATGTCGTTTTGACAATTTAATTATATCAAATATTTTTTATTTATCAAGCACTTTATTTTATACATTTAATTTTTGCTTTTAATACAAGTGAATTTAATATCATAAGTAGTAAAAATAAATTTCTTACTAACGTTAATATCACTAGCGCATACTTTTTCTTCTAGTTTTAATTCTTTAATATATCCTAAACTTTCTAATTCTTCACTAGTTATTGCTAGTGGAGCTTTTAAATTATTATCTTTCATATATTTCTTAACAGAAGTTTTAACTTCTTCTTTAAGAGACATGTATTTTATTTCTTCTTTGTATTTTGATCCAATTAAGAATAAAGTACACACAAGTAATATTATTATACTTCCCCATACTACAATAACTTTATTACTCATTAACCATCATGCCTTTCATTATAACCTTTAGTGGTATATTTCTTACATTTTAAATATGGTTCATAAACTATACTACTTCTATCATTTAAATAAACACTTACATATCCAGAACAAGTTCCATCATTATCTTTTACTTCTTCTATAAAGTTATTACTAACAAGTTGATTTACTTTAATATAGAGTGTATCTAAACCAAGTTCATTGTTATAATATTTTTCTACATACTTTTTAGAAGCTTCTACTACATTATTTTCAAGTAAAGTGTAATTAGTCTTTTCTTTATTACTAAAACCTTTAAAATTCCAATTTTCATCAAGTAGTCCATGTGCTCTTAAAGCTACTGCTACTACTATCAAACAAATAATAAAAAGTAATATGAATGAGAAAAACACAGCATATCCCCATCCTTTTTTATTTAATTTCATAATATTCCTTCTTTCTATAAAAATTATATCATACTTAAAACTAAATTAAAAGAGTAGCATAACTACTCTTTGCAATTTGGACAAATAACTTCGCCTTTCTTTTCTACTAATAATTCACCACATTTAGGGCACACTTCTCCAGTTGGTTTATCCCAAAGAGCATACTTACATTTAGGATAATTATTACAGCCATAGAACTCTTTTCCTCTTTTAGTTCTCTTAACTATAATATCGCCTTCACACTTAGGACACTTACAAATAACTGTAGTTTCCTTTTCTTTTTTAGGAATATACTTACATTCTGGATAACCACTACAAGCTATAAACTTACCAAATTTGCCATATCTATAAACTAAAGGTTTACCACATTCTGGACAAATATCGCCAGTTTCTTCTGGAGCATCCTTTTCCATCTTAGAATATGCTTCATCCACTAGTGGTTCAAAATCTTTATAAAACTTGTCTAGTAGTTCATACCAAACCTCTTTACCTTCAGCAACTTTATCTAAATCAGTTTCCATTTCAGAAGTATACTCAACATTAATAATTGACTTAAAAAATTCTTGTAATTTATCTGTTACTTGAATACCTACAGTAGTAGGAATAAATTTCTTACTTTCAACAGTAATATATTTTCTTTCTTTTAAAACTTCAATTATCTTAACATATGTACTAGGTCTACCTATTCCTAGACTTTCTAACTCTTTAATTAACTTATCTTCAGTAAACCTAGCAGGCGGTTCAGTAAAGTGACTAGTAGCTTTAATTTCTTTACTAATTATTACATTAGAATTATAATTTGCTAAATCAGGAAGTATTTTATCTTTACTTTCTTCAAAATCACTATATACCTTTAAATAACCATCAAATGTAAGAACTTGTCCACTAGCATTAAACTTATAATCATTATTATCAAGAACTACACTTGTAGCCATTACCTTAGCATCAGACATTAAACTAGCAAGAGTTCTAACATATATTAAATTATATAACTTATACTCATCAGGAGTTAAATATGCTTTAATACTTTCAGGTGTTCTTAAAATACTTGTAGGTCTAATACCTTCATGTGCATCTTGAACATTTTCTTTTTCTTTAGTTTTCTTTACATAACCTACATATTCTTTTCCATAATTAGCTTTAATATAATCAAAAACATCTTTAACAAAGACATCACTTAATCTTGTACTATCTGTTCTCATGTAAGAAATAAGTCCAACTAAATCATTGCCTATTTTTTTACCTTCATATAAGCCTTGTGCTAAACGCATGGTTTTAGAAGCACTAAAATTTAGTTTAATACTAGCCATCTGTGTAAGAGTACTAGTAGTAAAGACAAGTTTACTATTCTTTTTCTTTTCCTTACTTTCTACACTTTCAATAGTAAAAGCATTACTTAAACTATTAAGTATCTTATCTCTTTCTACTGGAGTTTTAATCTCTACCTTTTTATTCTTATACTTAGTTAAACTAGCTTCAAAGTCTTTAAAAATAGCTTCAATAGTAAAATACTCTTCACTCTTAAAAGCATTTATTTCCCTTTCTCTATCAACAATTAATTTTAAAGCTACACTTTGTACTCTTCCTGCACTTTTACCTTCTGTCTTGCTTTGCATAAGTTTACTTAATCTAAAACCTATTATTCTATCTAGAATTCTTCTACTTTCTTGACTATGTACTAAATCCATATCAATATCTCTAGGATGCTTAAATGCTTCTTTTATAGCATTTTCAGTTATCTCATTAAAAACAACTCTTCCATAATTATCCTTAAGTCCTAAAGCATCTTTTAAATGCCAACTTATTGCTTCTCCTTCACGGTCTGGATCGGTAGCAAGAATGACATAATCACTAGATTTAATTTCTTTCTTTAAATCAGTTATTAACTTTCCTTTACCTTTAATAACTTTATAATTAGGTTTAAAATTATCTTCTAAATCAACACCTAATCCATACTTACCAGTAGTAGCTAAATCTCTAACATGACCCTTACTACTAGTTACTTTATAATCTTTTCCTAAATATTTTTCAATAGTTTTACTCTTACTAGGACTTTCAACTATTACTAAATTCTTCATTAATTCACCTTTCCTTATATATAATATTAATTAACATCTTATTTTATATTTAATTTCTCTTTTCATTAATAAGAATAGTAAAATAAATTCATTTTGTCAAGTATTATTAATTAAAATAAAAAGCCTTTTTTACTTAACTGTGTCTGAAACGATAAGTTACTTAAATCAAGGAGGTCAATATTACATGAATAATCAAACTTTAAATGAAATTAATAAAAGAGATATAGATAAATGTTATTTTTCTATATCTTTTTACCACTCTACTATCTATTTTAATGATGGCAATGACTATATTTACAAGAGAAAGGTTTATACTTTAATAGGTTGTAATATGTATAATTATGTTGATTTAATTATTGATAAATTGAATGATAAGAGCAATAAAATTGTAAAAGATTTATATGATAACATGAGCACTTATCAAAAAAATATTTTTAATAAACTTATAACTGATAAAGATTATTCTTTTGAATATTCTTTAAATGATTTAGTATTTGATTTTGACTCTCAAGTTATTGAAACTTTGCTTAATATTGAACTTGATGTTTATTTAGAATATTGTTCTAAGTACATTATAGACAATAAAAGAAATGGTTCAACTCAAAATATAAATTTAAGAACTTCTATAAGAGATATTCATTTTAATAGACCTAGACTTAGAAATGAAAAAGATTTTGACTCAATACTCATTCCTAAAAGAACTAGAATTCTTGATGATATTCATTCTTTTATATGCTAAAAACAATTCAGTTAATGATATTAAAGATTTACTTAAATCCATGTTTAACATTGATTTAAGTACTGCTTATATTAGTAGTGTTACACAGGAAATTGCTAATCATGTTTTAGAATGGAGAAGCAAAGAATTAGACCCTTGTTATTTCTGTATTAACATTGACTGTTTATATATTACTATAAGGGATAACAGGTCTCTTGTTTCTCATAAAATTCCTGTATATGTAGCCGTTGGAACTAAGTTAAATGGTCACAAAGAAATTGTAGGTTTATATCTTGGTAATGAAGATGAATATAAAAATACCATTGACTCACTATATAATAAAAACATTGGAGAAAGTAAAACTTTTTGGACTGAAGTCTTTGAAGATTTAAAAGACAGAGGTGTTAAAAAATTATTATTCCTAGTAAGTGATGGTGTTTCAGGTATTACTGAAGCATCAAAGGAAGCTTTCCCTGGTGTATTCCATCAAATATGTGTTGTTCATTTAGTTAGAAACCTTAAAAAATATGCTACTAAAACTTATTCTAAAGAAGTTATAGGAGATTTTAAGAAAGTTTACACGTCTTCTAACAAAGAACAAGCTGGTTTATTTATAGAAGAATTTAATATCAAATATAAAGATAAGAGAACTATTTATAAACACGCGAATGAATATTTTAACTTAATATTACCATTATATGATTTACCAGTTAATATAAGAAAGTACATTTATACAAACAATATTGTGGAGTCAGTTAACTCTAAAATACAAAGAGTTTTTTATGGAAGAGGTGCTCTTCCTAATAAAGAAAGTGCACTTAATATTATTTACTTAAATTTAACTGATTTAGAAAACAAATGGAAGAAGTCAAAAGTAAGTAACTGGGATAAAATTTATAATGAATTAACTACTATTTACTTAAATGAAATTAAAAAATACATAAACTAAAAATTATTCCAATTTCCTTTATGACAAGCATAAATGATTTTTATTTATTATAGTCGTTTTAATTGATTGATATTTTCAAAAAATGAAAATATCAATCATTAAACTCCATCAAGATAACAAATCATTTATTTACTTGTCAAAAGTTTTCTCGGCATAAGTTTTTAGTTTATTTAGCATGCAAAAAATACTCTAGTTCTCTTTCCAAACTAGAGTATTTTATTTTTTTCTTGACTTTATACTTATACCTTATTTCCGGACACTTTTTAAAAAAAGAAAAAAAGAGGTTTACACCCGTAAACTCTCTTTTGCTTCTCTACGTTGATAAAACAACCATTTCATGCTACTATTAAAATACAAAAAAATAAAAAGAAAGTAGTTGATGGTTGTTTTATGAATAAATTATATAATAATTTTGATGATGTTGCAAGTGAAATGAGTGATTTTTTGAAAGATTGTAATACCAATCTTTCTAAACATCATTTAAAAACCTTGCCTCATATTATTTTAGGTATGATTTCTAGTGAGTCTGTAGTTACTGCTGATATTGCTTCTTCTATGATATCTAGCTACTTTTCTAATAATTCAGAGTCCATCCAAAAGAGAATTTGGAGATTTATGAATAATGATAGAATTGATATGAATTCTATTTTTAATTCTATTATTAGAAAAGTTATTCAAAATATTTCTAACGTTAAACATGATAAACTTGTTGTTACTTTAGATCATATGTTCACTAAAAATAATTTTGTTACTTTAATGTTTACATTGAAAATTGATAATCAAGGTATTCCTATTTGGTTTAGTACTGATAGAACATTAAGTAATTGTCACTGTGAAATTCAAAAACATGCAAGAAAAAAAGTTTTTAGTGAAAAATTTATTTTTGATGCTGTAGATGAAGTTATTGAAATTTTAAAACCTTTAAACACTAAGATTACTTTTCTTGCTGATAGATGGTTTTTTAATCTTAAACTTTTAAAGCACATAAATAAAAGAAAACATTACTTCTGTATAAGAGCTAAAGAAAATTCTAATGTTAAATTTTTATTATATGATAAGAAAGAAAAACATGAAATTTACAGAAAACTTTCTTATTTAAGTAGTAATAAACATCATTCTAAATATTATGAAGGTTTAGAACTAGGAGATATGAAATTTAAATGCAATATAAGCATTTCTAGAAAAATAGCAAATGAAGATGAGCCTTGGTATATTGTTTCTAACATACATCCAAATCAAGCGATTAGAGAATATAAACATAGATTTGGATGTATAGAAATGTTTTTTAAATCTCAAAAAACTAATGGTTTTTATTTAGAAAGTACTAAAACCAAAAACTTACATGCATTTGAAAATTTATATGCAATAGCTTGTATTGCATCTTTATGGTTAAATATAGTTGCAATAGATTATATAAAAAATAAAAGCCATGTAAAAAATAAAATAAATATTAAATATAATAAAAAGAATTCTAATGGTAAACTTGTCAGAATTCTTTCAACTTTTAAGCTAGGCTTAAAACTTTTTTCTATGGTTTTTAAAAGTAATATAAATTACAATCTTAGTTGTCGGTTTAAATTGTACCTTTGAAAATACGAAATGTATAAAAATATGTACTATTTTATAAACTGTTGGACGTAATATGTACCCTTTTCAAGCCTTTATCTAAAGACTTCTAGCAAGAAATGTCCGTATCTAAGTTTATTTCATAAGGACTAGAAGAAGACCCGTTTCCTGATAACCATAGTGTACAAGATTTTATGCTTATAACAGGACGCACACCATTCGAGTCGCCGACATAGTTGTTGCGGAGGTCGCCAGGGCTGTCAGAACTGCTCACAAACCACGAGCGAGCATAGGGGCCATTCCAGCCGTCAGGCGACAAGAGCCACCACCTTGTACTTCCCGTTATGCTTCCTCCTGTACTATTTAAATAATACCATGCATATGGACTTGTTAAGCTTGTATACTTATAACCACCTGCATATGTTATTTCATCTGCTGTCATTAGTCCTATTGGATATGTTAGTTTTGCTTCATTATTAGTCCCTGAAAATGCATCCTTTATATCTTCACAATCATATGTTGGGTTTCCTGCATTTAGCCTTGTATTTATATAATAATTAAATGAGCTGTTTGCACTATAACTTGGTGCTTTTCTATCATTACAATATACTGCTTCTGTACTTATGTATTTTGTATAATTTGATAGATAATTACTATACCAATTATCTATATATGTTTTTATTTTACTGTTATTTTCATTTGTTCTATTTGAAGCAAGTGTTCCACTTGTTCCATACATATATCCTACATACATCGGATCCCAATATGAATGATTAAATGAGCCAACACTAATATAGCCACTTGTTGTATCAGGACTTGTTCCTGAATATAATATTCTTACACTTCCATCTGCATTTGTTCTTATTATTCTCCAGTATATATCATCTCCAGCACTCCATGCATAACTACAATTATAGTTATAACTTGAAGCAGATGTACATTCTTCCATGGAAACATATTCTCGATATGATGTTGATGTACTACTAGAATAACCACGTATTGGTCCATTAATTTTATATGTTCCGAACTTTACCCAATTGTTTTTTGCATCTCCTGCAAAATAATATACATCTTTAGCAGCACTCCCTGCTATACTTTCTGTACTTTTAAACAAAGTACCTGTATTAGTTTCAGTATATGTTGTACTAAAGTCTGTTCTAGCGCTTATCGTTGGGTTTTGCTTTATCAACTTTTCTACTAAAGTTAGAAGCTTTTCTGTGCCCTCTTCTATAAATAAAGTACCAGATAATTCTTTACCCATATCATCACTTTGATCCTCTTCACTTGTTAAGTATTTAAACTCAACATTATATGTATGAGTAACTCCTTTTGCTATCTCTACGCTAT
>OLGM01000549.1_pt1 | contig 22950 bp, 20 predicted proteins | sample 1606001 | NCBI WGS metagenome assembly OLGM01 (sample SAMN03283294) | human gut metagenome | biome: human-associated habitat; material: feces | host: Homo sapiens | place: Peru | collected 2012
GCAACCAGGCAGGCGCAATGACCGGCTTTATGGGCATGGGCATGGCTATGAACGCTGGCGGCGGCATGAACGCCCAGAACCTGTTCGCCATGGGTCAACAGCAGCAGGCTCAGCAGGCGGCAGCGCAGCAGGCGGCTAAACCCGCGGCGGACGGTTGGAAATGCTCCTGCGGTGCCACAAACACCGGCAAGTTCTGCTCCGAGTGCGGCGCACCAAAGCCCGCCGATACCGAGGGCTGGGTTTGCTCCTGCGGCGCTGTCAACAAGGGCAAATTCTGCTCGAACTGCGGCGCAAAGAAGCCCGCAGGCGCTCCGCTCTATCGCTGCGACAAGTGCGGCTGGGAGCCCGAGGATCCAGCGCACCCGCCGAAGTTCTGCCCCGAGTGCGGAGATATATTTGACGATAACGACGTTAAATAATACAGACACCTCGCCAGATTCATATAGGAGATGATACAGTGGCTGTTTTGCAGGAATACAAGTGCCCCGCATGCGGCGGCGCGCTTGAGTTCGACAGCAAATTGCAAAAAGTTAAGTGCCCCTATTGCGATTCCGAGTTTACCATGGAGGAGCTCAAGAGCATCGACGCCGGGCTTGACAAAGAGTCGGCTCCCGACGATGAGCAGCAGAATAAAGCGGGGAACGAGTGGACAGAGAACGAGGAGAGCGGGCTGCGCTCCTATGTCTGCCAATCCTGCGGCGGCGAGATAGTCGGCGATGCGACGACCGCCGCTACTGCCTGTCCGTTCTGCGGCAATCCCGTGGTTATGATGGAACAGTTCTCGGGTATGCTCAAACCCGATCTTGTTATTCCCTTCAAGCTCGACAAGAATGACGCAAAGGCGGCGTTTAAAAAGCATATCAGCGGCAAACGCCTGCTCCCTAAGACATTTAAAGACGAGAATCATATCGACGAGATAAAGGGCATATATGTCCCGTTCTGGCTCTTCGATGCTCATGCCGACGCGTCGGTTACATATGACGCCGAGACGGTCAGAACATGGAGCGACAGCGACTATAACTATACCGAGACGAAGTATTATAAGGCCTACAGAAGCGGTTATACCGACTTTGCGGCTATCCCGGTTGACGGCTCGCAGAAGATGGCGGACGATCTCATGGAGTCGATCGAGCCGTATGATCTTTCCGAAGCGGTGGATTTCCAGACGGCATATCTCGCCGGATATTTCGCCGATAAATACGATGTGACCGCCGAGCAGAGCATCGGCAGAGTCAACGAGCGCGTCAAGAGCAGCATCGAAGAGCTGTTCAGGGATACCGTCACCGGCTACGATACCGTAAGTCAGGGCGATAGCTCCGTCAGCCTCAGCCACAGCTCCGCAAAGTATGCGCTTTACCCCGTGTGGCTGCTCAACACCACCTATCAGGGCAAGCAGTATACTTTCGCGATGAACGGGCAGACGGGCAAATTTGTCGGCGATCTTCCGCTCGACAAAGCCGCATACAGAAGACTTGTCGCCATTATCACGGCGGCGGGCAGTGTGGGCATCTATGGCATCGCGTGGCTCGTCCATTTGCTGGGTATCTTATAAGGAGGGAGCGGCTTATGAAAAAGAGAATAACGGCGATTGTCTTTGCCTGTGTACTCGTGTTTGTTTCCGCTCTTCCGGCTTTTGCCGTGCCTGCGCCGCCCTATTCGGGGACGGTCGCTGACGAAAGAGCCTATCCTCTGCTCGTCGACGATGCGGATATCCTCAGCGATTATGATGAACAGCGGCTTCTCACGAAGCTCGAGAGCATAAGCACAAAGTGGGATATGGATGTCGCGATAGTCACGATAGAAAATCTCGACAGCAGGGATATCGAAGCTTATACCGATGATTTTTATGACTATTACGGCTACGGCCGCGGAGATAATCATGACGGCATCATGTTCCTCATAAGCATGGGCGACCGCAAATGGCATATAACCACAACAGGAAGCGCCATAAACATATTCACCGACGCGGGTCAGAACTATATTATGAGCACCGTTCAGCCGAAGCTCTCCGCCGGAACATATTATGACGCATTTGACAGTTTCATTTCCCTCTGTGACGACTGCATCGATCAGGCGGAAAACGGCGAGCCGTACGATGTGAACAATATGCCCGACGGCTACGATGCCGACGGAACATCGCAGGACTCTCAGTCGAAAGAAATGCTTCCGCTCTTCTGGATTCCGCTCTCGATTGTTATCGCGCTTGTCGTTGCGCTCTTGGTCGGCATGCACTATAAAAACGAGCTCAAAACAGTCCGCTTCAAGGCGGAGGCGAACAGCTATGTCGTCCCCGGCAGTATGAATATAACCGTGAGCAACGATCATTTCATCCGCTCCCATGTCACGCGCACGGCTATCCCGAAGTCGAACGACAATGATTTCGGAAGCTCCGGCGGCGGTTCGAGCACGCATAGTTCATCATCGGGAAGCAGCCACGGCGGCAGCAGCGGCTCGTTCTGATAAAAAACAAAAAGCTATCCCGGCGGGTATTTCCTGTCGGGATATGTCATTTTTACGCGCTGTGATAACAGATACATATTCTCCCGGAACCTTGCCGTTTCGGGAGATTTTTATTTTTCTCGCCGACTTTCGTCAAATATACCGCCGTTTCTTGACAAGTGTCCGATTGGAGTGTAAAATTTAAGTTAAGCAAGGCTAACTTTTCCGGGAGGATAATATGACGCTAAATGAACTGAAAGTAGGAGAGAGTGCCGTCATAACCGCCGTCGGCGGCGAGGGCGCGCTCAGATGCAGATTGCTCGATATGGGACTCATCCCGCATACCGGCGTGACGCTCCAGAAGGTCGCGCCGATGGGCGATCCGATAGAAATAAGAGTGCGCGGCTATGAGCTGACGCTCCGCGTTGACGACGCGAAAAAGATAGAAGTCAGAACCGGGGAGGATAAAAAATGATATTCGCTCTCGTCGGTAATCAGAACTGCGGAAAAACAACGCTCTTCAACGCTCTGACAGGCTCGAATCAGCATGTCGGCAACTTCCCCGGAGTCACGGTCGATCAGAAGATGGGCGCGATAAAAGGCGCAAAAGACAGCTCCGTCGTCGACCTGCCCGGCATATACTCTCTGCGTCCGTATACGCAGGAGGAAATAGTTTCGCGCGACTTCATTCTCAACCAAAAGCCCGACGGTATCATAAATATAGTCGATGCCACGAATATAGAGAGAAACCTTTATCTGACGCTGCAGCTGCTCGAGCTGCGCGTGCCTATGGTGCTCGCGCTCAACATGATGGACGAGGTGCGCTCGAACGGCGGCACGATAAATGTCAAGAAGATGAGCGACGCGCTCGGTATTCCCGTCGTGCCGATAAGCGCGGCAAAGGGCGAAGGCGTGTCCGAGCTTGTTGATCAGGCTTTGCAGGTCGCAAAGAGCAAAACCCTGCCGAAAGTATGGGACTTCTGCTCCGACGGTTCGCCCGTCCACCGCTGTATTCACGCTATCGTGCATCTTATCGAGGACCATTCCTCGCGTCTCGGTCTGCCGTGCCGCTTCTGCGCAACAAAGCTCATTGAGGGCGGCGACGATATGGCGGACAAGCTCGAACTCGACAGCAATGAGCGCGATCTGCTCGACCACTGCATAGTTGAGATGGAGAACGATACCGGGCTTGACAGAAACGCCGCGCTCGCCGAAATGCGCTATGATTTTATAGAAAAAGTTGTCGAAAGCTCGGTTGTCAAATGCCATGAGAGCAAGGAACACCGCCGCAGCATGAAGCTCGACCGCGTCCTGACCGGCAAATATACCGCCATCCCGGTGTTCGTCGGCGTGATGTGCCTCGTGTTCTGGCTGACCTTCAATGTTATCGGCTCCGCGCTCTCCGATTGGCTGAGCCTCGGAATAGATAAACTCACCGGACTCGTCGATTCGGGTCTGACCGCCTATGGAATCAACCCCGTTATACATAGCCTTATCATCGACGGAATCTTCGCGGGCGTCGGCAGCGTCCTCTCGTTCCTGCCGATAATAGTGACGTTGTTCTTCTTCCTGTCTATTCTCGAAGATACGGGATATATGGCACGAATCGCCTTTGTTATGGACAGACCGCTGAGAAAAATCGGTCTCTCCGGGCGCAGCTTCGTTCCAATGCTTATCGGCTTCGGCTGCTCCGTCCCGGCGATAATGGCGACCCGCACAGTCTCGTCCGACCGCGACCGCAAGATGACGATAATGCTGACCCCATATATGAGCTGCTCGGCAAAAATACCGATATATTCGGTCTTCGCGGCGGCGTTTTTTCCGGGACACGGCGCGCTCGTTATGATATGCCTGTATTTCTCGGGCATCGTGCTCAGCGTCCTGCTCGCGCTGATACTCAAAAACACTGCGTTCCGCGGCAATCCCGTGCCGTTTGTCATGGAGCTGCCGAACTACCGAATCCCGTCGCCCAAGAGTGTCGCGCTTCTGCTGTGGGAGAAGGCGAAAGATTTCCTCCAGCGCGCATTCACTGTCATATTTGTCGCGACAATTATCATATGGTTCCTTCAGAGCTTTGATACTCGCATCAACCCCGTTGAGGACAGCGCAAACAGTATGCTCGCCGCTATAGGCAGATTTATCGCGCCGATATTTAAGCCCCTCGGCTTCGCCGATTGGCGCGTCGCAACCGCGCTTATCTCCGGCTTCACCGCCAAAGAAGCGGTCGTCTCCACAATGTCCGTCCTGCTCAACACGAGCGTATCGACCCTCGGCGGCGCGCTCTCCGCTATGTTCACCCCGCTGACCGCCGCGAGCTTCCTCGCGTTTACTCTGCTCTATACGCCCTGCGTCGCCGCAGTTGCAACTATAAAGCGCGAGATGAACTCGACTCTTGCAACGATAGGCATAGTTATCCTGCAGTGCGTTGTCGCGTGGCTTGTCGCGTTCGGCGTTTATCAGATAGGGAGCCTGATAGCATGAAACCCGTTGATTTTGTTATAATATCCGTTATCGCTCTGCTCGTTGTGCTCGCGATAGTTTCAATCCGCAGGCAGAAAAAGCGCGGCGGATGCTGCGGCTGCTCGGGCTGCAGCGGATGCTGCTCGCAGTGCGAAAAAAGCAAAGATAAATAACACACAGAGCCGGTATCTTTTGATGTCGGCTCTGTATTTTTCTTACTTTCTCCTTGCGAGCACTCCCGACAGAACACATTCGGCGGCGAGCGTGACTGTTATCAGGCAGCCCGTGACGGAGAAATTATTTATATTATATAACAGCTGCATGGGCGAAATAACGGCCGCCGCCAGAGAGATGCCGAAAACCCGAAGCAGAGCCTTGCGGCTGTCCTTTGCCGCCGCCAGGATTGCGACCATCAGCAAAATGCAGGTGAGAAGCGCTGTTATCCCGGGCGGAAAGTTTGCGTAGCCCCAAGGGGTCGGGCTGAAATATGAGTAAGTCGTTCGTATTGTCCCGTCAGGGAAATCCTTGAAAATCAGAACCGCACCGTACGGCAACGACTCCAAAAACAGAGCGACGACAGGCAGCAGCACGGTTAAAACTTTTTCGAATTTTTTCATCGAAGTCACTCCTTTTATTTCGTTAATCTCTTTACATTGCGCACGCAGAGTACAGCGGTATAAATGCCTATGAGCAGGAATATTGCCGCCAGCACGGTGCAGAATATACGCAAATCCGTGTCGGGCTTGTCGAATTCCGCGTAGCTTATGACGAACACAACAAACGCTATGATTGAAAGCCTGAACGGCAGCGGACGGTGTCCTTTGTCGAACGCGATGAACAGGAGCGCGAGATATGACCCCACGCAGACGATAGCGAAGACAAGCAAAACTACAATAGTCGCTTCGCTGAAATAGAAAAAGTCATCGAACACACCGCTTAATACCGACTCCGACGAAATCGGCAGGTGCAGATGGACGAGCCCGTAGGACGCACAGTATATGAACGCGTATAGACCGCAAAGAATATATCCTATGGCGGCGGAAACGGTGTAAAATTTCTTCAATTTATTGTCGTTGATATCCATAAGAAAACCTCGCTTTCAAGAGCCTGAAGTGAGCTTTAGATATAACTGCCGTTGTGCTTTTCTCTGCACTTTCAGTGTAGCATACAAAGCTATATATGACAACAAAATTCTCAGAAAAGTAAAATTAACAGCTTATTCACATAAAAGAAAAAGAGCCGGGCTTTTCGGGCATCGGCTCTTAAATGCTAAAAATAAAAATCAGCTTTCAAAATCCACGCTCTCGCGTTCGAGGCGAACCGCCTTGACGAAAGCTCTTACCTTGAGGTGCTCCGGGTGGCTGTCATATGCGTGCAGCGCGTCCCAACTTTCAAACTTCGAAAAGAGCGCCGCGTCATATTTGCCGCCGTTTTCGTTTATTCCGACTTTCGCTTCGATAAGCCCCGGGACAACGCCGACGAGCGCCTCAAGCATCTCTTTGATGTGCTCCGCGTTTTCTCTTTTGCTGTGTCCTTCCGCTTCATCTTTGAGCGCCCAGAATACTATATGAGTCACCATTTTTTATTTCCTCCTGTTTTTGAGAACCTGATAGATTTTGCTCGCGCCGAGCATCACCGCCGCTGTCGCCGCTCCTGCGAGGAGCGCGCGCGATGCAATTGTAGCGTTGACGCTCTGACGGTCGGTTATGCGGCTTTCAATCGGTCCCAAGCAGGTGCATTTGAGCCCAAAATCCTTGAACGAATGAACGCTTGTCTCGAAGCTTCCGTCCTCGTGAACGGTTATCAGCCTGACGGACGGTCTGCCGCCGTCGGTGTATGCGCGGAATCCCGAGGTCTTGCACTGCGCGAGCAGTATTCCGTCAACCTCGCCCGCGAGATTGTTCATGTGGTCGTGGCCGAAGAACGCGCCCTTTATGTCGCCCATCTTCTTCCAGCTTTCGAACTGTCCGCTGTTGACATCTGCCGGGCACGGACCCTCTGCGAGATATCCGTTGTCCTCGTCCTTGAGAACATACCAGTTCTTGTTGAGATGCCCGTAGCCGCGCACGGCTTTCCACATCTCCCAGGGCTTCGCCTTTCTGAGAAGCTCATATTCTTCAACGACCGGGATGTGCTCGAACAGCAGAGCGGGCAGGGGAGCACCCTTGTTTTCTTTTCGCAGCTTCGCCGCGTTTCGCTCGTACCAGTCTATCTGATCCCTGTGAACGACATCGTAATATGAGATCTCTTTGTCGTAGAAAATATTGTTCGAGTCCATGAACCAGAGATTGAACTCCGGCTTGCCGCTCTTGCCTAAAATGGGTATGTAATAGTTCGAATATCCCGTGATATCCTCGTCGCATCGGCGGGTCACGCAGTATTCGGTGTTCACGAGAATTTCCGTCTGCTCCTCTTCGAGCCCGGAGTCGTGGTCGTGGTTGCCCATTATCGTCGCGAACGGAATTTTGCGCTCAACAACGGGTGCAATTAGCCGCTCGAACTGCCTCTTGAACGACTCCATGCCGATGTCGTCGCGCGACGCCGCGCATATGTCGCCCATATAAACCGCGAGGTCGGGCTTGAGCGCGTCGAGCGCGGTCTCGTGGAATTTCAGCGTGTCCGCGCGCTTCGCCTTGCCTTTTTCCGAGCTGACATCGTCGTTCTCGTGCGGGTCGCCGAAGAGCAGGATTTTGAACTCTCCGTCCTCGTTGAATCTGAATTGCTTGTCGTACATCTCAGTGCTCCTTATCTGAAAACGGCTTCTCTTATCGCCTCGCTCACCGTGGGGTGGGGGAACGCCGTGTTTTTAATTTCTTCAACAGTCATTTTGTTCGCGAGCATCGCCGCTGCGCCGTATATCAGCTCCGACGCATTGCCGCCCGCAATGTGAACTCCGAGCAGCCTGCCGCTTGTATTTTCTGATATTATCTTGCAGAATCCGTCCTGTCCGCCCTCGGCGAAAAATCTTCCGCTCGAGCGCAGCGGCGCTTCGCCGCAAACGGCGTCAATGCCTTTTGCGAGCGCACTTTCGAGCGTCTCGCCGATCGATGCCGCCTCGGAAAAAGTGAACACGACCTGCGGAATCGCGAGATAGTCTATCTCGTCAGTCCTGCCGAGAATATTGTTTATCGCAGCCGTCGATTCGCGGTATGCTGCGTGAGCTGACATGACCTTTCCGTTCGCGTCTCCGGCGGCGTAAACGCCGGGAACGGCAGTTTGCATATGATTGTCTGTGCTGAGATTTTCAAGCCCGATGTTTTCGATCCCGAGCCCGTCATAACATGCCGCTCTGCCAGATGCGTTTATTATAACATCTGCTTCGACTGCCTTTTCTTTTCCGCGCGCGTCGGTATATTTGATGCTCCCTCCGTCCGCCGAAACGGCTCTGCACGAAGTGAGAATATTTATTCCGCTCTTTTTGAGATTGCGCCGCAAAAACGCGCTTATGTCTTTGACCATAGTCGGGGCGATTCTCTCCGCCTGCTCGATTACAGACACTCTGCACCCGAGCGCGTTCAGATATTCCGCCGCTTCGAGCCCCGATGCCCCGCCGCCCATAATCGCGGCGCTTCTCGGTATTGCGTCAAGATTATATACATCGCTCACATCCGTGATATCCGCGCCGGAAATTTCAAGCTCCCTTGGTCGTGAACCCGTGCAGATGAGCAGATTTTTTGAATATATATCATTTTCTCCTGCGGCGGTTATGAACAGCCCGTCCGCCTTGCCTTTTATATAAGCTTCTGCATTTATGACTTTCACTCCCGCGCACTCGAGCGAATCGGCGATACTGCATTTCAGCTGACTGATGCTATTATTTTTATGTGCGAGCGCAGCGCTGAGATCAAAATTCACTTTTTCGCTTGTCACTCCGAGTTTTTCGGAAGTGAGTGCCTGTTTAAAAATCTTTGCACTGTGGAGCATGGCTTTCGATGGTATGCAGCCCCGGTTCAGGCACACTCCGCCGAGCTCGCTTTTTTCGATGAGCGCCGTTTTCAGTCCGCTTTTTGCGGCTGCCGCCGCCGCGCTGTATCCCGCGGGTCCGCCGCCGATAACGGCAAGGTCAAAGATATCCATAGGCGCTCCTTTCGCTTTTTTACAATTATATCCGAAAATTGCCCTGCGGTCAATCGAACGCCCCGTTTTTTATTGACTTTGGAGGCTGTAAGCATTAAAATTATCGTTGTATAAAAATCTTTTGCTGTGAGGTATTCGATGAAAACACCGGCTTATCACAAATCTCTTGAAACGCTCCATGTCAACTGTCTTGAGCCGCGCGCTTATTTCATTCCCTTTGCGGATGAAAAAACCGCCGCTTCGCGCGAACGCAGTGAGTCCGATTATTTTGTTTCGCTCTGCGGCGAGTGGGATTTCCGCTTCTTCAAAAGCTTTGAAGATGTCCTGCGCGAGCCGCCCGAATATGTCGGCGAGAGCGGGTTTGATAAAATATCCGTCCCGCGCAGCTGGCAGACCTATACCGACCGAGGCGACGATGTCCCGCTTTACAGCAATCTTGAATATCCTTTCCCGACCGACCCGCCGTTTGTCCCGGACGAGAACCCCTGCGGGCTCTATGTCAGAAAATTTACGCTCGATGAAAAGCTCTCTTCGCGCGATTTATTTTTGAACTTCGAGGGCGTGGATTCCTGCTTCTATGTCTGGCTCAACGGAAAGTTCGTCGGCTTCAGCGAGGTCTCGCACTGCACGAGCGAATTTGATGTTACGGATTTCGCAGTCAGCGGCGAGAACACCCTCTGCGTGCTGGTTGTCAAGTGGTGCCCCGGCACTTATCTTGAGGATCAGGATTGCTTCAGATTCTCGGGAATTTTCCGCGAGGTCTATCTGCTCGCGCGCGGAAAAGAGAGACTTGATGATATCTTTGTCAAAAGCTATGTTTCCGATGATTTCAATTCAGCCGAACTTCGCGTTGAAGCGAAGCTCAGCGCGCCTTGTGATATAAAATATAAGGTCGTCGCGCCGAACGGAGTTACTGTGTCCGAAGGTGTCGGCGGCGAAAATTTCAGCATATCTGTCGATTCTCCCGTTCTCTGGAACGATGAACAGCCCGAGTTTTATGAGCTCTGGCTGACCGTCGGCGATGAAGTCGTTCTGCTCGATACGGCGGTGCGACGCTTTGAGATAAAGAACGGAATCTGCCTTCTTAACGGAAAAGCAGTCAAGGCTCGCGGCATCAACCGCCATGATTCAAATCCCGTCACGGGTCACGCCGTCACGCTCGACGATATGCTTGAGGATATTATGCTCATAAAGCGTGCCAACTGCAATATGATCCGCACCTCGCACTATCCCAACGATCCGCGCTTCCCCGCGCTGTGTGATAAATACGGCATAATGCTGACGGACGAAGCCGATATCGAGACCCACGGCATGGGCTACGACTGGGAGGGCGAATGGGACTGGACGCGCTGGTCGCATCTCTCGTCCGCTCCAGAGTGGCGCGAGGCTTATGTCGACAGGGCGAAGAGACTCTTCGAGCGCGACAAGAATCACGGCTGCGTCGTGCTCTGGTCGCTCGGCAACGAGTCGGGAGCGGGCGTCAACCACCGCGCCATGGCGCAGTATATCCGCTCGCGCGATGACCGCGCTCTTGTTCACTATGAAAACTCTCACCTCGAGTTCAAGGCTGTCCCCGAGGGCGAGAATTTTGCCGATATCTCGGATGTCGAGAGCCGTATGTACGCCGGTACGGAATATATAGAGAACTATCTCAATAATAAAGAATATACGAAGCCTTTCTATATGTGCGAATATGTCTGCTCGATGAGCACGGGCGATGTCTATCCGTTTTGGGATCTCGTTGAGAAGTACGACAACAATTTCGGCGGCTGCATCTGGGAGTGGTGCGATCATGCGGTCAATGTCCCGGACAAAAACGGCAATGCGCGCTATTTTTACGGCGGCGACTTCGGCGATTTCCCGAACAGCTCAATATGCTGTATCGACGGACTCGTCTATCCCGACCGCACTCCGCGCCCCGGCTATTTTGATATGAAGCGCGTATATCAGCAGTATTCGGCCGCATATAACGGCGACGGCAGCGTGACCGCCACAAGCCGCAGACGCTTCACCCCGCTCGACGATACGGCGATTCATTGGACTCTTTCAGAGAGTGGCAAGACTGTTTCGGAGGGCACGACTGCTGCACTTTCAACACCTGCGCAGGGGAGTACGACTGTAAAGCTTTTCGACCCCGCAGATTTTGAGTCGCTCCCGTCCTGCCTGCTGACTCTGAGTTTTGTCTCAACGAAAGATACGCCTTGGACAGAAAAGGGCTTTGAAACGGGCTTCGAGCAGTTTGTGCTCAAGGATTATACGCCCTATGTGCCCAAAGACGGCAAAGTCGAACTCAGCGAAAATGACCGCTTTGCGGTTATCAAGGCGGGAAATATCGCCTATACTTTTGATAAGCCCTACGGGCGCATATCTTCTATAATTTGCAGCGGCAAAGAGCTGCTGAGCGCACCCGTTGAGCCGCAGATCTGGCGCGCGCCCTGCTATAACAGAGGTTCGTCGGAAATGTGGAGACTCAAGAATTTCAGATATGCCGCTCAGAAAACATATTCCTGCCTCGTCTGCGAGACGGACGGCGGCGTGTGCATCAAGACGAAGATAGCAATCGGCGGACCATCCTGCCCGCCTGTTATCCACGCCGATGTCGATTACAAATTTACGCCCGACGGCTGCGTGACGTTCTGCTTTGACGGCGATGTTATCGAGAAATGCCCGATACTGCCGAAAGTCGGCTACAGGCTCTTCATGCCTGCGGAAAATGAAAGCGTCAGCTATTTCGGCTTCGGTCCGAGAGAAGCTTATGTCGACAGATATAAGTCTCAGCGTCTCGGACTCTGGAACACGACGGTGACGGATAATTTTGAGCATTATATCCGCCCGCAGGAGAACGGCGCACATTATGGCACCCGTTTCGCCGAGGTCTATTCAAATGCGGCGGGACTCAGATTCGAGCCGTTCGGCATGGAGCATTTCAGCTTCAATGCCCAGCATTTCACGGCACAGATGCTCGAAGATACGAAGCATGATTTTGAGCTTGAGCCACTCAAAGATACCGTTGTCAGCCTCGATTGGCGCATGACGGGAATCAGCGAGGCAGAGTATCACAACGACCCCGAACGTGCGCTTCGCCGTATCGACGAAAAGAAACTCAATTTCGGCTTTGTTATAAGACCGTTTGAAAAATAAGACTTCACGGGAGAGATACAATGTTTCTGAAAGAACTGCTTGAGGGCACGACCATTGCGGGTGATTATCCGCAGGCGGATATATGCGATATAGTCTACGACTCGCGCAAGGCGAGACCGGGCACAGCGTTCGTCTGCATGAAAGGCGAGACGACCGATGGGCATAAATACGCAAAGAGCGCCTATGACCTCGGCTGCCGCGTGTTCGTTGCGGAAGAGGCGCTCAGCCTGCCCGATGATGCAATCGTGCTGATGAGCGAAAACACGCGCCGCGACCTCGCGCAGATGAGCATAAATTTCTTCGGCCACCCTGCGGATGAGTTGAAAATGATAGGCATAACCGGCACGAAGGGCAAGACGAGTATAACTTATATCCTGCGCAGTGCGCTCGAAAACTGCGGCATAAAGACGGGCGTTATCGGCACTATCGGCGCGTTTTACGGCGACAAAAAAATACCGACCGTCAACACGACTCCCGAATCATATGAGCTTCAGAAAATTCTGCGCGAGATGGCGGATGGCGGCTGTGAGGCTGTCTGCATGGAAGTCTCGTCGATAGGGCTCAAGATGAGCCGCGTCCGCGGCGTCGAGTTCTATGCCGGGATATTCACAAATCTTTCGCCCGACCATATCGGCGGAAACGAGCATAAGACTTTTGAAGAATACGCCTATTGGAAAAAGCAGCTCTATGTCCACAGCGGCTTCACTGTCGCCAACCGCGACGATGCATTTTTTGATGATATCGCCGCCGCGTCAAAAGGCGAGGTGATAAGCTACGGGCTCGACGAAAAATGCGATTACTACGCAGAGAATATAAATCCTCTGCGCCGCCCGGGCTTCCTCGGCATAGAATTCGACTGCAAGAGCAAGTTTGATTCCACGTGGCACGCACAGGTCAGCATGCCGGGATTTTTCAGCGTCTACAATGTCCTCGCGTCCGTCGCGCTCCTGCGCAAAATGGGTATTCCCGTTGAAAAAATGCGCGAGGCGTTTTCCCATGTGAGCATCGACGGCAGAATGCAGATAGTCCATGTCAGCGACGATTACAGTGTCATTATAGACTACGCTCACAACGGTCTTAGCATGGAGAATGTTATCGAGACCGTCCGCGATTATAAGCCCAACCGCGTTGTTGCGCTCTTTGGTTCAACCGGCAACAAAGCGACCATCCGCAGGCAGGAGCTCGGTCTTGTCAGCGCGAAGATGTGCGATTTCATTATAATCACGAGCGACGACCCGGATTTTGAGGATCCGAATGCGATAATAGACGAGATAGCCGAATGGGTCGAAAAAGGCGGCGGAGCGGGTAAGTATGTCAAGATAACCGACCGCGCCGAGGCAATAGAATATGCCCTCGACCATATGCAGAAAGGGGATATCCTCCTCCTGCTCGGCAAAGGGCATGAGCATTTCATGAAAGTGAAAGGCGAAAAAATATATTTCAGCGAGCTTGACTGCATTGCGAATTATATGAAAAAGCACGGGATGAAGTAACTCTTATAAAAAGCACATATAAAAACGCAAAACCCCGGAGGGTATTCCCTCCGGGGTCGCTTGCATTTTATCAGCCGATCTCGATTCTTCTCGATGTCGGCACATTTTCTTCTTTCTTGGGCATCGTCAGGGTCAGAACGCCGTCCTTGTATTCGCCGGTGATGTCTTCGGTCTTGACGGACGAGACATCGAAGCTCCTGCTGAACGAGCCGTAAGACCTCTCGCGGCGGACAAAGTTGCCCTTGTCGTCTTTCTTCTCGGTCTCGCTGCTGCGCTCTGCGCTGATGGTCATGTAGCCGTCCTCAATGTCGACGTGAATGTCTTCCTTCTTGAATCCGGGCAGCTCCGCCTCGAGCACATATTCCTTGCCGTTGTCCTTTATATCAGTCTTGAAGTCTGTTGCGGCCATGTCGCCCCAGAAGTTCTTCTCGAAGTTTTCCATATCTCTGAAAGGATTAAAGAGTGCACGCTGATGTCTGCGTTCATAAGGTGTAAGTTCAAACATAATTGATTCCTCCGTTTGTTGTTTATTGTTATTCATATTGAAGTGGTTGTTTTATTTGTCTGACTGCTCTCCGATTTCCATCGGACTCACTCGCTTTCTTCTCCTGGGGCTCTCGCTCCCTTCGTTTGATTATATAGTACCCCTGCTTTGTTAAAAAAGAATACAGTGATATGTGAACAAATTGTAAATACTTAGCACTCTGATTAAAAGAGTGCTAAAGTGCGTTTGAAAACACCGCGCAGGTTTTTATCATACGCGGGACATGGGAGGAATATAAATGCATTGACATTTTCTGTTAAGGAGAGGAATGCGATGCAAATCAACGTTATAACGCAGTCGGTCGGTGTCGAAGAGACGCTCGGCAGCTGCACTGCGGAACAGCCGATAGATGCCGATATAACCCTGCCGGATTATTGCCCGGATATCAGGCGCGTGCTCAAGTGCCTTGTCACTCCGCGTATAACCGCAGTCCAGACCGCGGGCGACAGAGCGACGGCGGACGGCTCAGCCGGCGTGTGCGTCATTTATGCCGACGAGCAGGGGACGGTCTGCTGCTTTGAGCAGACATATCCGTTTTCAAAATACGCCGATCTCAAGGGTGCGGATGAAAACTGCTGCGTTAATGTGCGCGCCTATACTCAGTACGCAAACTGCCGCGCCGTCAGCCCGCGCAGGCTCGATATCCACGCCGTGGTCAGCGTGGCGTTCGGCATATCCGGCGTAAAAGAAGAAGAGATAATAACCGGAGCAGAGGGCGCGGGAATCCAGCTCAGATGCTGCGACAGCCGTACCGCAAGCCTCGTCGCCTGCACCGAGACCGCGTTCCCGATGAGCGAGACCGTGCCTCTGCCCGACGGCGACCCGGCTGTGTCCTGCGTGCTGAGCGCGCAGGCGGCGGCGCTCGCGCAGGAGATAAAAGTCATCAGTAACAAACTGCTCGTCAAGGGCGAACTCACTGTCAGTGCAGTCTGCCGCGGCGAGGGCGGCGAAATATTCAGCTTCGGCCATTCCATGCCGATAAGCCAGATAATAAATCTCGAGGGAATAGACGAGGACTGCACCTGCTGCGTATGCCTGCCCGTCACTTCGCTCGAAGTTCTGCCGAAGGCCGACCAGGCGGGCGACAACAGACTGATTGATATCAGCGCGCGCGTCGGCGCGGGAGTCAAGGCTTATCGCGAGCTGAGCTTCCCGACCGTCACCGATGCCTATTCCGTCTGCTGCGACCTTGAAACAAAGAGCCGCAATGTCGATTTCGCGGTTATCGCCGATAAATTCAACGATACTTTCACCTGCCGCAGCACGCAGGATCTGCCGGAGGCGAGACAGATTTTGGCTCTCTGGTGCTCCGACTTATCCAAGAGCGTGGCGCAGGACTCCGACGGAATAATAATCTCCGGCGAACTGACGCTCCATTTTCTCTATACCGATGCCGAATCCCAGCCATGCTACGCCCAGCGGCAGATGAACTACGAATACCGCCGAGCAGTCAGAAAGTGCGGCGATCTCAAGTGCTCGCCGTGTATCGAGATAACCGCCGCGAGCGCCGCCTGCGCTTCGGGCAGCGCCGATGTCAGGGTCGAGATGAATATCTCCGGCTGTATCTTCGACAGCGTCCGCCGCAAGACCGTCACTTCTATAGAATGCTCCGATTCCGACGGCAAAAAGACGGGCGGCGCCGCGCTGACAGTCTATTTTGCGGATGCGGGCGAGGAAATATGGGATATCGCGAGGCGGTATAACACGACCGTCGAAGCGGTGGAGCAGGAAAACGGCATAACGGGCGAAACGGTGGCGCAGAAATGCATGCTGCTGATACCCGGAGTCTGAGGAGGGATAACCGTGCAGGAGAGAAATATTTACAGCGACATTGCAAAGCGCACTCAGGGCGATATTTATATCGGCGTTGTCGGCCCTGTCAGAACCGGAAAATCAACGTTTATAAAGCGTTTCATGGATGCCCTCGTTCTGCCGAATATCGAGAGCCAGAGCGTGCGCGACCGCGCGACCGATGAGCTCCCGCAGTCTGCGGCGGGGCGCACAATAATGACCACCGAGCCGAAATTCATTCCCGAAAACGCGGTTGAGATATCGCTCCAAGCGGAGGCGACATTCCGCGTGCGGCTTATAGACTGCGTGGGATATATCGTCCCGAGCTCCCTCGGCTATATCGAGGGCGAGAGCCCACGAATGGTAAAAACCCCGTGGTTCGAGCATGAGATACCGTTCAATATGGCGGCGGAGATAGGCACGCAGAAGGTCATCAGCGAACATTCGACAATAGGTCTTGTCATAACAACTGACGGCTCGATAAGCGAGATTCCGCGCAGCGAATATGAAGAGGCGGAAGGCAGAGTGATATCAGAGCTCAAAGGGCTCAAAAAGCCGTTCGTCGTCCTCTTGAACAGCACGAATCCTGAGTCCGAAGAAGTTAAAAATATGGCGGCGTCGCTGACCGATAAATACGGCGTGCCCGTCATGCCCGTGAACTGCCTCGAGATAGGCGAGGAGGAGATAAAAGAGATTCTCACTCAGGTGCTCTTCGAGTTCCCCGTCAAAGAAGTCAGCGTCGGTCTGCCGGGCTGGGCTATGACCCTCAGCCGCGATCATTGGCTGCGCTCTGGACTTTGCAGCGCCGTGAGCGAAGCGTCGCAGAACCTCCGCACCCTCCGCGATGTAAAACACCTCGCCGAGGATATCTGCTCGTGTGAGTATGTGACGGGCGCAAAGATAACGAAAATGGATCTGTCATGCGGCGCGGCGCGGATAGAGGCGCAGATAGACGGCAGTCTCTTCTATAAGATACTCGCCGAGGAGACGGGGCTTGATATCTCCGGTGAGCAGGATTTGATGAGCTGTATGCGCGAACTTGCCGCCGTGCGCCGCGAATATGAGCGGCTCAAGGGCGCGCTCGATGAGGTTGAAGCGACTGGCTACGGAATAGTCATGCCGTCGCTCGATGAGCTGAGCCTCGAAGAGCCGGAGATAATGCGCCAGGGCGGCAGATACGGCGTGCGCCTGCGCGCCTCCGCTCCGTCGATACACATGATGAAGGCGAATATAACAACCGAGGTCGCGCCGATAGTCGGCTCGGAGTCCCAGTCAGAGGAACTCGTCAACTATATGCTCAAGGAGTTCGAGGAGGATCCGACGAAGATATGGGAGTCGAATATCTTCGGCAAGTCTTTGCATGAGCTCGTCAACGAGGGACTGCACAATAAGCTCTATCGTATGCCCGCCGCGGCGCGTATGAAGCTGCAGGAGACGCTCGAAAAAGTCATCAACGAGGGATGCAGCGGACTCATCTGCATCATCCTGTAAAATAATATCGGCTGTGCCCGAAGTTTTGGTACAGCCGATATTTTTTATATTAAGCTCTTGACACAAACAAATGTTCTATAGTATAATACATACGAACAAATGTTTGAAATCTGGTGAGAACGTGGATCTGTTTGACAAGCTGGAGATACTTTCCGATTCAGCGAAATATGATGTCGCCTGCACGAGCAGCGGAACGGACAGGTCTTCGGGCGGCGAGGGGATAGGCAACGCCGCCGCGTGCGGTATATGCCACAGCTTCGCGGCGGACGGTAGATGTATATCCCTGCTGAAAGTCCTCATGAGCAACGCCTGCGTCTTTGACTGCAAATATTGCGTCAACCGCGTCTCCAACGATGTCCGCCGCGCGACCTTTTCACCGCGCGAGCTCGCGGAGCTGACGATGAATTTTTATCGCCGCAATTATATCGAGGGGCTTTTCCTCTCGTCCGCCGTCGTCGGCAGTCCGGATTATACCTGCGAGCGCATGATTGAGACCCTGCGCATCCTGCGCGAAGAATACAAGTTCGGCGGATATATCCACGCCAAGGCAATTCCCGGCGCGGATAATGCGCTGATAACCCGGCTCGGTATGCTCGCAGACAGAATGAGCGTCAATATCGAGCTGCCGTCGAACAACAGCCTGCAAACTCTCGCGCCGGACAAAACAAAGGAGTCGATACTCCGCCCGATGGGGCTCATTACAAATAAGATAAAAGAGAGCTCGGCGGAGCTTGTCAGATATAAGCACGCGCCGCGTTTCGCCTCCGGCGGTCAGAGCACTCAATTGATAGTCGGCGCAACGCCCGACAGCGACTATCAGATAATGTCGCTCTCCGCGGCGCTCTATAAAAAATACGAGCTCAAGCGCGTGTTCTATTCGGCGTATATCCCGGTCGTTGAGAATCCGCTTCTGCCCGCGAAAACAACGGAACCGCCGCTTCTGCGCGAGCACAGACTCTATCAGGCGGATTGGCTTTTGCGCTATTACGGCTTCGATGCGAACGAACTGCTCGATGAAAAGCACCCGTTCTTAAACCCCTATGTTGACCCGAAATGCAACTGGGCGCTCAATCATATGGAGCTGTTCCCGCTCGAAATAAACCGCGCAACAAAGGAAGAACTGCTTAGAATACCGGGCGTCGGCGTGCGGAGTGTTCAGCGAATTTTGGCGGCTCGGCGCGTTTCGCCGCTGAGCTTTGAAGATCTCAAAAAACTCGGCGTGGTGCTCAAACGCGCCCGGTATTTTATAACCTGCAAGGGCAAGCACTTGGCGGGACTCAATGTCAATCCCGACAGAGTCCTCGGTTCGCTCATTTCCGAGCGGTGTCAGTCGCTTTTGCCGAATATGCAGGGCGAACAGCTGAGCCTGTTCGACAACAGGATAACAAGGGAGGATGTAGTACAATGTCTGCACGGTCAGATGTAACATATGTATATGACGGCTCGTTCGAGGGACTTCTGACAGCTGTTTTCGAGAGCTTTGAGAGCCGCGAGCTGCCGTGCTCCATAGTCGCGGAGGATGAGTTCGTGCCGACTCTCTTCGCGTGCAAAACCGTTGATACCGACCCGCAAAAGGCGGACAGAGTTCGCCGCGGGCTCAAAAATGTCAGCGCCGATGTCTGGAACGCCGTGCGGCTCGGATATCTGACCTGCGTCGAGGACAGGGGAACGCTCATAAACGATTTTGTGCATATGGCGATGCATTACGGCGCGGGTGTCATGCGTATGCTCGCCGACGATACCGTTTCGCGCCTGACGAAAGCCGTCCGCGCCCTCAAGCAGGAGAGCCATAAGTATACCGGCTTTGTCCGCTTCAGCCTCAGTGAGGATAACACCCTCACTTCAATTATAGAGCCGAAAAATTCCGTCCTGCCCCTGCTCGCGCCGCATTTCTGCGACAGATACCCGAACGAGTCGTTTCTCATATATGACAAGACCCATTCGCAGGCACTCGTCTGGCATAACAGGCAGAAAATGATTATCCCGTTAGACGGCTTCGAGCAGCCGCAGGCGGGGGATGAGGAGCTGTATTTCCGCGCGCTGTGGAAGCATTTCTATGATACTGTAGCTATCGAGGCGCGGTATAACCCCAAGTGCCGCATGAGCTTCATGCCCAAACGCTATTGGAATCAGCTCCCGGAGATGGATGAGAGCAATTCTCCCGATGCCGTGCGCGGAGTCAAAAGAATCGGAGCATAAAAAAGCAGGAGCCGCGGGGCTCCTGCTCTTGATATTTTTTTAATCCTGCGCGTGGTTTGAAAGCTTGATTTCGTTGTTGTCCGTGAACTCCGCGATGATTCCGTTTTCGTCAACCGTCGCGAATATCGCGCTGTGGCTCTTCATTGTAAGCGTCCATTTGACATCGGGATATATCTTCCCGAGTCTGTTCGTTACTATCGCTATCTTTGGCGAAAGCCCCTTTGCGAATTTCCACGAGGTCGAGCCGTAGTAGCCGTGGTGTCCGACCTTGAGCAGATCCACCTTATGAAGCTGCGGCAGAAGTAAGCCCTCGAGTCCGGTGGTTCTCGTTATGTCCGCGGCGAGGAATGCGCTCCGCTCGCCTTTTTCGACCATCGTTCCGACCGATTCGGCGTTTTCGCCCTGTCCGTGAAGACGCGCGTCGTCGAGTGCTGTATTGTAGAAAGTAAGCGTGAAGTCGCCGAATTTGAACGGCTCGCTCGGTATTTCGGAAGTAACAACAGTGCCCCTGTTCTGAAACGCCTTTACCGTGTCCGAATATGTCGTCTCGATGCCCCAGCCGTTGTATTCGTATTCGTGGGCAATCTCGCGGTTGACGGGCTTTATGTAGAATGTCTTCACCGTGATATCCGGGTCGTTGGCTATCGCCTCAAATGTGCCGACATGGTCGTAGTGGTTGTGCGTGCCGAGTGCGAATTCAAGCGTAACTTTGCCCTCTGCGTCGCCGGCAGCCTTTTTTAGATATTTTATAACAGCCTCTTCGCTGCCGTTGTAGCTGAGCTTCCTGCGCGGATTGCGGTCGCCCTCGCCGGAGTCGATGAGCGCGAATTTGCCGTTTGATTCTATGAGTATTGCGTCGGAGTTGTAGGTGTTGAGAAAATGTATTCTGTCCGCCGTGCCGTCCGACGAAAACTGCGCCGGGGTGATTTCAAATTTATTCTGATATCTGTTGCACATCGCAACGCAGATTATATCCAGCGAGAAGACCGAAAGCATTATCGCCATCATTATCCATGTCGCAATTTTTTTGATTAGCTTGTCCCTTGTCATATTCCCTCCGAAGCGCAAAAATAAAAACGCTTTTAAAAGTATATCATACTTTTTCGGTAAATGTCCATATGCAGACGCGCCAAAAAGCACCGAATTTAATTGTATTCGGCGCTTTTTTGTGATATCATATACATATTAAGTGCAATACTAATCCCGATTTTCACCCTTGGGGTCGATAGCCTGCATTATCAGCGAGCCGAAGAGCATGACTCCCATGCTCGGGCGGATGCAGTCTATCGCGTCCTTTGCGAGATATATGCATCTCCAGTAGTCGAATCCGCGCCCCGCGAGCAGCAGCGCGCAGACGGCGAGAGTGAAGAGCAGCTCAAAAATAATGACCGCGCCGAGCAGCATCCTGCGCGAAACGGGATTTATGTAGCTTAAATTTTCTGTGATTTTTTCTTTTATGCCGCGCATATCCGCACCTCCGTTTGTTTGATTCTAACCCGGAGTGCGATTTTTCGCAATGCAAAGATTTTTACTTTTGAGGAAAGGAGAGGAAAACGAATGTCCGTCGGAATATCCACCGCCTGCTTTTATCCCGCGGCGACCGAAGAGGCTCTGCACTGTGTCGCCGAAGCGGGAGCAAAAGTCACAGAGGTGTTTTTTAACTCGCCGTCGGAATTGGAGCCGGATTTTCTCCGCCGCATTTCGTCTATAGCCTCTGACAGCGGCATCCGCATCCGCTCGATACATCCGTTTACCTCGTTCGCCGAGGGCTATATCCTCTTCAGCCAGTATGAGCGCCGCTTCGACGATTACAGGGAGTTTTACAAAAAATATTATGCCGCCGCATCTGCGATAGGCGCGAAAATAGTCGTGCTCCACGGCGCAAAGCTGCCGGTGAATATCAGCACGGACGAATACGCCGAGCGCCTCGATTTGCTTGTCCGCGACGCGCGGGAGCAGGGGATAATCCTCGCCCAGGAAAACGTTGTCCATCATAACGGGCAGACGCCGGAGCTTATAAATGAACTGAAAGCGCGCCTCGGTGCGAATTTTCATATGGTGCTCGACGTCAAGCAGGCGTACCTCGCCGGAGTCGACCCGATAGAATTTTTCAGGGAGTTTTCCGATAATATCTGCCACATACATCTGAGTGATCACGACGAAAATCACAAGTGCATGCCGCCGTTTGACGGAAAATTCGATTTCGCCGCCCTCTTTTCGCTCATGAAAGAAACCGGATATTCCGGCGACTGCGTTATCGAGCTCTACCGCTCGGGCTTCGAGCGCATAGATCAGCTGACAGATTCGATGCGAAGACTCGAAAAGCTTGACATTTGACCGCTTTTGTGCGATAAATATTATATGTTCATCAGGGAGTGATAGCTTTGAAGTGTCCGTTCTGTGGTTTTGAAGAGAGCAAGGTCATCGACTCGCGTCCCACCGACGAGGGCGAGAGAATACGCCGCCGCCGCGAATGTATTAGCTGCGGCAAGCGTTTTACGACCTATGAGATAATCGAGACCGTGCCGATAGTCGTTGTCAAAAAGGACAAGTCGCGCGAGGTTTTTGACAGAAACAAGCTTTTCAACAGCATGCTCAAAGCGTGCGAAAAGCGTCCGGTCTATATGGAACAGCTCGAAAAGGCAGTCAGCGAGATTGAGGCTGTGCTCCAGAATTCGCTTGACCGCGAGGTGACAACCGTTTATATCGGTGAGCTCGCGATGGAGAAGCTCAAGAGCATCGACGAAGTCGCATATGTCCGCTTCGCTTCCGTCTACAGGCAGTTCAAGGATATCAATACGTTTATGGACGAGCTCGCAAAGCTGCTCAAAGAAAAATAAAAAAGCAAGGATCGCTCCGGCGGTCCTTGAATTTTTATCTGTTTGTAAAATGCTATACTTATTCTTTGACAAAATAAAAATTTGTTGCAAAATCCATATAGGCTCCCCTTTAGGGGAGCTGGCTCGGCGCAGCCGAGACTGATGGGTTTGTTTCGCTGGCACTCAAAGCCAAGGTCTGCTTTACCGACCGTAGGGTGAACTTTGTTCGCCTATCAAAATTCACGCGATTTTCAGACGGAGCATCTCGTAGGGACAGCCCTTGCGGCTGTCCGATGTCGGCAGCAGTCGATACAAAACTTTAGTAGATTTAAACTGACGAAAGCAAACTCTGTTTCTTGATTTTGGCAAAGTAAAGATAGCGAACCAACCAGTCTTTATAATCAGGCTTTCAATAGCCGCGCCGCAGTGTTTGAAGTCTATATGAGAAAGGCGAGGGAACGGCTTGCGAAGCAAGACGCACGAGCACGCACTCGTT
>OLGM01000552.1_pt1 | contig 22856 bp, 20 predicted proteins | sample 1606001 | NCBI WGS metagenome assembly OLGM01 (sample SAMN03283294) | human gut metagenome | biome: human-associated habitat; material: feces | host: Homo sapiens | place: Peru | collected 2012
CTTTTTAAAGGCTTGCGGGTTTGGGCAGCGCCCATAATATCTTCCGATATTACAATTTATCCAGCGCAAACAGCAAGCTGTTTGGCTATCAAAACTTTGCGTTAGCGAAAAGTATTTGTGGGCTTTGCCCACACCCACATTCTTTGAAAAGGTTGACCAAACTTATATAATACTTGGCAAAATTATTTTGCTAAATCATAATTTACCCAAACTTTTGATAAAAAGCAAAAACCGAGTGTTGAATTAACAGCACTCGGTTTTAAATATAAATTTACTTTTTCTTCTCTTTCGGTTCAACTTCTTTTTCAAAGTTTGCCGCATCAGATGCATTTGCAGAATTAAACTTGTAGTCCTTACCGGGGAAAATTGCGTTAAGAACTATACCTGCGATTGATGCAACGGCAAGCGGTGAAAGTGTGATTGTAGCACTGCCGATTGCAAAGCTTACTGTATTGCTTGAAAGACCAAGTGCACATACAAGAATTACAGCAGCAACAATAAGGTTGCGGCTTTTTGTAAAGTCAACCTTGTTTTCAACAACATTTCTTACACCGATTGCAGAAATCATACCGTAAAGTACGAATGAAATACCGCCGATAATACAGCTTGGAATTGAACCGATAATTGCAGAAACAATCGGGAAGAATGAAACACCGACAGCAAAGAAAGCGGCAATTCTGATTACTCGTGGGTCATAAACCTTTGTGAGCGCAAGAACGCCTGTGTTTTCGCCGTAAGTTGTGTTTGCAGGGCCGCCGAAAAGTGACGCTACGGTTGTTGCGATACCGTCACCTGTAAGTGTTCTGTGAAGACCCGGGTCCTGAATGTAGTTGTTGCCTGTTGTTGAACTGATAGCACAAATGTCACCGATATGCTCCATCATTGTGGCAAAAGCGATTGGAACAATGGCAATAATTGATGATGCAATAAGAGCGGTGTTAGAATAGTCGATACCGCCGAATACGGTTTTCTCCCAATGGATAGGAATACCGATAAGACCTTCACTGCCAAAAATATTGCCCTTAGCAATATTATCGCAAATTGTGTTTACACTTGTGAAATCGAAAATAGGCTGATAAACACCGTTTGCGTCTGCACCGCCTGAGAATAACCACGGTACATTCTGAATAAGGTCAGGGTTTGCCTGCGAAATAAAGTAAAGGACAAGTCCTACACCGTAAGAAATAAGCAATCCGAGAATAATCGGAATGATTTTTGCCATACCCTTGCCCCAGATATTGAATATAACTATTACCGCAAGTGCAACAACGGCAAGCAGCCAGTTGGTTGTGCAGTTAGATACAGCAGACGGAGCAAGTCCAAGTCCGATTGCGATAATGATAGGGCCTGTAACAACAGGTGGGAAAAATCTCATAACCTTGTCAATGCCAACTGCCTTAATGATAGCGGCAAGGATAAAATAGACAAGTCCTGCACACGCTACGCCAAGGCAGGCATACGGTAACATACTGTTAGGGTCATCGGGTGCAAGCGCTTTGATAGCGGCATAACCGCCAAGAAAAGCAAATGAAGAACCGAGAAAAGCAGGTACTTTAAACTTTGTTATGCAGTGAAACAACAGAGTACCGAGTCCTGCCATAAGCAAAGTAGTCGAGATGTCAAGTCCTGTGATAATCGGAACAAGAATTGTTGCACCAAACATTGCAAACATATGCTGAATACCAAGAATTATCATCTTTGGCTTGCCGAGTTTGCGAGCGTCATAGATAGCGCCGTTGTTTTTATCCATTTTGATTCCTCTTTCTCTTTTTTAGCTTTTAATTGTAAAAAACCCATTCCTATTAATTATACAGTCTTGCAGTATCAAAATCAACACATTTTTACTATATACATAAAATATTGCATTTTAATTTGACAATTAAATAAAGGAGTAAAATTATGATTAATAAATAACTTATCAAACTGTTGTGATTAAATAATTTGAAAAGTTTGGTCAACCTTTTCAAAGGTTGTGGGTGTGGGCAAAGCCCACAAATACTTTCCGTTTATGCAATCTAATGATAGCAAAACAGTTCGCTGTTTTGCGGCTTAAACAAATAAACGAAAATCTTTGCGAGAGCAATAAAAAATACACTTTATTTTCATAGTCAACGCATTGCGTTGACTATGTTTTTAGCGTTTCTGTTTACAATGGCTACCACCCGTTTTAACAAACTAAGTGCAAATAAGCCAACAGCGTGGCTGTTGGCACCCGATAAATTGTTATATTGGAAGATTTTATGGGCGCTGCCAAAACCCGCAAGCCTTTAAAAAGGCTTGACCTTAATTTTTTAATTATTTCACTTAAACAGGAACTCATACTTTCCCCATTTTACAAATAGTCAAAACCCAAATTTACTTTTCAATCAACACAAAAAGAGCCGACTCTTGCGAATCGGCTCAATTATTTAAGAAATTATAAATTCAGTCAGAATTATTCGTTAATAGCGATAACTGCGCCTGAACCTACTGTTCTACCACCCTCACGGATAGCGAAACGAAGACCTACTTCGATAGCGATTGGAGTGATAAGCTCAACATCCATCTCAACGTTATCGCCAGGCATACACATCTCTGTACCCTCTGGGAGTGAGATTGTACCTGTAACGTCAGTTGTTCTGAAGTAGAACTGTGGACGGTAGTTGTTGAAGAATGGTGTATGACGACCACCTTCGTCCTTAGTAAGAACGTATACCTGACCACGGAACTTTGTGTGTGGGTGAATTGTACCTGGCTTAGCAAGTACCTGACCTCTCTGGATGTCAGTTCTCTGAACACCACGGAGAAGTACACCTACGTTGTCACCAGCCTCAGCATAGTCAAGAGTCTTTCTGAACATCTCAAGACCTGTAACAACAACTTTTCTCTTCTCGTCTGTAAGACCAACGATCTCAACTTCCTCAGAAGTTCTGATCTGACCTCTTTCAACTCTACCTGTAGCAACTGTACCACGACCTGTGATTGTGAATACGTCCTCAACAGGCATAAGGAATGGCTGGTCAGCCTTACGGTCAGGAGTTGGGATAAACTCGTCAACAGCATCCATAAGCTCGTGGATGCAAGCATACTCAGGAGCATTAGGATCCTTAGAATCGCTTGTGAGTGCGAGGTAAGCTGAACCCTTGATGATTGGTGTGTCATCGCCTGGGAAGTCATACTCGTTGAGGAGGTCACGGATCTCCATCTCTACGAGCTCAAGAAGCTCAGGATCGTCAACCTGGTCTGTCTTGTTCATGAATACTACGATGTAAGGTACACCTACCTGACGAGAAAGAAGGATGTGCTCTCTTGTCTGTGGCATAGGACCGTCAGCAGCTGATACAACAAGGATAGCGCCGTCCATCTGAGCAGCACCTGTGATCATGTTCTTTACATAGTCAGCATGGCCTGGGCAGTCAACGTGTGCATAGTGACGCTTTTCTGTCTCGTACTCAACGTGAGCTGTGTTAATTGTGATACCACGCTCTCTCTCTTCAGGAGCCTTATCGATGTTAGCGTAATCAACGAAGTCAGCATCGCCTTCTAAGTTGAGAACCTTTGTAATTGCAGCTGTAAGTGTTGTTTTACCATGGTCAACGTGGCCAATTGTACCAATGTTTACATGGGGTTTATTTCTTTCAAATTTTTCTCTTGCCATTGGAAATTTCCTCCTTAAATATGGTAATTCATTGTAATTTACATTACAATAGATTTAATGCTATTGTATCAACAAATTAACAAAAAATCAAGAGGTTTTTATAAAAAACCTTATATATTCAGCAAAAAGGATTTATTAGTCCTTCTTAGCTCTCTCGCTCATAATCTTTTCAGCGATGTTCTTTGGAACTTCTGCATATGTGTCAGGCTCCATTACATACTGACCACGGCCCTGTGTCTTAGAACGCATATCAGTAGCATAACCAAACATCTCAGAAAGCGGAACATGAGCTGTTACTCTCTGTGCACCGTTCTCAGCTTCCATACTCTGGATCATACCACGGCGAGAGTTAAGGTCGCCGATAACATCACCAAGGTATTCGTCAGGAACGATAACTGTAACCTTCATGATAGGCTCAAGGAGAACAGGATCAGCTTTTCTCATAGCCTCTTTGAATGCCATAGAACCGGCAATCTTAAATGCCATTTCTGATGAGTCAACCTCGTGGTAAGAACCATCATAAAGCTCAACCTTAACGTCAACTACATTGTAGCCTGCGAGTACACCGCTGAGCATTGCGCCCTGAATACCCTGGTCAACAGCTGGGATATATTCCTTAGGAATAGCACCGCCGACAATGTTATTAACAAATTCGTAACCCTTGTCCTTGTTAGGGAATACATTAATCTTAACATGACCGTACTGACCCTTACCACCTGACTGACGAGCATACTTCTCATCAACAGAAGCCTCTGTACGGATTGTTTCTTTGTAAGCAACCTGTGGAGCACCAATGTTAGCCTCTACCTTAAACTCACGGAGAAGACGGTCAACGATAATCTCAAGGTGAAGCTCACCCATACCTGCGATAATTGTCTGACCTGTTTCTTCATCAGTATAAGCACGGAATGTTGGGTCTTCTTCTGCAAGCTTTGCAAGAGCAATGCCCATCTTTTCCTGGCCGGCCTTAGTCTTAGGCTCGATAGCTACTCTGATAACAGGCTCCGGGAACTCCATAGACTCAAGAATTACAGGATGCTTTTCGTCGCAGAGTGTGTCACCTGTTGTTGTATTTTTAAGACCAACAGCAGCAGCGATATCACCTGCATAGCAGCAATCAATATCTTTTCTGTCGTTAGCGTGCATCTGAAGAATTCTGCCCATACGCTCGTTGTTGTCTTTTACAGAGTTGTAAACTGTGTCACCTGCATTTACAACACCTGAGTAAACTCTGAAGAAGCAGAGCTTACCAACGAATGGGTCAGTAGCAATCTTAAATGCGAGAGCCGCAAATGGCTCTGTATCAGAAGAATGTCTTTCAACCTCGTCACCTGTATCAGGGTCTGTACCCTTAATAGCAGGAACATCAGTTGGAGCCGGCATATAATCGATAATAGCATCAAGGAGCATCTGAACGCCCTTGTTACGGTATGAAGAACCGCAAGTTACAGGAACCATTGTATTGTCGATTGTAGCTTTTCTGATTACCTTCTTAATTTCATCAATAGAGATTTCCTCGCCGCCGAAGTATTTCTCCATAAGATCCTCGTCAAGTTCAGCAACTGACTCGATGAGTTTCTCGTGATACTCGTTAGCAAGATCCTGCATATTCTCAGGAATCTCTTCCTCACTGTAATCTGTACCGTCTTCGTTGTGGTAAATCTCGGCCTTCATAGTAACGAGGTCGATAATACCTGTAAAGTCGCTTTCGGCACCGATTGGGAGCTGAATCGGAACAGCGTTACATTTAAGTCTGTCCTTCATCATCTGAACAACATGGTAGAAGTTAGCACCCATAATGTCCATTTTATTTACGTAAACCATTCTTGGTACACCGTAGTTATCAGCCTGACGCCATACTGTTTCAGACTGAGGCTCAACGCCGCCCTTAGCACAAAGAACTGTTACAGAACCGTCAAGTACACGAAGTGAACGCTCAACTTCAACAGTAAAGTCAACGTGACCAGGTGTATCAATGATGTTGATTCTGTGTTTCTTGTACTGATGCTTGCTGCCGAACCAGAATGCTGTTGTTGCAGCAGAAGTGATTGTGATACCACGCTCTTTCTCCTGAACCATCCAGTCCATGGTTGAAGCACCATCGTGTGTTTCGCCGATTTTATGGTTTACGCCGGTATAATACAGGATACGCTCTGTTGTTGTGGTTTTACCGGCATCGATGTGCGCCATGATACCGATATTTCTTGTCTGTTCAAGTGAAACCTGTCTTGGCATAAAATCCTCCTCTAAAAATTACTCCGGTAATAAAAATTACCATCTGTAATGAGCGAAAGCCTTGTTTGCTTCAGCCATCTTATGAGTGTCTTCACGCTTCTTGAAAGCACCGCCTGTGCTGTTAGTAGCATCAAGAATCTCTCCTGCAAGTCTTTCCTTCATTGTTCTTTCATTTCTGGCTCTTGAGTAAGTTGAAATCCAACGAAGACCGAGTGTCTGTCTTCTCTCAGGACGAACCTCCATAGGAACCTGATATGTGGCACCACCTACACGGCGAGCCTTAACCTCGAGAACTGGCATTACATTTTCCATAGCCTGCTCGAAAACCTCAAGTGGGTTATTACCTGTCTTATCAGCAATGATTTCAAATGCACCGTAAACAATCTTCTGAGCAACGCCCTTTTTACCGTCGTACATAATGTTATTGATAAGACGAGTTACAAGTTTTGAATTATAAAGCGGATCCGGTAATACGTCACGCTTCGCAATAGAACCTCTTCTTGGCACTTTGCTTCCCTCCTTCACAATAATTGAGATATCATAGGTACTCGAAAGCGACAAACTCCCGTATGCCAACAAGAAATCCATAAATATATATAGAAATCCTGCCGCATAGCAGAACTTAAAATCAATTTAAGCCGAAGTTATGTCAATTCCTTATTTACCTGCCTTTGGACGCTTTGCGCCATACTTAGAACGGGACTGCATTCTTCCTGCAACGCCCTGTGCGTCGAGTGTACCACGAACAATGTGATAACGAACACCAGGCAAGTCCTTAACACGGCCACCACGAATAAGAACAACGCTGTGCTCCTGAAGGTTGTGACCAACACCTGGAATGTAAGAGCTAACTTCGATACCGTTAGAAAGTCTTACTCTGGCAATCTTTCTGAGAGCTGAGTTAGGCTTTTTAGGTGTAGCAGTCTTTACAGCTGTACACACACCTCTCTTCTGTGGTGAGCTCTGATTGATAGCAACACGCTTCTTAGAGTTCCAACCCTTTAAGAGTGCAGGAGCCTTAGCTTTCTTTTCGGAAACCTCTCTGCCCTTTCTTACCAACTGGTTAAATGTAGGCATATTTTTCCTCCTTCCCAAAATATTAAGAAATTGATTAACCGCTCTGACAAGCAGAGCCGATTGGCGAGCAAGGTGCAATTACACATTGCTCCACAATTTAGTATTATAACCCAACAAATATCATTTTGTCAAGCATTTTTATCCCGATTTTACGGCATTTTTACTTGAGTTTTTTAAATTTGTGCCGCAGCAGATACTATTTTACCCCAAATTTTTCTTTATATACCGAAAAAACCGCCCTCCGTAAAAGCAGAGAGCGGTTTTTGTTAAAATTTTAGTTTGTTAATAAGCAAAAATGTTAAAATCAGTTGTTTTCGACTTTGAAATTGTTTTCCTTTGCAAACTGTTCCGCAACTGAATTTTTCTTTGCAACTACTACGAGATCTTTTGCAGGAGTGTAGTCATAGCTCATACCGTCAGAGCTTAAGAAACCGAATGCATATTCGCCGAGAGTTGTTGTGGATTCAGGAACTGTAATTTTCTTTAAGTTCTCACATTCTACAATAGCCTCGTTCTCAAGTTCTGTTACACCGTCTTCAAGAACGAGCTCTGTAAGGCTTTCGCAATTGAGGAAAGCATATGCCTGAATAGTTTTTACACTGCCCGGAACGGTAACCTTGATTTCAACATCTTTGCCATCGTTGTTTGTAGGATTGTAGATATAAGCGTTGTAAATATCTGTTACCTTTTTGCCTTCAATTTCACTCGGAAGTGTAAATTCAATGTGCTTTGTTGTGTAATCTCCGTCAACGACATCATACATATTTACACCTGTGACAGAAACTTCGTTGCCGTTAAATACCTTGTAAAAGCAACAGGTGCTTTCATCATAAATTTCACCGTCATTGTCTGTAACTTTTGACACATCGGAATCTCCGTCTGATGTTTCCCAATTATAATATGAACTTTCGTTGTTATAATCGTTATTATAATCGCTTACAAATGTACTGATATTATCTTTTAATCCGCTTTCAAAAGACTTATATGCACGGCAAGCAACAGCACTGATAATGATGCCAAGAATGAGAATGATACCGAGAATAACGCTGATTACAATAGCTGCAATCTTACCGCCGCTCATACCTTTTTTAGGCTGATTAGGCATATTGTTGTTAGGAACATTTGTAAACTGCTGACCTGTGTAACCGTTATTTACAGGCATACCGTTTGGCTGATTAGCAGATGAATTATACTGATACGGCTGTGGTGCAGGCTGTGCATTGTTTGCGTCGGCACCAAAACCCGAAGGTGAATTATATGCGTCCGAGCCGAAATCGTTTGGCTGTGTGTTGTAATTATCCGCACCGAAGCTGTTTGACTGTGAATTGTTGTCAGCAACATTCTGCTGTGCAGGTTCGGAATTATAATTGTTTGCCGCAAAATTATCCGACTGTGCAGGCTGTGTTTGAGTTTCCTGCTCTTTTACAGGCTCTTCGACAGGAGCGGGTGTGCCGCAGCTTGTGCAAAACTTACCTGTGATTTCATTTCCGCAATTAGGACATTTCATTTACTATACCTCTCCTTAAATAAGCAAAATATATTTGCCATACTGTTGCATAATTATACCATTTTGTTTATGCAAAAATCAATTGCTTTTATTTACATATAAAAAAGCAATATATTGTATATTTTTATAATTTCATAACAAAAAGGTTCTCCGCAGCAGAGAACCTTAAGTTTATTATTTTACATAATTTCATCTAAGCAATTATCTCAACCTTCGATAAAAGCCTTTAGAATTTAAACGCTCACGATTAATCAAAGCATCAGTTATATTCAATGTACAAATCGTTATCCTTAGCGTATCTGTCGGCAGCCGAGCCTTCTTTAGCGTATATGTGAGTAAGCGGAGAACGGGTATATTCTCTTTTGCCGACAGGCTCTGAAAATGTATCTCCCGCAATATTAAAGCCTACCGCATGCTCGCCTATAACGGTCACCGATTCCGGAATATTAACCCTTTCAAGCGAATAGCAATCTACAATAGCGTCAGGCTCAAGAGTTTCAACACCGTCTTCAAAGGTAATTTCACGCACATGTTCCGACAGTTTAAAAGTATCGCTCTGTATTGTCTTTACTGTACCGGGTACTGTAATATAAATATGGAGAGTACCCGAGGAAAGAGGATTGGTCGGATTGATTTTTCCGATAGCAGTTACGGTTTTGCCGTTAATTTCACTCGGAATATTAAAATAAAAATTGTAAGTATCATCTACAACTTCATCCTTAAAATCATTGTAGTAATCCACGGTGTCAATACCTGTGACTGTAACAGTTCCGTCATCGTTTTCAGTGTAAAAGCAATACGAGTTTTCGTCCAAATCCATACTCACGGACGAAACGGCAGCAGAGTCATCCGCACCCGTAAACTCACCTATTCCCTTATTAAATTTATTATTTTTGATTACATTCATTATGACGGTATATCCGACAACACAAAGGCTGATAATCAATACACTTACAATAACAAGAACAACTATGAGAGTTGTTTTTGATTTTTTCTTTTCACGGGTATTTACAACATCCGAAAACGGCTGATTTTGATTAGTATAACCGCTCGGCATTGCGCTGTTGTTGTAATTAGGGTTTCCGTAACTATGCTGTGAATTGTAATTTTTTTGAGCATAGTTGTTTACAGACTGCGTGCTGTAACCGTTTTGTGCGTATTCGTTTACAGGCTGAGCACCGGCACTGTTTAAAGCAGTATTTTCAACTGTAAATTTCGACACTTCTTCAGAATTATTTATATTTGCCTGTCCGTCGGATTTTTCCTGAACGGCTTTTTCCTGTTCTGATTCTTCTTGCGGTACGGGTCTGCCGCAAAAGGTACATATATTACCCTCAAATCTTTCTCCGCAATCCGGACATCTGTGCATTTTCTGTTCCTCCAAATTTCACATCAATTATATTCCATATAACAGCATAATTATACCATTTTGATGCATATAAATGCAAGCATATTTTTGGATATAATAAAGCGCAAAATTACAATTTATTTAACTAAAGTGCATAACAAAAGGCTCTCCGTTCAGAAGAGCCTTAGCTTTAAAAATTATGTTTCAGAAAATATTTCGTAAAGCGATTTAAGATTTTATCTGAAATTTGCGCAAAGTCATAATTTATTATTTACGCAAGTGCTTTTTCAATTTCCTGTGCGGCATCGTCAAGGTAGTTGCCCTCAAATAGTTCTACTCTGCCCTCGTCGACACACTTGGCAAGGTCGCTGTCAATAGGAAGTTTTGCAAGCACCTTTGTGTTATATTTCTCGGCAATTTCATCAATATGACTTTCGCCGAAAATGCTGTGCTTTTTACCGCAGTCGGGGCAAACAAAATAGCTCATATTCTCAACAAGTCCGAGAATCGGCACATTCATCATATTTGCCATTTTTACCGCCTTTTCAACAATCATTGAAACAAGCTCCTGCGGAGATGCCACAACAATTATGCCGTCTATCGGCAGGCTCTGGAAAACCGTAAGCGGAACATCGCCTGTTCCCGGCGGCATATCAACAAACATATAGTCCTCGTTTTCCCAGATAACATCTCTCCAAAACTGCTTTACTGTGCCTGTAATAACCGGTGCTCTCCACACAACAGGGTCAGTCGGGTTTTCAAGCAAAAGATTAACCGACATAACATCAATGCCTGTTTCTGTTACCGCAGGAATAATTCCGTATTCGTTGCCCTTGGCTCTCTCATTTATGCCAAAAGCCTTTGGAATTGACGGGCCTGTAATATCGGCGTCAAGAACAGCAACCTTTTTGCCAAGGCGGTTAAAGGTTACCGCAAGAGTTGAAGTAACAAGGCTTTTGCCTACTCCGCCCTTGCCCGATACTACGGCAATTACCTTTTTTACACTGCTGTACTTGTTAAGGCTTTCTCTCATACTTTCGGGATTTTTTGACTTGCAATCCGAGCTGCAAGAAGAACAATCATGACTACATCCCATATTTTTCATCTCCGTTTATTTAAAGTTATTTATACAATCTGTGTTGTTTCGTCGGGAACATACTCCGTTACAGGTTCTGTATCCGGGGTAGGTTCGTAAGTTTCGGGTTCGGTATATTCTTCTGTGTAAGGCTCTGTTTCCGGCTCGGTGTACTCCTCTGTGTAAGGCTGTTCTGTGGTTTCCTCCACATACTCCGTGTAATCGGGAACATACTCAGGCTCGGTTTCGGGGTCAGAAGACTCCGTTGTCGGCTGTTGAGTTGTTATAGCCGCCTTTGTTGTCGGTACGGTTGTTGTCTCAGGCTTTTTATTCTGGAATGAACACTTTGACAACACAAAAGCAATAACACAAACCAATATAACCGCAACAGCCACCACAATACAAATTAATGTGGCTTTATTGTTTTTCTTTTTTGATTTTTTATTCTTGCCCTTCTGGTGGTTAATATGAAAATCGTTTACATAATAGTCATCATTACCCGGCTTTCTGCGTTTATGCTCGTGCCTGTGCTCGCCTGTCTGACCGTCAAAGTCATCGCCGTAATCCTTATTGCTCTTGCCCGGATTATCTGACGGAATATGCTTTTTGCTTGCTACCGACTGAAAATTAAAATCGTCGCCGTAGCTGTCTGTGTAATCGTCCTTGCCCTCTGTGCCGTCCTGCACACTTTCAGGCTCGGTGCTGTCTACATCAAAATTTTCAACATCGGCAAATCTATCCTCTTCCTCGTCCCGCCTTGCATGACGGGCAACATACACTGCCTCTTCCTGTTCGCCGTCTATACCGTCAAATTTATCCTTTTCATCCATAAATTCACCCTCTTAAGCTAATTCAAACAAATAATTACTACCGCTTAAATAATAAAACAGCGGCTCGAGTTTGTCAAGTCGCTGTTAATTTTATAAGTAAAGCAAAATTATTCTTCTGTGCTTTCCTCGCCGTCATTTTCGCTTTCAATGGTTTCTGTTGTTTCCTGTGTGCTTTCCTCGTCAGCCGCCTTAAGGTCAGCCTCAACGCCGCCCTCAACGAGCTTTTCCTTGCTTTCGCCCTCGTCCTCGGCCATTTCATAGCCGCTGAGGAATGTATAGGGAACGCCATAACCAAATACAACACCTGCGAGTGTTGCCACAAGACTGAGTGAAGACTCATTTACTACAAATGCATCGTGAAGTGGCATACCGCTTGCAATACTTGCGATCATTATGTATAAAGCAGGCAACACCATAACAATTAATGTAAGCGGGGAAAAACGCTTAACAGGCTTGCCGTCACCTACTCTTGTTGCATAGAACAAAAGCAGACCGAATACTGCATATACAAAAAGCTGAATTACATTTGAAAAGACTTCGCTCTGTCCGAGTGCAAAGTTTGCAAAAAAGTGTGCGCATACTACAAATGCGAGAATAAGGAATGCAGAGAAAAACAGATTTACTGTATCCTTTTTATTTGTTTTTTTCATAATCGTGCCTCCGAGCATCAAAGTTAATTAGATTTTACCATGCCATTGTGACAGTTTTTTGAAAAATGTTCAGCAAATACCGCACAATACAGCACACAGTGAGCTTTGCGCCTTATTTTTTCGCCTTAGCGGCAAGGCACACCCAACCTTTTTCAAGGTGCTCTTCTATAATATCAAAATCCTTGCCGACAGATTCTTTAACTTCTTCGGCACGAGTGTCAATAATACCGCTCATAATATAAACCGCATCGTCTTTCATAAAGTCTTTTACACCTTTTGAAAGGAACATAATTGCGTCTGCTACAATATTTGCAAGCACAATGTCATACTTGCCTGTTACCTTGTCTGTAAAACTGCCGCAAATTCCTGTAAAGCGGTCTGCTACCCCGTTGATTTCTGCGTTTTCTTTGGCGGTTCTCACCGCAACATCGTCAATGTCAACACCTACTGCGCTCTCTGCGCCCATAAGCAAAGACGCAATACCGAGCACACCGCTGCCGCAGCCCACATCAAGTACCTTGTCGCCTTTTTTCATATACTTTTCGCACATTTCAAGGCAAAGTCTTGTGGTTTCGTGACTACCTGTGCCAAAAGCCAAACCGGGGTCAATATTTAAAACAATTCTGCCCTGCGGATCGTAATCATCTCTCCAGCTCGGACGAATAAGGAGCTTTTCGCCGACGGCAATCGGATTAAAATACTTCTTCCAATTATTTCTCCAATCCTCCTCGGCGCAGTCGAGCAATTCAATTTTATGCTCAATACCCTCGGCATTATACCTTTCAGATAAAAATGCCACCGCCTCGTTAGGAGAAACATCAGGCTCAAGGTAAATGTGAACATAGGCAATGTTTCTGTCTTTCTTGAGCAAATCCTCATCTATAAGGTCAATGTGTGCAATCTCCTGCACCTCCTGCTCAAGAGCAGTGTAGTCCTCTATATAAATTCCGTAAGGCACTACAACATTTGCAATGTCGCCTGCCCTGTCTATATCCTTTGCGTTTACCGCAATTTTTATTTCTGTCCAAGACTCCATAGGTTAAGCCCCTTTATATTATTAAATGTTATTAATCGTTGAACATTCTCTTTATTTTTTCAAAAAAGCTGTTGCGCTGTGCGTAGTTCTTTTCGTTTGTAACGCCCTCAAATTCTTTTATAAGATTCTTCTGCTTAGCGTTAAGATTCTTCGGAACTTCAATGGTTACACGCACATACTGGTCGCCTTTTCCTCTGCCGTTAAGGCGCTGAATACCCTTGCCCTTGAGCTTGAATACATCGCCCGGCTGTGTACCCTCGTGAACCTGATACGAAACCTTACCATCAAGAGTAGGAACAACCACCTCTGCGCCGAGAGCAGCCTGTGCAAATGTAAGAGGAAGATTGCACCATACATCGTCGCCTCTGCGTTCAAATACAGGATGCGGCTGAACATTTACATATACATGAAGGTCACCCGAAGGGCCGCCGTTGTAGCCTGCGTTGCCTCTGCCGCCGACATTAAGAATCTGCTGATCCTTGATACCTGCCGGAACAGTAATATCAACGGTTTTGGTCTTGCGCTTTCTGCCCGAACCGCCGCACTTAGGACAAGGACTGTCTATAATCTTGCCCTTACCGTGACAAGCGTCACACGCACGCTGAGTTTGCACCACACCAAAAGGTGAGCGCTGACTGATTGTTACTCTGCCCGAACCGCCGCATACCGAGCAAGTCTTTGGCTGAGTGCCGGGCTTTGCGCCTGTTCCATGACATTCGTCACAAGTAGAAACGCAGTCATAGCTTACGGTCTTTTTACATCCCTTTGCAGCCTCTTCAAACGAAATATAAATGCTCGCCTCAACATCACTGCCTCGGCTCGGAGCATTAGGATTGTTTGAGCGTCTGCCGCCAAATCCGCCGAAAAAGCTTGAGAAAATATCGTCAATATCAATACCCTGACCATAAGCGCCGTAACCGCCTGCGCCGCCCGCACCAAAGTTAGGGTCTACGCCTGCGTGACCGTACTGGTCATAGCGAGCCTTTTTATCTTTATCTGAAAGTACCTCGTAAGCCTCGTTGACTTCTTTGAATTTCTCCTCGCAATCCTTATCTCCGGGATGGAGGTCAGGGTGGTATTTTTTAGCGCACTGGCGGTATGCTTTTTTTATTTCATCTTCGCTTGCACCCTTAGAAACACCAAGCACCTCATAGTAATCTCTTTTATCTGCCATTCTTCTCACCTTTTAATAACTCGTTATCAGCCGTATAAGGAATTTATACGCTGTCAAAAATCCATACAGTGCTAAAGGAGCCGTTGCAAAAAACAGCCCCTTCAACAAATTTTAACAGGAAAAACAAATGAAGTCAATCATTGTGTAAATCTTTTTTATCAGTTGCCGTCTACATCCTTAAAATCGGCATCATATACATTAGGATCTCCGTTTGAGCCGCCCTGAGCACCCTGCTGTGGGTCACCCTGTGGAGCTGCACCCTGAGCACCCTGTGGGTTTGCCTGCTGATAGAGCTTTGCAGAAACTTCGTAAACAGCTTTCTGTAAGTCCTCCTTAGCAGCGTCAATCATAGACTTGTCGTTCTTAGCGATAGCGTCCTTAACTGCAGCACACTTTGTATTGATTGTATTCTTTTCGTCCTCTGAAATCTTGTCGCCGCTCTCGTTTACGAGCTTTTCAGCCTGATATACAAGGTTCTCTGCTTCGTTCTTAGCGTCAACCTCTTCACGGTGCTTCTTATCTTCTGCGGCGTACTGCTCTGCTTCCTTAACAGCCTTGTCGATATCTTCCTTGCTCATTGAGGTTGAGTTCTGAATCTGAATCTTCTGCTCCTTACCTGTGCCAAGGTCTTTTGCAGATACATTAACAATACCGTTTGCATCAATATCAAATGTTACTTCAATCTGCGGGATACCACGCATAGCGGGAGCAATGCCTGTGAGAGCAAACAAACCGAGCTGCTTGTTATCTCTTGCAAATTCACGCTCACCCTGTAAAACATTGATTTCAACCTGTGTCTGGTTATCAGCGGCAGTTGAGAAAATCTGGCTCTTCTTTGTAGGAATTGTTGTATTTCTCTCAATAATCTTTGTCATTACGCCGCCCATTGTTTCAACACCAAGTGAAAGTGGTGTAACATCGAGGAGGAGAAGACCCTCTACCTCACCGCCGAGAACACCGCCCTGAATAGCAGCGCCGACAGCTACGCACTCATCCGGGTTAATGCCCTTGAACGGCTCTTTGCCGATGAGCTTTTTAACAGCTTCCTGAACAGCCGGGATTCTTGAAGAACCGCCAACCATAAGAACCTTGTCGATCTGGCTGATCTGTAAGCCTGAGTCTGAGAGAGCCGAACGAACCGGACCCATTGTAGCCTCTACGAGATCAGCTGTAAGCTCATCAAACTTAGCTCTTGTAAGTGTTAAATCAAGGTGCTTAGGACCTGTCTGGTCTGCTGTAATGAACGGGAGGTTGATTGATGATGTTGTAACGCCTGAAAGCTCAATCTTAGCTTTCTCAGCAGCCTCTTTAAAACGCTGCATAGCTACTTTATCAGATGAAAGGTCAATACCTGTTTCATTCTTAAATGATGTTACCATCCAGTCAATGATTCTCTTATCGAAGTCATCGCCGCCAAGACGGTTGTTACCTGCTGTTGCAAGAACTTCCTGTACGCCGTCGCCCATCTCAATGATAGATACATCGAATGTACCGCCGCCGAGGTCATATACCATAACTTTCTGGTCTTTTTCCTTATCAATGCCGTAAGAAAGAGCTGCTGCTGTAGGCTCGTTGATAATTCTCTTTACATCAAGACCTGCAATCTTACCTGCATCCTTAGTAGCCTGACGCTGTGCGTCTGTAAAGTAAGCAGGAACTGTAATAACTGCCTGTGTTACCTTTTCGCCGAGGTATGCTTCAGCGTCTGCCTTTAACTTTGAAAGAATCATAGCTGAAATTTCCTGCGGTGTGTACTGCTTGCCGTCAATAGATACCTTATATGAAGTACCCATTTCTCTCTTAATAGAAGAAACTGTCTTGTCAGGGTTTGTAATAGCCTGACGCTTAGCAACCTGACCTACCATACGCTCGCCGTCTTTTGAGAATGCAACAACCGAAGGAGTTGTTCTTGCGCCCTCGGCATTAGGAATAACTACCGGCTCGCCGCCCTCGATAACTGCTACACATGAGTTTGTTGTACCTAAATCTATACCTATTGTCTTTGCCATAATAAATTCCTCCTGAATATATTTGTTTTACTTTTATACTGATTTATTTATATAAAGGTCTTAGTCGCAATTTGCAACCTGAACCATTGCATGACGAATAATTTTATCGCCGATTTTGTAACCCGTCTGGAACACCTGTGAAATGCAATTCTTTTCAAAATTCTCATCGTCAATCTTTGAGATTGCGTTGTGAATTTCCGGATTAAACTCCTCACCCTGCGCACCGAAAGGCTCAACCTTGAGCTTTTCAAGCGACTTTGCAAGCTGGTTTGAAATAAGCTCAATGCCCTTTAAAATATCGGGATCGGCGTCCTTTAAATTTGTAATAGCCATCTGAATACTGTCTGCTACCGGCAAAAGTTCTGTAACCGCCTTTGCTGTTGCATCATCATAAATAGAAAGCTTTTCGTTTGCTGTACGCTTGCGGTAGTTGTCATACTCGGCACAAAGGCGAAGATATTTGTCTTTCTGTGAGTTTAGCTCCTCCTCAAGTTCAGCTATTTTTTTGGCTGTTTCATCAATTTCTTCCGTAACCGCTTCCGCTGTCTGTTCGGATGTATTCTCGTTTACAACAGCTTCGTCTTTTGTCACTTCTTTTTTCTTTGACATATTACCTTTCCTTTCTATATTAATGCTCTATAAGCTCGCTTATTATCTTGCTTACACATTCGCTTATACATTCTATAATCGAAATCACTCTGCCGTAATCCGTTCGTATCGGAGCTATTACGGCAAGCGTACCGGACGGTGTATCTTTTACGTTGTAGCTTGAAGAAATTACCGAGCTGTACGCAAGTTCTATACGGCTGTTTTCTGTGCCTATACTTACCGAAGTACCTATCGGCAGGCTTGTAAGAACACCTGCAAGATCTCCTTTTCTTGAAAGAAGTTCAATTACATTTCTTGCCGCAAGAAAATTTACATTCTGCATAAACAACGGCTTTGTCTGACCGCTCAAAAAGATTCCGACTTCGTTTGCCTTGTCTGCCGCATCTTTTATCGCCGTAAGCACACTTGGCATAAAGAGTGACAACTCGCCAAATCTTGCCGCCGCTGTTTGTATAAACGGACGATTTATCGAAGAAAGCCTTACTCCGTCAAACAACTCGTTGAGTGCCTTATCGAAAATCTCAAGAATTTCGGGAGTAATTATAAATTCGCATCTGAACAGCTGATTTTTTATAATGCCGTTTGAGGCAATTACAACAGCCATTGCTGTATGTGAACCCGTCTGCACAAAGCTGATTTTGTGAATCCTGCTTTCTGCGGAATTCGGTGTTGTGGCAACTGCGGTAAGTCCTGTCAGCTCCGAAAGAAGATCTGCGGCTGACTTTAAAATATTTTCGGGCGACTCGGCATTTCTGTAAAGCCTATCCTCCACAAGCTCCCTGCCCCGCTGAGATACCGCCACAACCTGCATAAGATTGTCAACATAATATCTGTATCCCTGCTGAGTAGGTATTCTGCCTGCCGAGGTGTGCGGCTGAATCAGATAACCCCTTTGCGTAAGGTCTGCCATATCGTTTCTTACCGTAGCCGATGAAACCTTTAGGTTGGTTTCATCTATCAGAGTTTTTGAACCTACCGGCTCGCCTGTTCTGATAAAGTTTTCAACAACAGCCGAAAGAATTTTTTGCTTTCTTTCCGCAAGCTCCATAGGTATCACCTCTCTGCCTGCGTTTTGTTGTTTTAGCACTCTCTATATGTGAGTGCTAACTCTTATGTTTATACTATAATCTTAAAGTCAGCAAAAGTCAAGAGTTTTATTAGAAAAATTTTACTTTTCAAAAACTTTTTCACAAATCAGTCACTCATATTGACTTTTTACCGCAATATATACTATAATAAGTATTATATCGACTATTACAATTTTCATCTAATAAATCGGCATATTTTTGCCACTGCTTTTAACAAAATACATACTTTCGAGGTTACTATGGGGATTGGTTACTTTTTCAGAGTTTGTTCAGGAGCAACTCTTGGCAAACTTTCCGGTGCAATTAACACTGTTCACACAAAATCCGGCAAAAACAAAGCCGGCATTTTCTTTGATATGGTAGGTTGCTTTTTAAAATACAGAGCCGGATACAACGACTATGTTCTGTTTGAATACTACAATATGACAGCCGACCAGCGCAAAACATATATGACACGCTTTAAAAACAAGCGCTTTATGTTAATGCAAAACGACCTTACAAGCGCAGAGATTTTTAACGATAAAAGATTATTTGACACACGATTTGCAAAATATCTTGGCAGACGAGTTCTTGTGGTTGACGAAAAGGTAACCCTTGAGCAGTTCAGCGAGTTTATAAAGCCATGGGATGTATTCATTGCAAAGCCTGCATTCGGCGAGTGCGGAAAAGGCATTGAGCGACTTGTTAAAGCCGACTTCAAGAGTGACGAAGAATTTTATAATTATGTTTTTGACAAAGAAAACTGCTTCGGTGTGCTTGAAGAGGCAATAAAACAACACCCCGATGTTTCAAAAATTTATCCTCACTCAATTAACTGCTTAAGAATTGCCACACTTGTGGTAGACGGCAAGCCGAATATTTTGTATGCGGTGTTTAAAACAGGCAACAATGGCAAATTTGTGGACAACCTTGAAAACGGCGGTTTTGCCTGTCACTTTGACCTCGATACAGGAACGGTAACAGGCCCCGGACATACCTCGAATATGGACATTGCATACGAACACCCCTATTCGGGAATAAAATTTAAGGGATTTAAGATTCCGTATTGTGAAGAGGTCAAGGAGCTTGTCAAGAATGCGGCGCTTGAAGAACCCGAATTCAAATATTGCGGTTGGGATGTGTGCATTTCCGAAAACGGCCCTGCTATTATTGAGGGCAATGACTATGCGGCTTACGATTTTCCGCAGTTACCCGACGAAGATACTCCAAAGGTCGGATTAATTTCAATTATAAAGCAGTACATTCCGGATCTTAAACTGTAACGGAGATTAACAATGGAAACTATTAAAAACTTTTACTTTATATTATGGGCGATAATCGCACTGTATATGTTTGTATCGGCAAAAAAGCTCGGTTCGCTATGCTATATTATCGGCGGATTTTTCTCCTTTATGACAGTATGGTATGCAATGAACAGCTTTTCGGGCATAGCAATGTTTGACGGCGTGCTCGGTATTGTGTTCAAATGCGTAGTAGGTGCTTTCCTGCTTGGCTTTGTGCTGATTTATGTAATAGGCAAATATAAAAAGAATAAAAAATAAGAGTAATAATGAAAACGGCTGTTCAACGAGAACAGCCGTTTTGTGGTTTAAGATAAAAAGTTTATAATTTTAATTACAATCTGCTATTTCAGCAAAAATCTTTTTAGCTGTCTTTGCGTTATCAAAGATAGCTTTTTTCAGTTCATCAAGCGAAGAAAACTTCTTTTCTCCTCTTATAAAGTCCAAAAGCCGCACATCTGCCACCCTGCCATACAATTCCTCACCCTTATAATCGGGCATCCAGGTTTCGCACAACGGGGCAAATTCTCCGACTGTCGGCTTTACTCCGATATTGGTTACACCGCAAAACTTTCTGCCATCATCAAGGGTTATGCAAGATGCATACACACCGAATTTCGGTACAACAAGTTCTTCGTGCAGTGATTGATTGAGCGTAGGAGTGCCAAGTTCTCTGCCGAGATGCTGTCCATGCACAATCTCGCCGCTAAAGCCAAAGTATGAACCTAAAAGCTCGTTTGCTCTGCGCACCCTTCCGTCTTTTATAAGTTCTCGGATAAGCGTTGATGATACAACACCCTCCTTCTCCTCAACGGGCGGCAAAACCTTCAACTCAATGCCGTTTTCCCTGCAAATTTCAGCGAGCATTTGTGTGTTGCCCTCTCCGTTTTTGCCAAAGGTGTAGTTAAAGCCACAGCACAGCTTTTTTGCTTTAAATGTTTTTATCAGTATACCCTCAACAAATTTTCGTGGTGCAATATCCACCACCGAGTTAAAGTCGCACATATACAGGTGCTGTATTCCGATTTCGGACAGCGCCTCTTTTTTGTTTTCAAGGCTCATAAGCGCCTCTTGCGGCTGATTTTTCAACACACTTTTCGGACTTTGCGCAAAAGTATAGCAGATTGGCACAAGTCTTTTTTCACTGCCCTTTACCGCCTCGCCTATAACCTTGCGGTGACCGATATGCAGTCCGTCAAAAAAGCCGAGTGCAACAGATGTATTTTCTTTTTCGGGTAATAATTCAAAAAAAGTTTGCATATATTTATTCATACCTTAATTGCAGAGCACCTGCAAGTTAAATTTTTCCACTTTTAAGCAGCATTGCTGTTTTTAGTACGGCTACCTGAGTTTTAGCATCAGGCAACTGGTTGTTGAGCACCATTTCAACAGCCTTGTCGAGTGGGATTTTTTCAACATTCAAAAATTCTCCCTCGTCAGGCTTGCTCTCGCCCTCGCTTTTTATTCTGCATACATAAAGGTGAATTATCTCGTTGGTGTAGCCGGGGGACGGATAAAGCTGACCGAGTGAAGTATACGAATATCCCTGAGCGCCTGTTTCTTCAAGCAATTCACGCTTGCCGTTTTCAAGGGGAGTTGAGCCTTTTTCGAGTTTGCCTGCCGGCAGCTCAAGTACAACCTCCTTGTACGGATAACGGAACTGTCTTACAAAAAACAGATTATTGTCATCGTCAAGTGCGGCAACAGTAACTCCGCCGGGGTGATTTACAACTTCTCTCTTGGACTTTTTGCCGTCCTCAAGTTCAACATCATCAAGGGTGATATGCAAAATTCTGCCGTCAAAAACAGAAGTGCTGTTCAAGGTCTTTTCAAAAAGTTTCATACTTATACCTCATTTGAATTAATTTAAGGAAAAAAACAGAAAGGAAAATTTTATGACAGACTACAATGTAATGCCCGACTACCAAACAAGAAAAAAGATTATTAACAGCATCTGCGAAAAATACAGCTTTGTGCACCACTCTTTTGCAGGCAAAAGCGTATGCGGCAGATGTATTGATGTTTTGCACATCGGCAACACAAAAAACTGCGTGCTTTACTGCGCAGGCTTTCACGGTTCGGAATATCTCACCATTACTGCTGTACTCAAATTTTTTGAGCAATGTGCCGACGCAATGCAAAACGATTCCGTTGTGGGCCGCTACAAAATCAGAGATTTTCTGCGTGATAAAGGTCTTACGATTGTACCCTGCGTAAATCCCGACGGCGTGGAAATTGCAATCCATGGCTCTGCCGCCGCCCTCAAATACAAATCTCTTGTAGACAAAGCCTCAAAAGGCAACAAGGTTTGGCAGGCAAACGCAAGAGGTGTGGACATTAACCACAACTTCAACGCAGGTTGGAACGAGCTTAAAAACCGTGAACTGAGTATGAACATAAAAGCTCCGTCCGCAACTCGTTTTGGCGGAAATGCACCCGAAAGCGAGCCTGAAACCAAGGCTCTCACAAACCTTTGCAAGCGCAACAACTTTGACCGGGCCATTGCTTTTCATAGTCAGGGCAGAGAAATTTACTGTTCATTCGGCAAGCACACACCCGTTATGAGTTTTCGCCTTGCGTCTGTTTTGTCGCAAGCAAGCGGATACAATATATCAGTGCCCGAGGACATTGCAACAGGAGGTGGATTTAAGGATTGGTTTATTGAAAAATTCCGCCGTCCTGCGCTCACTATTGAGATGGGCAAAGGCAAAAATCCTCTCCCTCTCTCCGACTTTGAACCCGAGTACAACATAATGCTCAATATGCTCTGCCTTGGAGTTATTGTGTAAATCTTTCTGTTTTGTTTTATTGGTTTCTTATCAAAAGTTGGGTAATGTGGGTTAGCACACAAAGTTTAGTTTAATAAATTTAAAATTTAGGTCAACCCTTTTTAAAGGGTTGCGGGTTTGGGCAGAGCCCATAAAATAATAAAATTGCACTAATTTTAAATAAAAAATAATAAGCTGTAATTATACCATAGCATAACTAAACTTTAGATTAATCAAGATTTTAAGATAAAACAAAAGTCAGGATTAATAAGTTGCAGAAAGTAAGAAAGCTACACTTGAGCAATCTTAGAGAAAAGATACTCTAAAGGACACAATAGTTTGTATGTGTGACTAATTTGCCCTTGAAAAGTGGCAAATTAGTAGTTTTAGTAGCGTGGCTTTTCTTTTGTTGCTATCGCATTTGGCTTTCGCCATTATGTTTAAGCCGCCAAACGGCAAGCCATTTGGCTATCAAAATTTGCGATAGTTTAAAGCATTTGTGGGCGTTGCCCACACCCACAACCTTTGAAAAG
>OLGM01000562.1_pt1 | contig 22574 bp, 16 predicted proteins | sample 1606001 | NCBI WGS metagenome assembly OLGM01 (sample SAMN03283294) | human gut metagenome | biome: human-associated habitat; material: feces | host: Homo sapiens | place: Peru | collected 2012
ACCGCTACTATAAATGTGCCACTGCCAAAAAGCACAAGGGCTGCAAGAAAAAGACCGTCCGTAAGCAGTGGCTGGAAGATCTGGTGGTCAACCAGACCATGCAGCTTGTCAAGGACGATGCCGCCATGGAATCCATCATTGCCAAGGTGATGGAACTGCAAAACAAGGAGAATACCAACATTCCACTCTATGAGAAGCAGCTCCGGGATGCGGAATCGGGTATTCAGAATATGCTCAATGCGATTCAGGCCGGTATCCTGACCAGCTCCACCAAGGAACGGCTGGAGCAGCTGGAAGAAACCAAGCGCGAGCTTGAAGCCCGTATTGCGGAAGAAAAGCTGGCAAAGCCCAAGGTCACAGAGGAGTTCATCCGGTTCTGGCTGCTACGGTTCCGCAAGCTGGACATGAGCCTGAAAGACCAGCGGCAGGCACTGGTGGATACGTTCATCAATGCGATTTACCTGTATGATGATAAGGTTTTGATAACCTTTAACTATAAAGAGGGTACACAGACCATTCCTTTTGAAAAAGTAGAGGAATCCAAGGCAAAGGGAAATAGTTCGGATTTTGATTGCGTAACTGCACCAAAAAAACCAGAGCACATTTGTGTTCTGGTTTTTTCTTTTTTATTCGGTGCGAAAAAGGACTTGAACAGCACGACCCCGCCGCAGCTTCTTCCCGGTCCATGCAGGGAACGACTGTTTTGCGGTCGCTGCGGTAGAGATACAGAATGTTCTCCGGGCAAAGGTCATTTTTGAAGCCATTCCAGCAGGTCGTGCAGTGCAATACTCCTTTATCTGTTGATGTGCCTAGTATAGCATACCGTTGTAGGAAAGCACAAGAACAATGTGCTTAAAGCTCGTTTTGATAGTGCTTTGGTCATGTTTTATCAAAGTGATTTGTCGATTTTTACAGTTCTTATATAAAAAGTGCAAAACTTATTGACTTTCAAGCGATGTCCGTGTATCCTGAACACAGAAAGCCAAATGTTTTTTCCATAAGGCGTATGAAGCGCATCAAGCAAAAAGCATGACAGGAGGTTTCATGTTATGAAAATGACCCGCCGTGAATTTTTGAACATTTCCACTGCAGCTGCGGTAGTTTGCACAGCTACACTTTTGCCCGTAGAGAAAGCTGCCGCAGCACAGCAGGCGATGGGGACACAGGATCTTCTGGAGCAGGCGTATCTGTATGCCTTTCCACTGGTGATCATGGATGCGACCCGGACGTTTTCTACGAACACCCGCACGGCAACAAGCAATAAGGCACCCATCAACCAGTTCATCCATGCAAAAAAGCTGGCGGATGCCACGACTCGTGTCGTGGTAACACCGAATGTGGATACCGTCTATACACAGGCGTTTCTGGATGTCGGCGCAGAACCGATGATTTATGGTGTGCCGCAGACCGACCGCTTTTTTAATGTGCAGGTGCTGGATGCATGGACAAACACCGCCGCCGTGCTGGAAGCACCGGGGCTTTATGCCATCACCCGTGCAGACTGGCAGGGTGAGCTGCCGGAAGGGGTGCAGCGGATCGATGTGCCTACCACGATGGTCTGGACCATCGCCCGCATCGTGCTTTCCGGGCGGGAGGATCTGCCCAACGTCCGGGCGCTCCAGGATAAGATGCAGCTGATGCCGCTGTCGGCCTATCCGGCGGGGCTGGCTGTGGCACCGGAGGGCAGTTATTCGCCGGAAAACGACTTTGTACCGGTGCAAAAGGTGCTTTCGATGTCTCCGCAGGCGTTTTTTGACACCGCCAACCAACTGATGGAAACGAACCCGCCCGCTGCGGCAGATGCTCCGGTGCTCCGGGAGCTTGCAGCACTGCACGTCGGCCCCGGTGAGAAGTTCGACGACAAGGCGCTGGGTCTGTTCAGCGGACTGCGCTGGAAGCTGATGCTGCTTCAAATGAAGAAAAAGCTGCAGAGCGAATCCAAGAGCTATACGCGCGAGATGGGACAGTGGATGTATTTCGGCGACCCCATCGGCAACTTTGGTACGGCGTATACCTACCGTACCATGGTGGCGCTGCGAGGTCTGGGTGCTAACACCACGGATGTTGCCATCTACCCCAAAACAGATGTGGACAGCACCGGCACAGCCCTGACCGGCAAAAAGACCTATACGCTGCACATCGAGGCAGAGCCTCCTACGAAGGAAAAAGGCTTCTGGTCGGTGACCGCCTACGGCGAGGACGATTTCCTCATTGATAACGCCATCGACCGCTACTGCGTCAACGACCGTTCCGGGCTGCACCGCAACCCGGACGGGTCGATCGATATCATCCTTTCCAAAGAAGCGCCGGAGGATACGACCAACTGGCTGCCGGTAGGGGAGGGGGATTTCCACCTCTTCCTCCGTATTTATAAACCGGATACTGCTGCACTGGAGGATTGGCAGCCGCCGGTCGTCCGCGCAAACTGATCTGTAATTCTGTAATAAGGAGGAACCTACTATGAAAATGACCCGCCGAAACTTTATTTCCGCTTCGGCTGCAGCGATGCTGGCGTGCGGCGTATCCCTGTCTGCCCATGCTACGGAAAATACCACAGAAAACGGTCTGAATTTTATCGCGGATATTTTCAAGGATTCCACCCAGCCGGGCGAGACCGAAGGCGCAACGACCATCACAGCAGAGGCCAACGCCGAATGGTATGAAAAGCTGGATTTTTCCGACCGGCGGGAGTTTGCCAACGCCGAGCGCGGCTGGCTGGACAACGCGGAAGGCAAGATCATCGATGGTGAGGATAACAAATCTGCATGGAATCTGCAGAGCTACGGCGATTTGAACCGGGATGCTCCGGACACTGTAAACCCCAGCCTGTGGCGGAATACCCAGCTCAACGCCAAAGCCGGTCTGTTTGAAGTATGTGACGGCATCTATCAGGTGCGCGGCTTTGATATGGCCAATACGACCTTTATCCGCACCGACCATGGCTGGATCGTGTTTGATGTGCTGATGTGCAAGGAAAACATGAAGGCTGCCAAGGAGCTGATGGAAAACCGCTTCGGTCCGCTGGACATCAAGGCAGTGCTGTACAGCCACTCTCATGTGGACCACTTCGGCGGCGTGGAGGGCGTTATTACCCGGGAGCAGGTAGCGGATGCAGAGCTTTCGCTTAAAAAGCAGCTGGCTTCCGGCAAGATCCTTGTGCTTGCGCCGGCGGGCTTTCTGAAGCACGCCATCAGTGAAAATGTCTATGCAGGCATCGCCATGGCGCGGCGCGCACAGTTTCAGTACGGCACGGTGCTTGACAAGGGCGAAAAGGGTGCGCTGAGCGTGGGCATCGGCATGGGACAGTCCACTGGTACGGTGGCCCTCATCGCTCCTACCTACGAGATCGGGGAAGATGTTCCGAAGCTGACCATCGACGGGCTGGAGATCGAATTCCAGCTGACCCCCGGCACCGAAGCCCCCGCCGAGATGAACGCCTATTTCCCGAAATACCGTGCCCTCTGGATGGCGGAAAACTGCACCGGCACGCTGCATAATCTGTACACCCTGCGCGGCGCAGAGGTGCGCGATGCCAACGATTGGGCAAAGTACATCATCGAGGCAGACCAGCGCTTCTGCGACAAGACCGATGTGGTGTTCCAGAGCCACAACTGGCCGCACTGGGGCGAGGAGATCCATGATTATCTGCTGAATACGGCAGCCATCTATAAGTTTATCCACGACCAGACCCTGCATTACATGAATCAGGGGTATACCTCCACTGAGGTCGCCGCCATGCTCACCTTGCCCGAAAAGCTGGAAAAGGTCTGGTACACCCGGCCGTATTACGGCACACTGGCGCACAACGCCAAGGCGGTCTACCAGAAGTATCTGGGTTGGTACGATGCAAACCCGGTCAACCTGAACCCGCTCCCGCCCAGCGATACCGCCAAGAAGCTGGTAGAATATCTGGGCAGCACGGATGCCGTTCTGCGCAAGGCACGGAAGGATTTTGAAAAGGGCGATTATCAGTGGGTGGCGCAGATTACCAAGGAGTTGGTCTTTGCAGACCCGTCCAACCAGAAGGCGCGCAACCTGTGCGCCGATGCGCTGGAGCAGCTGGGCTATCTGGCAGAGTCCGGCGCATGGCGCAACGCCTACCTGATGGGCGCTGCCGAGCTGCGCAAGGGCAACCTGTCCGGTCTGGCACGCACCGCCAATGGTCTGGGCTCCGCCATGAAGGAGATGACCGTAGATATGCTGCTGGATTACATTGCCATCCTGACCGACGCCAACGCCGCCCAGAACGACGATGTAACGCTGAACCTGATCGTGACGGATGTGAACGAAAAGTTCTATGTGACCCGGAAAAACGGCATTCTGCTGTCCTATCCGGGAGAGAACCGCCCGGATGCGCAGGCCACCGTCACCTGCAAGCGGCTGCAGCTCCTTGCCCTGATGCAGGGGCAGCAGGCCGGTCAGGTGCAGGTAAGCGGCGATGCCACTGTCCTGAAGCGTCTGCTGGCGTATGCGTCCAAGTTTGAAAAGACCTTCAATGTGATCGAGCCGTAAAAACGATTCCAATACAGCAGGGCTGAGTACCTGAATCACAGCATAAAAGGGATACCGGAACATCTGCGGATGCTCCGGTATCCCTTTTGGTATAAGATGAGAACAAAAAAGCAGGTTGAATTTATAAAATTCAACCTGCTTGGTGGTTGCGGGGGCCGGATTTGAACCAACGACCTTCGGGTTATGAGCCCGACGAGCTACCAGACTGCTCCACCCCGCGATATTTACTTTTTGCTTTTCAGCGGCTCTCGCTGACTGCTCAAGTATAATACCACAGGGCGGGCAGAATGTCAACCCTTTTTTGAAAAAACTTTTACTTTTGCTTTTTGCTGCGCTTCCTGCGCCATGCAAGCACCGCAGCAACGGCGGCGCACGCCAGCACTGCCAGCGGCCAGACGGAGGCCAGCGCCACCACCAGCTGCTGCAAGCCGTTCACAAAGCTGCTCCAGCCGGAGGTAAAGGCGGTGCCGATGCGGGAGAAGAAACCCTCGTCCGCAGGAGTATAGGTCTGCACCTCGTTCAGGTCGATATACACGGTGCATAGCTGCACCTGATCGCTGTACCAGTCCAGCTGGCTCTGCCAGCTCTCGATCTGGGACTGCACTTCGGTGAGGGAGTCCTCGATCTGCAGCAGATCCGAAAGAGTTTCGGCCTGTTCCTGAAGCTGCTGTAAGCGGGTGCGCTGTGCCTGCAGATTGGCAAGCCGCGCGGACACGTCCATATACTGGGTGGTCACGTCATCGGCCTGCTGGCTGCGATAGGTCACATTACCGACAGCGGCCACAGCGTCCAGAAAGCTCTGGTAGTTGGCCTGCGGTACCCGGTAGGTCAGGTTGACCGAGCGGCTGGAGCCGCTGCTGGAATACTCACTGCTGGATTCCAGATAGCCGCCCGCTTCGGCAAGAGCGCTGTCCAGCGCACTGCGGGCTGCTTCGTAGTCCTTGCTTTCCAGCGTCAGATTGGCGGTGTAGATGATCTTGGCACTGTCCACCGCAGGGGCAGCGGCTTCGGTGCTGCCGGTACCGCTGTACTCCGTTTCCAGCGAGCGGTCGTCAGCCTCCAGACTGTAATTCACCGCCTCGGGGGCGCTGTCCAGCGCGGCATGCTGAACGGCAAAGCTGTCCGATGCCACAGAGGCAGCGGAGCTGTTGGCAGCGCCTTCAGCTGCGTACAGGGTGGGTGCGCTGCTTTTGGCGCTGCCCATCCCGATGCCCAGATGCAGGGTGCTGTAACCCAGCACGCACACGGCCAGACAGGCAGCCAGCGTGCCAAGCTGCTTTACCGGGAAGTGAATGGGCTTTTTCTTCTTGGGCTCTGCGGTGTTCAGGGGTGCTGCGGGTGCAGCGGCCTGCGGGGCAGGGGCAGCCATCATGGGCTCGGCCTTTTCCTCCGCGGTCAGGGTGTCGGTCATGGCCAGCAGTTTTGCCTTCAGATCGTCCGGGGCAGTCAGGTCATCGACCTCCATCTTGTATTCATACCACCTCATCTTCGATCTCCTCCTTCAGCATCGTATGTAACTGTGCCCGTGCGCGCCGCAGCCAGCTTAGTACCGTGTTTGTGGGCACCGCCATCATCCGCCCGATCTCTGCCGCAGTGTATCCTTCGTAGTAATGCAGATAGATGGCATTGCGATAATTTTCCGGCAGCGTGCGGATGGCATCCAGCACGCTGCCGTCCTCCGCAAGGACATCGGGGGCGGGCAGGTTCTCGTCCAGCTCGGTGTCCTTTTGGTGGGCGGCGCGGGTCAGGTCCCGGCAGCGGTTGATGGCCACCCGCAGCAGCCATGCTTTGAGATGCTCCTCACTCTCAAAGATGCCGTTGTAGTGCAGCAGCTTTTCAAACACATCCTGCACCACATCTTCAGCATCGGCTGTGCAGCGGCAATTATGCACCGCAGTGCGGTAGACGGTGTCACTGTAACGCTGCACCGCCAAGGTAAATACTTCGTTTCTGGTCAGCTGTCCCATTGTTATAAACTCTCCTTGGACGCCCGGAAGCGGGCTTCTCGATGGAATGTTTGTGGCTCTCACGGGGACGTTCACTCAATATACGGCTCAGTATCCCCGATTATTGCAGAACAAAACCCGGTTCCTTCCATTTTTTGTGTACCGGACGCACCGGACCGCAAGGCACGTCCACGTTCTCCGACAGGGGTTGGATATCCTGCCGGTTTACCGGTCAGTATACCACGGAATCGCAAAAAAGTAAAAGAGGGAACACCTCTCCTTATTTATAGAGCCTTTGCAGCAAGGCCAGCCGCTCGGAGAGAAAGGTCTCGGCCTTAGGGTGGTGCAGCCAGCATTTGCCGTCGGTGCTGTGCACCAGCTTGTGCGCCAGTGCGGCAGGGGCGGTGTCGATGGCCATCACATCCTGCATGGTCAATTGCAGGGTGAGCGCCGCCGGAACATCCGGCAGCGGCGGCAGCGGGTCCTCCCACACAAAGGGCGGCAGAAGCTGCACCGCCACGGTCAGGCGGGTGCACTCCTCGGTCAGCAGAAGTGCGGCGGGGGTGCCGTCCGGCTGCACCTGTAAGCTGCTGTATAAAAGCTGCATCCGGGCAGGGGAGAGCAGCCGGGTCAGACCCTCTGCTGGAGCTGCCGCAAGCTGTAAATACCCAGCGGCTTCCTCCCGGTAGATGCGCCGGGCGGGGGCGTGCAGCCCTGCGTAGAGGGCAGGCAGCATAAAGCTGCCGCTTTTTTCCAGCGCCTGCTGCGCCAGCAGATAGAATTCGGTCAGCGGATACGCCGCATCCGGCTGCGGCATCCCGAAATCCGGCCGCGATACATGACCTCCACCCATAGGGACCTCCTTGACAAAATACGATGGTGCGATTATTCTATAAACAGAAGGGGCGCTGACTGCAAAGGTCAGCTTTCCATCCCGCATTAGTCAAAAAAATTGACCGCTAGTTTGGCAGACTGGGGCGGTCAATTTTATTTTATCATAATTTCCACAGTATTACAATCAAATTTCGAATTGTAAACCCCTTGCAAACTTTTCCGTTGACCTGCGGCGCACCGGTGCGGTATACTCGGGCACAGATACCTTGCAAAACGAAAAACAGAGGGGAAAACTGACTATGAAAGACAAAAAACTGACTACCTACCAGATGGCCGTTACCGCTGTGATGGCTGCCGTGCTGTGCGTGCTGGGCCCGCTGACCGTGCCCATCGGAGCCGTGCCCATCTCGCTGGCAAACTTTGTCATCTGCCTGACCGCATGGCTGCTGGGGCCGAAGTTCGGCACCCTGAGCGTGGTCCTCTATCTGGCGCTGGGCGCTATCGGTATTCCGGTGTTCTCCGGTTACGGTGCCGGCCTTGCCAAGCTGGCAGGCCCTACCGGCGGCTATCTGGTGGGCTATCTGCTGCTGGCCTTCATCGGCGGTATGTTCATTGAAAAGAGCAAGGGCAACCCGGTGGTTTCCGCTGTGGGTCTGGTGCTGGGCGATGCCGCCTGCTACGTGCTGGGCACCGCATGGTTCGTGTTCCAGATGCAGTGCGAACTGGGCTATGCGCTGACCGTCTGCGTCTACCCCTTTATTGCTCTGGATCTGGGCAAGATCGTGGTGTCCTGCATCGTGGGTGCGCTGCTGCGTAAACGCCTGACGCAGGCAGGCGTGCTGAAACTGCAGAATGCAGTTTCGGAATGATTGCGAATTACTTTTAAAAAGAATAAGCCCGGAAGGTCTGCGAGCCTTCCGGGCTTATCTCTTTATTCCTGATATCCCAAGGTGGCCGCCATGACCGCCTTGATGGTGTGCATCCGGTTCTCGGCCTCGTCAAACACGATGCTCTGGGGGCCTTCGAATACCTCGTCGGTCACCTCCATGGCGTCGCGGCCAAAGCGCTCGCCCATCTCCTTGCCCACGGTGGTCTTGTGGTCGTGGTAGGCGGGCAGGCAGTGCATAAATACTGCATCAGGGCCTGCAATATTCATCAGATCCTGATTGATCTGGTAGGGGGCCAGATCGTGGATGCGCTCTGCCCAGACCTCTACCGGTTCGCCCATGGACACCCACACATCGGTGTACAGCACGTCCGCGCCCTTTGCGGCCTTGACCGGGTCCTCCTCAAAGGAGAGGGTAGCCCCGGTCTGGGCGGCAATAGCCTGACACTGTTCCACCAGCGCAGGATCGGGCTGGTACTTTTTGGGGGCGCAGGCAGTGAAGTGCAGGCCCATCTTGGCGCAGCCCACCATCAGGCTGTTGCCCATGTTGTAGCGGGCGTCACCAAAGTAAACGAAGTGAATGCCCTTCAGATGACCGAAATGCTCCTGAATGGTAAGGAAATCGGCTAAGATCTGGGTGGGGTGGAACTCGTTAGTCAGACCGTTCCACACCGGCACACCGGCGTAGTGCGCCAGATCTTCCACGATCTGCTGGCCGTAGCCCCGGTACTCGATGCCGTCAAACATCCGTCCCAGCACCCGGGCGGTATCGGCGATGGACTCCTTTTTGCCAATCTGGCTGCCGGAGGGGTCCAGATAGGTCACTTCCATGCCCAGATCGTGGGCGGCTACCTCAAAGCTGCACCGGGTGCGGGTGGAGGTCTTTTCAAAGATCAGGGCAATGTTCTTGCCCCGCAGCTGGTCGTGACGGATACCGGCCTTCTTTTTGGCTTTCAGGTCAGCGGCCAGCTCCAGCAGCTGACCGATCTCGGCAGGGGTGTAATCCAATAGCTTCAAAAAGCTCCGATTTTTCAGTTCCATTGTATATTTCCCTCTCTATGCAAGCAGTCTTGAATATTTATTCAAGCTATGATTCTATTATAGTACGTTGCATCGGGAAGGTCAAGAGGGAGCTTACAGTTCCAGCTCTGCCCGGCGTCCGGTGGGCTTATAAGGGGTCAGCCGGACACCGGCGTGCTCGAACATGAACCGCGCCGCAATGCTGGAATCGCTGTCGTGGTACTTGTCACCGTAGTATACCACCTCGGCAATGCCGGACTGGATGATGGCCTTGGTGCACTCGTTGCAGGGGAACAGGGTCACATATACCCGGGCACCCTTCAGATTGTTGTGGGCGCTGTTGAGGATGGCGTTCAGTTCGGCATGGCAGACATACATATATTTGGTCTGCAAAGGCGCACCCTCCCGCTCCCAGGGCATCTCGTCATCGCTGCAGCCCATGGGCATGCCGTTGTAGCCCAAGGAAAGGATCTTGTTTTCCGGGCTTACGATGCACGCACCCACCTGACTGTTGGGGTCCTTGGAGCGCATGGCGGTAAGCAGCGCAATGCCCATAAAATATTCGTCCCAGTTGATATAATCCTCGCGTTTCATCGCGTAAAACCTCCTACCCCTTTATGCGGGTCTGCGGCTTGACAAACCCGGAAAAATAGACTATACTACGAATAGAAAGAGCGCTGACTGCAATGGTCAGCTCCTCGTCCGGCTAATCAGTCGTAAAGAATGACCGCTTGCTTTCTGAGGGCATGAGCGGTCATTTCTTTTTGCCGTTGGAAATCGTCCATGTGATCTCAAAGGTAATGTAGATTGCTCCGCCAAGAAGCGTAAGCAGCAACACGACCTGTTCAAACGTCATGAGGCATCCCCCCTTTCCGCTTTCGCGTCAGGGGAAGCAAAAAGTTTTTCGTCCCCTCTGGCGCGCAGCCGGAAGGAGCTAGACCACCGATTATGCAATCAGCGCCTTTTCACCGCCGAAGCGGCACTTACAGCATACCACAAAACCCGCATATTTGCAACGAAAACTCCCGGTTTCGCGCCTGTACGCGCCGCCGGGAGTTTTGCTTTTTTGGCAAACGGTTTCTGCACCGCAATGTCAACTTGCACAAAACGGTGCCCGGAAGTTTGGCAGGCGTTTTTGCTAAATTTTGAAACGATATATTTAAAAATCATTTCAGATGTGGTATTATCTTTGTAAAATATGCCACAAAAACGGAGAGAACGCTCCGTGCGGCGGAAATGAGGGAAAAACCGATATGAAATACGCAAGCAACAACATCCGCAATATTCTGATTGCCGGCCATGCCGGCAGCGGCAAGACCACGCTGACCGAAGCGCTGGTCTATTTTTCGGGCGCTGCCGAGCGTATGGGCCGGGTTGAGGACGGCACCACGATTTCGGACTTTGATCCCGAGGAAGCAAAGCGCAAGGCCAGCCTGTCGGCTTCCGTTGTGCCGGTGGAGTACGAGGGCATCAAGTACAACCTGATCGATGCACCGGGTCTGTTTGACTTTGAAGCAGGCGAGTACGAGGGCATCCGCGCTGCCGAGAGCGTGCTGGTGTGCGTGTCCGGCCGCAGCGGCGTTACCGTGGGCGCAGAAAAGGCATTCCAGCTTGCCCGCAAGAACGGCAAGGCCACCATGGTGTTCGTCTCCAAGTGTGATCTGGAAAACGCCAACTACTTCAAGATCCTTGAGGACATGAAGATCCGCTTCGGCTCCACCGTCTGTCCCTGTGTCGTGCCTGCAAAGCTGGATGACGGCACCCCCGTGTACATCAACCTGTTCAGCCAGAAGGCCTTCAAGTACGAGGGCGGCAAGCAGATCCAGGTGGACCTGCCGGACATTGGCCACCGCTTCCAGGGCCTGATCGAGGCTATGAGCGAGGCCATTGCAGAAACCGACGATGAGCTGATGGAAAAGTTCTTCGGCGGCGAGCCCTTTACCACCGAGGAGATCGTAGAGGGTATGCGCAAGGGCGTTAAGGACGGCCTGATCACTCCCGTGTTCTGCGGCAGCGCCGTGAACATGCAGGCACTGGATATGCTGCTGTTCAATATGCACAAGCTGCTGCCCAGCCCGGAGCACGAGACCAGCACGCTGGCCGAGGATGCCAACGGCGAACCGGTGGAGCTGCACTGCACCGAGGACGAGCCCACTGCCGCCTACGTCTTTAAGACTGTGGCTGACCCGTTTGTGGGCAAGCTGAGCTATCTGCGTGTCATCAGCGGCAAGGTGACCGCAGGCGAACCGCTGACCAACGCCCGCACCGGCGAGGTGGAAAAGATCACCAAGCCCCTGACCGTCCTTGGCAAGAAGCAGATCGAAAACGACGGCATCGGTGCCGGTGATATCGGCGCTGTGGCAAAGCTGGTGAGCGCAAAGACCGGCGATACCCTGTGCGATGCAGACCGCGTGGTCAAGCTGCCTGCGCCTGTGTTCCCCAAGCCCAGCCTGTTCATGGCCGTTACTGTGGCCAAGAAGGGCGACGAGGGCAAGATCTCCAGCGCACTGGCACGCCTGATGGAAGAGGATCCCACCCTGTGCTACATCAACAACGCCGAGACCCATCAGCAGGTCATCGGCGGCTTGGGTGAGCAGCATCTGGACGTGGTCAAGGCCAAGCTGAAGAACAAGTTCGGCGTGGAGATCGGTCTGGAAGCACCCCGCATTGCCTACCGCGAGTCCATCCGCAAGGCCTGCCAGAAGCAGGGACGCCATAAGAAGCAGACCGGCGGCCACGGCCAGTTCGGTGACGTTATCATCAACTTCGAGCCCTGCGACAGCGAGCAGGTGATGTTTGAGGAGAAGGTGTTCGGCGGCAGCGTGCCCAAGAACTTCTTCCCCGCCGTGGAAAAGGGCGTGCGTCTGGCTGCCGAAAAGGGTGTGCTGGCCGGTTACCCTGTGGTCGGCCTGAAGGCTACCCTGCTGGACGGCAGCTACCACCCGGTGGACAGCTCTGAAATGGCCTTTATCATGGCTGCAAAGCTGGCCTACAAGGCCGCTATGCCGGAGGCCGGCCCCGTCATTCTGGAGCCCATCCACACCCTGAAGGCTCATGTGCCCAACGACAACACCGGCGACATCATGGGCGATGTGACCAAGCGCCGTGGCCGCGTGCTGGGCATGGAGCCGGACGAGGACGGCTTGCAGACCATCATCGCCGAGGTGCCGCTGGCTGAGCTTGCAAACTTTACCACCTTTATCCGGCAGACCACGCAGGGCCGCGGCTGGTTCACCACCGAGTTTGCCCGCTACGAGACCCTGCCCGAGATGCTGGTGCCTGCTGTTGTGGAGCAGGCCAAGAAACTGGGCAATTTGGACGAGGCCGCAGATGACTGAGCCCTGAGCCCTTGATTTGACATTTTCCCGAGTCCCCGCTGACACTTTTTTCCCTCTGTCAGCGGGGGCTTTTTTTGCGTCCGCGGCGAGTCTGCCCTTGACGAAACTACCAAAAGAACGGGCGGAAATTTGGTGACTAAGTTTTTTACTAGAATTTTTGACAAATGGTTTACACTGTGCTGGAAATGATGGTATTATATAATAGGTATATTAGAGCGTGGAATGTGCCCACGCGCTCCGGGAGGAATACAGGATGAAAAACAAGATCTCGCGCCGCAGCTTTCTGGCGGCGGCTGCGGTCTCGGCGGCGGCACTGGCAGTGTCCGGCTGCGATGCAAAAACGAGCAAAAAAGAAGTGACCGACATCACGGTGTGGAACTACTACAACGGCGACCAGCTGGAAAGCTTCAACCGCCTTGTGAGCACTTTCAACGAGACCATCGGCAAGGAAAAGGGCATCCGGGTGACGGGCTTCAGTCAGGGAGCGGTGAACGATCTGGAAGCCAACGTGATGGACGCTGCCGTGGGTAAGGTGGGCTCTGCGGAGATGCCCAACGTTGTTGCCGCCTACGCGGATATCGCTTACCGGCTGGATCAGATGGGCATGGTGGTGGATCTGAAGGACTACCTGACCGAGGACGAAAAGGATGCCTTTGTACCTGGCTATATCACCGAGGGCGATTTTGACGGCAATGGCAGTATAAAGATTTTTCCGGTGGCAAAATCCACCGAGCTGATGTTCTTTAACGATACCGACTGGCAGCGGTTTGCGAAAGATACTTCTGTGCGTTATAGCGACCTTTCTACCATAGAAGGCGTGACGGCAGTAGCAGAGCAGTACTACAACTGGTCCGGCGGCAAGGCGCTGTTTGGCCGGGACGCGCTGGCAAACTATATGCTTGTGGGCGCAAAGCAGCTGGGCTGCGAGATCTTTACGGTGCACAACGGCAAAATGACCCTGCACTTTGACCATGATGTGGTGCGTAAGCTGTGGGATAACTACTATGTGCCCTTTGTCAAGGGGTATTTTGCCGCCAACGGCCGCTTCCGCAGTGACGATGTAAAAACCGGCGCATTGCTGGGCAGTGTGGGCTCCTGTTCTAGCGCTACCTTCTTTCCCAAACAGGTCATGCCGGGAGATAATCAGGTCCATGATATCGAGATGAAGGTGCTGCCTGCGCCCCGATTTGCCGGGGGCGAAAAGGTGGCGGTGCAGCAGGGTGCCGGTATGGTCGTCATCACCGGCACCGAGGACAAGATCCGCAGCGCAGTTACTTTTTTAAAATGGTTCATCGAACCGCAGAATAATATTGCCTTCTCGGTGGGGTCGGGCTATCTGCCGGTGACCATCGCCGCCAACGACATGGACGCTATTCGCGAAAGCGGCTTGGAGCTGACCGACAACATGGAGCAGGTTCTTTCCGGCGCGGTGGAAACGGTGCGCAAAAACGAGCTGTACACCCCCGCAGCGTTTGCAGGCGGCAGCGCAGCCCGCAAGGTGCTGGAATACTGCATGGGTGATCAGGCCAGTGCAGACCGGGACACGGTGCTGGAGCGCATTGCCGCAGGCCAGAGCGTGGAAGCAGCTAAGGCGGAGTTTTTGACCGACGACTATTTTGAGGCGTGGTATCAGGCTACCCTTACGCAGCTACAGCAGTACGAGGGCTGAGCACCCGGGAAAAAGATGGAAAGGGGGGCAGGACGATGTTTGATGGATGGAAGAAGCGCCGCCAGCAACGCTTGGAAAACAGACCGGAACGAACGGTGTTTTACAATATTTTTGCCACCATGATGCTGGTGCTGACGGTGGAGCTGGTGCTGGCGGTCGCCAGTATCTTTGTCACCGACGTGACCGGGCAGCTGGACGAAAACGCCAAGGACCTGCTTACCATGCAGGTGCACAATCGCGCCGGCTATGTGGAGGATATCCTGCAGGATGCGCAGAATCTGGAACAGTTGAGTGAAAAGATCAACGCCACCACCCAGCAGATGCTGAAAAATGGAGATATCTCACTGGATACGCTGGATAAGAGCAGTGAGCAGAGCGATGCACTGCTGGTGACCATTGCCCCGCAGCTTTTGAAAACTCTGCGGGCAAAGAAGGTGACCGGTATCTTCATTATGCTGAATACCCATGATCTGGACACCTGTGAGGTGGGCAAAAAAATCCCCGGCATCTATCTGCGGGATCTGGACCCGGATGCCCGCCCCTCGGAGCGCAACGGCGACCTTTTGCTGGAACGCGCCAGCGCCACAGTGGTAAAAAAACTGGGCATCGGCACGGATAAGGGCTGGCAGCCCGCTTTCCCTTATCAGGGCAATACAAAGGGCGGCATCCTGCGCACGGTGTTTCAGACCGCGTATAAGGATGGCGCCAGCCTTTCGGCGGAAAACTATGGCCGCTGGACCACCAGCTCCTACTGTCTGGCAGGGGACGACCGGCACGCCATTGCCTACTCGATGCCGCTGATCCTGCCGGACGGCACGGTATACGGCGTGGTGGGCGTGGAGCTGCTTACCGAGTATCTGCAGACCAAACTGCCTTTCACAGAGCTGGACGAGGACAAGGCGGGTACGTATTTCATTGCGTCCACCACCGATGCACTGACGGATGGCGTGCTCACCCTGCGCAAAACCGTGACCTCCGGCGAGGATTTGGTAACGGCGGATGCACCGCAGGGCGTTCTGAACTGCCGCTGCGATGATGACGGGGATCATTGGCTGGAACTGGGCGATAAGCGCTACTATACGGTATTAGAGCCGCTTCAGCTGTATAACCGCAATGCGCCCTTTGCCGCTGAGCAATGGTTTCTGGCAGGTGCCATGGAGCAGTCGGTACTGCTGGCCTTTTCTAACGGGGTGCGCGTGGTGTTGCTGGTCACCATACTGGTCACGCTGGTGCTGAGCATTTGCGGCAGCCTGTTGGTCTCGGTGCGTTTGGCCATGCCTATTGACCAGTTGTACCGCGAGGTGGTGGATGCGCAGGAGAAAAAGACTTTCCCCCGCCTGTCTCGCACCGGTATCCGGGAGGTGGATCGCTTTGCCGAGACCATTACGGAGCTGAATAAGGAGCTGGTGACCAACTCCACCAAGTTTTTGCGCATTATGGATATGGCCAGTGTGGAGATCGGCGGCTACGAGCTGCGCACCGACACCGGCAGTGTGTTCGTGACCGATAATTTCTTCTCGCTGCTGGGCAAGCCCGGCATCACGGGCAAGCCGCTGAGCGTGCGCCGCTTCGAGGAGGTGCTCAAGGGCATCCGGGAAAAAACTCCCTGCGCCCGCACCGCCGAAGGGGACGAGCTGCTGACCATCCAACAGCCGGACGGGGTGCGGTACATCATGCTGCGCAGCACCATCGAGGGGCACGCCAAGATCGGCCTTGCCGAGGACGTGACCGCCACCGTGCTGGAACGGAAGCGCATCGAGCACGAGCGCGATTACGATATCCTGACCGGGCTGTATAACCGGCAGGCCTTCAACCGGGTGTGCACGGAACTGTTCGCCCAGCCGGAGCGCATGGGCGTGGCGGCGCTGTTGATGATGGACCTTGATAACCTCAAGCATATCAACGATACCTATGGCCACGACTGGGGCGACCAGTATATCCACCGCACCGGCCAGTGCCTGCGGGAGAATACCCCTGCCGGGACGGTCTGCGCCCGCCTTTCCGGCGACGAGTTCCTTGTGCTGTTCCACGGCTACCGCAGCCGGGATGAGGTGCGGGAAAAGATCGACCACCTGAGCAAGGCCATGCAGCAAAGCGTGGCGCTGCTGCCCAGCGGCAACGCTTTGCACATCAGCCTTTCCGGCGGCATTGCATGGTACCCGGACGATGGGCAGGACTGGGAAACGCTGAAAAAATACGCCGACTTTGCCATGTATCAGGTCAAACACGCTGAAAAAGGCCGGGTGGAGGAGTTTGACATCGGGGTGTACAACCGCGAAGCCTACGCCGAGCGCACCCGCCGGGAGTTCCGGCAGCTGCTCAGCAATGCGCAGGTGTTCTACTGCTTCCAGCCTATCTTCTCGGCGCGCAGCGGCAAGGTTGTCGCCTACGAGGCGCTGATGCGCTCCGACCTGCCCACCCTGCGCTCCCCGGCCACCATCATGAAGCTGGCACGGGAGCAGGGTGCCCTGTACGAGATCGAGCGCATTACCTTTACCAAGGCGCTGGAGACCTTTGACAGCCTGTGCCGGGCGGGCAGTGTGTCCGAGGAGGCCATGATCTTTATCAACTCCATCGCCAGCACCTGCCTGACGCAGGCGGACATCGAATATCTGGACAGCCGCTGGCACGAGCTGCGCCGCCGCATGGTCATCGAGATCACGGAGGAAGAGGCTATCGACCATGAAGCCTTGGAGATAAAGCGCGGCTCGCCGGGCGCATCCGGGATGTTTGCGCTGGACGATTACGGCAGCGGCTATTCCAACGAGAATACCCTGCTGGAGCTTGCGCCCCGGTTTATCAAGGTGGATATTGCCATCATCCGGGGCATCGACACCTCGCCGGATAAGCAGCAGATCCTGAAAAATGTGGTGGCTTACGCCCACCCCCGCAGCATGAAGATCGTTGCCGAGGGCATAGAGACCGCCGCCGAGCTGCGCACGGTCATTGAGCTGGGCGCAGATGGTCTGCAAGGCTATTTTCTGGCACGCCCGGCCATTGTGCCGGGGGCAATTGCGCCGGAGGCAGCTGCGATCATCCGGGAGTTACAGCGCCGGAAAAAAGACTAAAATATAAGCCCTCCCGGGCGCTGCGGCGCTGGGAGGGTTTTTGCAACGGAGGTAAATAGATATGGTTCAGGTAGACCTGATCACCGGTTTTTTGGGCGCAGGCAAGACCACTTTCCTGCGCCGGTATGTGCGGTATCTGGTACAGCAGGGGCATAAGGTGTGTATTCTGGAAAATGATTTCGGCGCAGTAAATGTGGATGCCATGCTGGTGCAGGAGGTGCTGGGTCCGGGCTGCGATGTGGAGACCATCAGCGGCGGCTGTGATTGCGACACCCACCAGCGCCGGATGCGCACCAAGCTCATCGCCATGGCCATGCGCGGCTTTGACCGGGTAGTGGTAGAGCCCAGCGGTATCTTTGACGTGGATGAGTTTTTCGATATCCTGCGGGACGACCCGCTGGACCGGTGGTACCAGCTTGGCAGCGTCATCGCCATCGTGGACGCCCTGCTGCCGGAGACACTTTCGCCGCAGGCAGAGTACCTGCTGGCTTCCGAGACCATGAACGCGGGCCGTGTGCTGCTGAGCCGCGCCCAGCTGGCAGCGCCCGCCCAGTGCACCGCCGCCGCTGCCCACTTGGAGCGTGCACTGGAAGCCGCAAAATCCTCCCGCCGCTTTGCACCGGGGGAAATTGTTGCCAAGGACTGGGATGCCCTGACCAATGCCGACCTTGCTGCCCTTGCCGCCTGCGGCTACCGGCAGGCCAGCTGCGAAAAGCTGCATTTTGACCAGCACGCAGCCTTCAGCTCCCTTTGCTTTTTGGAACTGCACCTCACCCCGGAGCAGCTACAAGCCGCCGCACAGCGGCTGTTCAACGCGCCGGAGTGCGGGCGGGTGCTGCGGGTCAAGGGCTTTGCGCCCACCCCGGCGGGCGGCTGGCTGGAACTGAACGCCACTGCCGCCGGCTGCACCCTTGCACCCATCCCGCAGGGGCAGGAGGTAGTCATCGTTATCGGTGAAGCGCTGGACAAAGCCGCTATTGAAGCAAGCCTGAAGGGGTGAAAGGCAGTTTTCCCCCATAACAAAACACATTGTGGAAAAACAGGAGGGACCATCATGCAGGAAGTACGCGCAGCCGTTATTGGCACCGGTGTCATGGGGCGCAAGTATGCCCAGATGATTGCAGAAGGAAAGGCGGGGGCATTGCGCCTGACCGCCGTGGTCTGCCGCAGCGCCGAGGCACAGCAGTGGGCAAAAGACACCCTGCCGGATACGGTGCGGGTGTGCCCCAGCGCCGAGGAGCTGTACACCCACGCGGAGGAGTTTGACGCCGTGCTGGTAGTCACTCCGCACAAGACCCACCCGGCGCTGGTGATGCAGGCATTTGCCCACGGAAAGCACGTTCTGTGCGACAAGCCCAGCGCAAACGCGCTGGCACCGGCACTGGAAATGAACCGCGCCGCCGAGGAAAGCGGCCTTGTTTTCGCCATGATGTTCCATCAGCGCCGCTACAAAAAGTATATGCGGCTTAAAAGTTTACTGGATGATGGTGCTCTGGGCGAGATCAAACGGGTGCAGCTGGAAAACAGCCGCTACTTCCGCACATGGATGTACCACCGCTCCGGCAGCTGGCGTTCCAGCTGGGCAGGGGAGGGCGGCGGCGCGCTGCTCAATCAGGGACAGCACATTCTGGACATCTGGCAGTGGCTGTTCGGCATGCCGAACAGCATTTATGCCGTGATCCCCTACGGCAAGTATAACGATTTCATGGTGGACGATGAAGCTACTCTGCTGATGGAGTACCCGCAGCAGCGCACGGCTACCTTTATCCTCTCCACCGGCGAGGGCAGCTACACCGAGCGGCTGGAAATTGTGGGCACCAAGGGCACCGCCCTGCTGGAAGAGGATACCCTCACCCTGCACACCTATGCGCCGGACACCGAGACCTACCGCCGCACCGCAAACTGCACCGAGCGCCAGCAGCTTACCGAGATTACCACCACCGAGCAGTTCGCGCCGCAGGCAGAGCCTTACCCGGAGATGCTGGCAAACTTTGCGGATGCCATCCTGCACGGCACGCCCCTGACCGCCCCCGGCGTGGAGGGCGTGCGGGCGCTGGAGCTGACCGATGCGGCTTACCTGTCCGCATGGCTGGGGGAGAAGCTCACCCTGCCGCTGGATGCAGACCGGTTTGAACAGGAGCTGCAAAAACATATTCAGGAGGAACAGACAAATGGCTAAGCTGCGGTTTATAGTAGTAGGCTCCGGCTGGCGGTCGCTGTTTTACTGGCGCATCGCGCAGGCGCTGCCGGAGCGGTTCGAGCTGTGCGCCATGCTTTGCCGCACCGAGGAAAAGGCCGAAAAGATGCACCGGGAGTACGGTGTGCCGGTAAGCACCTTGGTGGAGCAGTGCGCTGCCCTGCACCCGGACCTTGTGGTGGTGGCGGTGAATAAAGCGTCCATCGCCGCCGTCAGCACCGAATGGCTTGCCCGGGGTTTTGCCGTGCTGAGCGAGACCCCGGCGGCGCTGGAGGAGGACGCGCTGCGCGCCCTCTGGCAGCTGCACCGGCAGGGCGCAAAGCTGCAAGTAGCAGAGCAGTACTGGCTGTACCCCACGCTGGCAAAGCGGCTGGCGGCGGTGCGCAGCGGCGCACTGGGCACGCCGCAGTTTGCCCGGCTGTCGGTGGCGCACGGCTACCACGCAGTCAGTCTGGCGCGGCAGTTCCTAGGTGCCGGGCAGCAGCCGGTGCGGGTGACCGGCCGTAGCTGGACAGAAAAGATCATCGAGACGGATTCCCGCTGGGGAGCGGTGCATAACGGCGCTCTGGTGGAAAAGACCTTGCAGCAGCACACGCTGGAATTTGCGGGCGGCGGCACGGCGTTTCTGGATTTCAACGGCGTGCAGTACCACTCCTATCTGCGCAGCACCCACACCAGTGTGCAGGGAGAGCGGGGCGAAGTGTTCGATGATACCCTGCGCTGTCTGGATACCGCAGGGGAGCCGGTGTGCCGTCTGCTGACCCCGCTGCCCGACCCGCTGGCAGCTGCCGCCGCACAGGCAGGGCTTAACGAGGACGAGACCGCCATTGCCTGTTTTCTGGACAGGATGCAGGGCTATCTTGCCGGCGGGGCGGAGGTGTATCCGCTGGCAGGCGCCTTACAGGACGCCTATCTTGCCCTGCTGATGGAGCGCGCCCTTGCCGCCCCCGGTCAGCCGGTGGAAAGCACCCCGCAGCCGTGGAATACGGCAGAAGAATAACGAAAAAACGGCTGCTGCACGGGGTAGTGCAGCAGCCGTTTTATCTTATGAAAGCTTAAACCTTGAACAGCGGAGTGCCGGGTGCAACATCACCCTCAGCCAGCATCTTCACATCGTCCGCACCATCGGTCACGATGATGGCGGTTGCGGTGGGATGGCCGGCTGCGCGGATGGCATCCAGATCGACCTTCAGCAGCGGAGTGCCTGCGGTGACCTTCTGACCCTCCTTGACCAGCGCAGTAAAGCCCTGACCCTTCATGTCCACGGTATCCATGCCGACGTGGATCAGCAGCTCGGTCCCCTCGCTGCTGGTCATACCCACAGCGTGCAGGGTGGTGGCGATCTGGGTCACAGTGCCGTCAAAGGGAGCGTACACGGTATCACCGGTGGGCTCAATGCCGCAGCCGGGGCCCAGAATGCCCTGTGCAAAAGTCTCGTCAGGGATGTCGGCCTGTGCCAGCACCTTGCCCTGCAGCGGCGTCAGGATCGTCTTGCTCTGGTTGGTGAATTTGCTGGTGTTTTCGTCCTTGGCCTTGCCGCCGAACAGTTTGTCAAAAAAGCCCATGGTGAATGTCCTTCCTTCTTAATCAATGTTCAAAAGCGGCAAGGGAACCATCGGATCTCAACCTGCCGCTCCCGAAAACTATACCTATATATAAAAGATACCATATCATCCTGCAAAAAGCAAGAAGCAACCTTACATAAAGCAGTGCGTTACATCAGCGCAAGCAGCGCTTCCACCTCGTCCATGCGGGTGGCCCAGCTGGTGGCGATGCGCACCACGGTGTGGGTGTCGTCGAACTTCTCCCAGAAGCCGAACTTTGCCTTGCCCTCCAGCGCAGCCAGCTGGGTATTTTCCAGCACAAGGAAGATCTGGTTGGTGGGGGAGTCCATAAAGAAGCGGTAGCCCTTTTCGGCAAAACCAGCCTTCAGGCGGTTGGCCGTGGCAATGGCGTTTTTGCTGATGGAGAAATACAGGTCATCGGTGAACAGCACATCGAACTGAATGCCCAGCAGCCGACCCTTTGCCAGCAGTGCGCCCTGCTGTTTGACCATGGTCATAAAGTGTGCCGGTGCGCCGTGGGGGAACACCACAGCTTCGCCGCACAGTGCACCCACCTTGGTGCCGCCGATGTAGAACACATCGGTCAGCCGGGCAAGGTCGGCCAGCGTCACGTCCGTGCCCTCGGCGGCCAGACCGTAGCCCAGCCGTGCACCATCGAGGAAGAGCGGCAGCTTATACTCCTGACAGACAGCGTGCAGGGCTTCCAGCCCTGCTTTAGTGTACAGGGTGCCGTACTCAGTGGGGTGGGAGATGTACACCATGCCGGGGAACACCATGTGATCGTGGTTGTCGTCGGCGTAGAAGGTAGCCACCAGCTCCCGCAGCTCGGCAGCGTCCAGCTTGCCGTTGTGCTGCGGCAGGGTGATCACCTTGTGGCCGGTGTACTCGATGGCACCGGCCTCGTGCCCGGCCACATGGCCGGTGGCAGCGGCCACTACGCCCTGCCACCGCTGCAGTATGGACGCAATGACGATGGCGTTGCTCTGTGTACCGCCAGAGATGAACTGCACATCGGCCTCCGGGCAGGCACAGGCAGCGCGGATCTTCTCCCGGGCGCTGGCGCAGAAGGGGTCAGTGCCGTAGCCAGAGACCTTTTCAAAGTTGGTCTCGGTCAGCTTTTGCAAAATGGCGGGGTGTGCACCCTCGCAGTAGTCGTTTTCAAAATACAGCATGGCAAAACGCTCCTCTATGTTATTTTCAACAAAGCAGTAGCTCTATTCTACATCGCAGCGAAAACTCTGTCAAATCCAAAACGGTGCACAGCACACGCAATGTGCTGCAGAACGTTTACAAATGCCGGAATGCGGCCGGAAAGACGGCAAAAAACGGTTGCGAAGCTGATACCGTAACCGCATTGCCTGTAAAAAATACGAAAGTATGATCCTTTCCCAAAATATAAAAAGTTTTTCAAAAAAGTGCTTGACAATTTTGCTGCATCTGGTATAATAACTATCGTTCCCGGCGCCACGGCGCAGGAACAAAATAGAATATGCGGATATGGCGGAATTGGCAGACGCGTTAGATTCAGGTTCTAATCGG
>OLGM01000566.1_pt1 | contig 22463 bp, 12 predicted proteins | sample 1606001 | NCBI WGS metagenome assembly OLGM01 (sample SAMN03283294) | human gut metagenome | biome: human-associated habitat; material: feces | host: Homo sapiens | place: Peru | collected 2012
AAGGCAAACCCCTTCACGATATACTCCTTTAGCACCTTGGTTGCCCAAATTCGGAATTGTACACCGCGATAAGAATGAACACGATAGCCTACGCTGATAATCATGTCGAGGTTGTAATATGATACAAGATGCTCTTGTGTCTTACCTTCTATAGCTCCATGTTTTGTGGTAGTTGCAAATTTTGCAACTACCATATTTTCATCTAACTCTCCCTCCTCCAACACATTCTTAATGTGTCTGGAAATGGTGGATTTGTTGCGTTGGAAAAGCTCTGCCATTTGGTCGAGTGACAGCCAAACGGTATCGTCTTGCAACTTTACCTCTATCTTTGATTCTCCATCGGGAGTTTGATATAATAGAAATTGTCCTTTGTCCATGTTCGTTTCTCCTTTATTCTTCAAAGTTGAGTTTTGGCAGAGATACTTTTATTTCTTTTCAATTTTTATACGTATGTCTCCAGGAACTTCAGTGTTCCTTCTACCTTCAAAGTCTGGGTAGAAGCAGGAATAACGATACTTTCGCCACCCTGGAGTGTAATCTCATTACCCTCGTTGTCGGTTATCTTTGCCTTGCCCTTCAGACCAATCAGAATCACGAAGCTGTCCAACTCTGAATAATCCAGCGTCATTGGCTCATCGAGATCATAAACGGCTGTGGTGAAGTAAGGGCACTGCACCATGCTTACACCCTGATTCTTGGCAGGAGTGTAGTGCTGGCGATAGTCTGGCAATACGGTGTAGTCGATGCACTCGGCAGCTTCCTTGGTGTGGAGCTGACGATAGTTGCCATCCTTGTCCTTGCGTTTGAAGTCGTAGATGCGATAGGTAACATCGCTGGTCTGCTGAATCTCGACAACGAAACAGCCTGTTCCGATGGCGTGAATTCTGCCGGCTGGGATAAAGAAGCAGTCGTCCTCCTTCATGTTATACTGAGCCAGGGCATCGGTGATGGTATCGTTCTCTACCATCTCCTTGTACTGCTCAGGAGTAATCTGCATCTTCAAGCCGTTGTAGAGTTTGGCATCCGGCTCGCATGGCAGCGCATACCACATCTCGGTCTTGCCGCGTTCCTTACCTTGCTTCTTGGCAATTTCATCATTAGGATGCACCTGGATAGAGAGGTCGCGGTTGGCATCGATAAACTTGATGAGCAGTGGAAACTCATTGCCGAAACGCTTGTAGTTCTCTTCTCCGAGGAAGCTTCCCTTCCGTTCTGCAACAACCTCGTTGAGGCTCTTGCCCTGCATCTCGCCATCGGCTACGATGCTTTCATTTCCTGGTACTCCAGAGATTTCCCAGCTTTCTCCCACATTCTCTTGCTTTACGTCGAGATGCTTGAAAGTGATAATCTTACTGCCACCCCAGATGGTGGATTTTAATAGCGGTTGAAATTTTAATGGTTTCATTTTTACCTATATTTAGTTTATAAATGTACTCTTCAGTACGGTTTCTTACTCTCCGGTAAGGCTCTTGCTGAAAACCTATACCTTATTATATATAACGCTTTTTGTGCGAAATATACTTAGTCTAGTAAGCGTATTTCTTACTTCAAATATCAACTTCTCTTTTATTTTCTAACTCCCCCTCTGGGTATGTTAGTTCTCTCTCCAGAATGCTGGTGTAAAGATAACCAGCACACTGAATATTTCCAGACGACCGATGAGCATCATCAGCGAGCAGAACCATTTTGCCACATCTGGCAGTTCGCTCCACGACATGGTTGGTCCGATTTCCGTACCCAGCGTAGGTCCCACATTACCCACACAACTCAGGGTGATGGTGATGGCATTGGTATTGTCGATGCCCATGGCTATCATCGTGAACGATATCACCAGACAGATGATGAGATAAGTGGTGAGGAAGGCAAGCAGCGTAACACGCTTCTGCATCGGTACGTTCACACCATCAATCTTCAATGGCAGCACGGCGTTAGGATGCAGAATCTGGCGGAATTCATTCTTCACCATTCTTACCAGCATCACGCCACGGATACATTTCAAACCTCCACTCGTACTGCCCGAGCAGGCTCCGAAGAACATGCAGGCTGCCAATACCACCCAGGTAACATGAGGCCACACAGCAGCATCGTCGTTAAACAGACCGGTGGTGGTGATGAAAGAAACCACCTGGAAGATAGCACTTCTGAAGGCATGCTCCACATCGTAGTTGCGCATCACCATCAGCTCTACCATGATGAAGGCACTGAATGCAGCAACCAGGAATGCATAGAACTTAAACTCTGAGTTCTTGAACAGATCCTTGATTTTAAACTTGATGACGGCTGCATAGAGCAGGGTGAAGTTCACACCCGACAGGAAACAGAAGAACGTACAGATGTATTCCAGCGCTGGTGAATGGAAGAACTCGGTACTGCTGTTGTGGGTAGCGAAACCACCCGTTGCCGTCGTGCTCATCGCATAGTTGAAACTGTCGAAGAGATTCATTCCCGCCACATAGTAGGATATGATGCAGGCGATGGTGAGCATCAGATAGATACTCCATATCCATTTTGCCGAAGTGGAAAGACGGGGATGAAGCTTGGTCTTGATAGGACCTGTAGCCTCGGCAGCAAACACCTTGGTCTGTCCTCCTACAAGCGATGGCAGCAGGGCGATGGTGAAGAACACGATTCCCAGACCGCCTATCCATTGGGTGAGCGAACGCCAGAACAGCAGTCCGTGGGGGAAACATTCTACATCGTCTAATATTGTAGCCCCCGTTGTCGTAAATCCCGACATGGTTTCGAAGTAGGCATCGGTAAAGTTGTTGATGTATCCACTTATCATGAAGGGGAGGGTTCCGAAGAAACTGAATACAATCCATGAGAGCGTTACCACGAGATAGGCATCACGGCGCGACATTGAGTTATCTGCTCCGTGTCCTCGCCATTTCAGCACCAGTCCGCCTCCGATGGTGGTAAGTGTTGCCACAATAAAGGCAAAGATGTCGTCCTGCTGGTAATAGAAAGCTACCAGCAGACTGACGAAGAGCAGGAATGCTTCTATGAAAAGCAGTTGCCCTAAAATCTTATATATTAATTTGCTGTTTATCATATATGAAGTATGTCTCTATCTCCTTCACGCTTAGATGAAGTATTTCTCAATTTTCTTCATGTTGATGTTGTGGCAGAAAACCATCACCGAGTCGCCCGGTTCTATCTGGGTATTACCCGAAACGAGCATCCCTTCTTCACCGCGAACCAGTCCACCGATGGTTACACCGATAGGCATGCCGAGTTCTTTCACCGGTTTTTGGGTTACCTTTGAACCTTCTTTGGCTATGAATTCAGCCACATCGGCATTGGCGCTCATCAGGAATCTCACGTTCATCACGTCGGCATCGAGCATCATCTGGTAGATGTAGCTGGCGGCAATCATCTTCTTGTTGATGATGGTACCGATATCCAGACTCTCTGCCATGCTCACGTAGTCTACGTTTTCTACGGCAGCCACCGTCTTGCGCACACCCATTCTCTTGGCTGTAAGACAGGCCAGGATATTGGTTTCGGCGTTACCGGTCAGTGCCACGAAGGCCTGCGTGCTGCGGATACCTTCTTCTACGAGCAGCGGAATGTCGCGTCCGTCACCATGAATGATGAGCGTCTTGTTCTCATCGAGAATATCGTTGAGATATTCGCAGCGCTCCTCGCTCATCTCGATAATCTTACATTCCATATATTCCGGCATCTTCTTTACGGCTCTTACGGCTGTGCGTCCGCCACCCATAATCATCACGTTCTTCACATCCACATAGTGCTCCTTGCCCACAATCTTGCGGATATATGGGATATAGTTGCGGGTGGTCATGAAGTAGGCGAGGTCGTAGAGTTTCAGCTCGTCGTTACCGCCAGGGATGATGGTATCGCTGCCTCGCTTGATGGCTACCACGTGGTATGGATCGTTAGGACCGCTGATGTTCTTGAGCGGTTCGTTCAGTATCTCGCATCCTTCGCGCAGTTTGATGCCGAGCATGACGAGTGCGCCGTCGTGCACATCCCAGCGCTGACGTACCCAACTCATTTTCAGTCCGTTATTGATATCTACTGCTGCGAGCATCTCCGGATAAATCAGTTTACTGATACCTAATTCTTTGAAGAATTCCTGAGCCTGCTGATCCATATATTCCGGATTATCCACGCGGGCCACCGTTCTTTTGGCACCCAGGTTCTTGGCAAGGATGCTAGCTGTGATGTTGGTACTTTCTACCGGGGTTACGGCGATGAAGAGGTCGGCATCTGCTACCCCCGCATCGCGTAAGATGTGAAGACTGGTAGGCTTGCCCAGCATGGTGAGCAGGTCGCAGTCGGAGCCAATGCTTGCCAGGCGCTCTTCGCTTTCGTCGATGAGCGTAATCTCTTCATTGCTGCGTGACAGGAGTCTCGCCAGGTGAGTACCTATGGCATATGCGCCAGCTATGATTATTTTCATTTCTTAATTGCTTCTTTGATTGATTCTTTATCGAGATGCACGATTTCCCTGAGCTGTGCCACAGTTCCGTGCTCCACAAACTCATCTGGCAATCCCATTCGGGTCATCTTTGGCTGATAGTCATGGTCGTTCATCCATTCCAGTACGGCTGAGCCCATACCGCCCATACGAACGCCGTCTTCGATGGTGATGATGCGGCTGAACTTTTCGCCCACCTCTTTCAGAATGTCTTCATCGAGTGGCTTGAGGAATCGCATATCGTAGTGGGCGATGCTCATTCCGGTTTCGGCTTCTACCTCAGCGATAGCCTGAGCGGCATCGTTTCCGATAGGACCGATGGTAAGAACGGCTACATCGGTGCCGTCTTTCAGCTTTCTGCCGGTACCGGTCTTGATTTCTTCCATTGGGTTGCGCCAGTCTACGAGCACACCCTTGCCTCTCGGATAACGGATAACATAGCTGCCATGACCTGGCAACTGGGCTGAATACATCAGGTTGCGCAACTCATGCTCGTTCATCGGAGATGCGATGGTGAGATGCGGAATCGGACGGAGAGCCGCCATATCGAAGGCACCATGATGGGTAGGTCCGTCTTCACCTACCAGTCCGGCACGGTCAAGACAAATGATAACCGGCAGGTTGAGCAGTGCCATGTCGTGGATGATGTTATCGTAGGCACGCTGTGCAAACGAACTGTAGATGTTGCAGAATGGGATGAGTCCGTCTTTCGCCATACCTCCTGAGAAGGTGACGGCATGTCCCTCGGCAATACCTACATCGAAGGTACGGTTTGGCATCGCCTTCATCATGATGTTCATGGAGCATCCTGTAGGCATGGCTGGCGTCACACCTACAATCTTCGGGTTCTTCTGAGCCAGTTCCAGCAGCGTCTCTCCGAAAACATCCTGATATTTCGGAGGCTGGTTGCTGGTATCGGCAATGATTCTCTCACCCGTTTCCGGATCGAACTTGCCTGGCGCGTGCCAGATGGTAGCACTCTTCTCGGCAGGTTCGTAACCCTTTCCCTTGGTGGTATGCAGGTGCAGCAGCTTAGGACCCTTCATGTTCTTAAGCTGTTTGAGCACTCTCGCCACTTCCTTAACGTCATGACCGACGAAAGGTCCGAAGTAGCGGATATTCATTCCCTCGAAGATGTTCTGCTGATGACTCAGTGCCGACTTCAGTGCATTGTTCAGGCGCAGGATGCCCTTCTTGCGGTCATCGTTGAGATAACCTTTGGAGTGCAGCCACTGCGATGCCTTGAAACGGAGGCGGTTGTAGGTCTCGTTGGTATCGAGGTTCAGGAGATATTTCTCCATACCGCCCACTGCCCGGTCGATGCTCATATCGTTGTCGTTCAGGATGATGAGCATGTCGTTAGGTGTACTTGATACGTTGTTCAGTCCCTCGAAAGCCAGTCCGCCGCTCATGGCTCCATCGCCAATGACGGCTACCACATGCCTGTCGGTATCTCCGTTTTCGCGTGCGGCAACGGCCATACCGAGTGCTGCGGAGATGGAATTGCTCGCATGTCCGCAGGCGAAGGTATCATATTCGCTTTCTAAAGGTGTAGGGAATGGACGGATGCCGTGCAACTTGCGGTTGGTGCAGAAGTTTTCGCGGCGTCCTGTTAATATCTTATGTCCGTAGGCCTGGTGTCCCACATCCCATACAATACGGTCGTATGGGGTGTTGTAGATATAATGTAGGGCTACGGTTATTTCCACCACGCCAAGAGAGGAGGCAAAATGACCGGGGTTGACGGCAACCTCGTCGATAATGTCTTCTCTTAACTCTTTGCAGACTTGTGGCAGCTGGTCAATGCTTAGCCGTCTCAAATCTTCCGGGTATTTTATACTATTTAATAGACTAAACTTATTCTTGTCCATGTTTTCTTCGTGAAAATCTTGTGCAAAGATAATGCTTTTTTCCTATATAAAGCACTTTTGAGGCAATATTTTCGCTTTTTCCGATTATTCTTTGTATTTTTGCAAAGGAAATTTCTGAAAAAGGAATGAAATCCGGAATTAGTTATATAACAATAAGCAAATAAATACCTTTATCGTGATGAGAAAAAATGTATTACTTTTGGGAGCTATGATGATGGCTTCCATGTCTCTGATGGCGCAGACCAAGGGTGGCGGTATCAGTCAGTCTGCTCTCCAGCAGATGGAGAAAAGCCAGCAGTCAGGTGTAGCCAACAAGGCACTCTTCAATGCGATTGCCAACAACAGCATTGATGACCTTGTGAAGAATCATGCCAACGAGGCCCCGGTTGATACTCATTTCAGCATCGAGACTCCTTCGCAGAGCATTCACAACCAGAAGAGTTCGGGCCGTTGCTGGATGTTCAGCGGTTTTAACGTGCTCCGTTCTAACTTCGCCCTCAACGACAAGCAGGGTAGAGTGGTGGAGTTTTCTCAGGATTATCTCTTCTTCTATGATCAGCTGGAGAAGGCTAACCTGATGCTCCAGGGGGTTATCGACCTCGGCAAGAAGAGCATCGAGGATCCTCAGGTACAGTTCTTCTTCAAGAATCCGCTCAATGATGGCGGTACTTTCTGTGGTGTTGCCGATTTGGCAAGCAAGTATGGTCTCGTACCAATGAGTGCCCAGCCTGAGACCTTCTCAAGCAATAATACTTCCAAGATGAGCCGTCTCGTAAGCAGCAAGCTCCGCGAGTATGGTCTGGAACTCCGCAAGATGGTGGCTCAGGGTAAGAAGTCGGCAGCTATCCAGGCTCGCAAGAACGAGATGCTCGGTCAGGTTTATCACATGCTGAGTCTTACTCTCGGCGAACCGCTAAAGGAATTTACCTATGCTTTCCGCGACAAGGACGGCAAGCAGATTGGCGAGGCGAAGAAGTATACTCCTAAGAGTTTCTATGAGGAAACCGTAGGCAAGGACCTGAATGGTACCTTCCTGATGGTGATGAACGATCCACGCCGTCCTTACCACAAGACATACGAGGTAGAGTACGACCGCCATACTTACGATGGCCATAACTGGAAGTATCTGAACTTGCCTATGGAGGAGATTGCCCAGCTCGCCATCGCCTCTCTGAAGGACGGTCATAAGATGTATTCAAGCTATGATGTGGGCAAGCAGCTTGATAGAAAGCGCGGCTATCTGGCTCTCGACAACTTCGATTACGCCAGCCTCTTCAATACATCATTCCCAATGAACAAGGCTGACCGCATCGCTACTTTCGATAGCGGTTCTACTCACGCCATGACGCTGACAGCTGTAGATCTCGATGCCAATGGCAAGCCTGTAAAGTGGAAGGTGGAGAACAGTTGGGGTGCCGACAATGGTTTTGCCGGTTGCTTCATCATGACCAACGATTGGTTCAACGAGTACATGTTCCGCCTGGTGGTTGACAAGAAGTATGCTTCTGAGCAGCTCTTGAAGGAATTCGACCAGAAGCCAACCATGCTGACTCCAGATGATCCTCTGTTCCAGTTGGAAGACTAATTCATCAAGAAATATAGATTTAAACCGTATTTTTCTCGAGAAAAGAGAAGAATACGGTTTATTTTTTGTATTTTTGTACCCGAAATAATGGTAAGAACGTTATTTATATAAAAGTTATATAGATTATGTTAGAGAAAAGTAAGCGTGAGCGCATCATTGCGCTCGTTAATAAAGAGGTGGTTCCTGCCATCGGCTGTACCGAACCGATGGCTGTGGCACTATGTACAGCCAAGGCTGCTACTACATTGGGCAAGCGCCCTGAACGTATTGAAGTTCTTCTGAGTCCTAATATGCTCAAGAATGCGATGGGTGTCGGCATTCCGGGCACGGGTATGATCGGTTTGCCTATCGCCGTATCGCTGGGGGCACTCATCGGAAAGCCTGAATATCAGCTGGAAGTGTTGAAAGATCTTACTCCCGACAGTCTGGAGCAGGGCAAACAATATATCAAGGATGCGGATATCAACATCAAACTGAAACAGGGGGATGTGGATAAACTCTATATCGAAATCATCTGTCATGCCGGTGAAGACCAGGCTACGGCAATTATCTCCGGTTCTCATACCCATTTTGTGTATGTTGAGCGTAATGGCGAGGTGGTGCTCGATAAGCGTGGCGGTACTGTGGGCGATGAGGCTGATGACGACATCCAGCTCAATTTCCCGATGGTTTACGAGTTTGCAACAACAGCTCCGCTCGATGAGATTTCTTTCATTCTCAAGACCAGAGACTATAATATGAAGGCTGCCGAGTTGAGTATCAAAGGCAACTATGGCCACTGTCTGGGCAAGACGATGGACCGTCCGTTGAGTCATGGTATCTTCGGCGATAATATTTTCTCGCATATCATCTCCCGAACCGCTTCAGCCTGCGATGCCCGTATGGGTGGCGCCATGATTCCGGTGATGAGCAACAGCGGCAGCGGCAACCAGGGCATCTGTGCAACGAATCCTGTGGTGGTTTATGCGCTGGAGAACGAGAATACCGAGGAGGAAATGATCCGTGCCCTGATGCTCAGTCACTTGACGGCTATCTATATCAAGCAGAGCTTAGGCAAACTTTCAGCTCTTTGCGGTTGTGTGGTAGCCAGTACGGGCAGCAGTTGCGGCATCACCTATCTGATGGGTGGCGATTATACCCGCATCTGCAATTCTGTCAAGAATATGATAGCCAATCTCACCGGTATGATTTGTGACGGAGCGAAACCAAGTTGTGCCCTGAAGATTTCATCAGGTGTCAGCACCGCTCTTCTTTCTGCCCTCCTTTCTATGGAAGGCAAGTGTGTCACCTCTGCCGAGGGCATCGTGGATGATGATGTGGACAAGTGCATCCACAACCTCACCTCCATCGGTGCCGATGCGATGCGAGCTACCGATGATATGGTGCTCGATATCATGACGCATAAATAATATAGCTTTTGATAAGTTATTTAAATAGTCTTAGAAACCTATATTGTTTACCTTTTAAATATAGTTCCGTATGGTTGCCGGCAGCTGCCAGCAATCTTGCTGCCATATGCCGACAATGTTGCTGCCATATGCCAGCAACCTTGCTGGCGGCTGCCGACTATTGGATAGATCTACTTCTTCATGCCGATAGATACGGCTTCTGTAGCTAATTCACATGCTTGCAATGGATTATAACACAAAGCTACAATGGACTTAAAGCATGATGTTTATACCATACCAATATTATGTATCTTGCGTATCGTTATCATCTTATTCCTAAAATTAAAAGATATTAAAAAAATGGCTTTTCCTTGGAGATAATCGCGGATATGTGTATATTTGCACCATCTGATAATCGCGGATAGGTGTAAAAAATGGGAAATATTAATCGCGGATAGGTGTATTTATCCGATATTATTAATCTAGGATAGGTGTAAATTATGAGAAGAAAAGTATATGATCAACTCAAGAAATGGAAAGAAGAACAGAACGGAGAAAGTGCTGTTCTCATCAATGGGGCTCGTCGAGTAGGAAAGAGCTATATCGTAAAGGAATTCGCTCGAAAAGAATATAAGAGTTATATTTTACTTGATTTCAATAAGATAGGAAAGAACATAAAATCCTTGTTCGAAACCTATCTGGATGACTTGGATACATTCTTTATGTATTTAAGCAGTTTCACTAATACACCTCTATATCCAAGAAAATCAGTTATAATCTTTGATGAGGTGCAATTGTATCCTCGGGCTCGTACAGCTATCAAGTATCTGGTTGAAGATGGGCGTTACGATTATATAGAGACTGGTTCGCTTGTTTCTATCAAAAAAAACGTAGAGGATATCATGATTCCTTCTGAGGAGGAAGAAATATTGATGTATCCTATGGATTTTGAGGAGTTCTTGTGGGCATTGAACAATGAAACCCTGATGCCGCTTATACGAATGAACTTAAAGAAAAAGCATGAGATGGGACAAATGATGCATCGCATGGCAATGGACTATTTCAGACAGTATCTCATAGTTGGAGGAATGCCACAAGCTGTAGCTAAATTTGTAGAAACCAGAGATTTCAATAAGGTGGATCGAGTGAAGCGCCAAATTCTTACCTTATATCGTAACGATATTCAAAAGTATGCTTCAACCTATGTATTTAAAGTTACTCAGATTTTTGATACAATTCCTTCTCAACTTCAAAAACATGAAAAGAAATTTCTGTTGAAGGCACTCACAGAAGGGGCGAGAATGCGAGATTATGAAACGGCATTCTTTTGGCTGTCAGATGCCATGATAGTCAATATGGCCTATAATACGACAGAGCCAAGCATCGGTCTTGGCATGAATACCGATGATACGACATTGAAATGCTATATGGCTGATACGGGTTTGCTCATCAGTCATGCTTTCAATGAAAATACGATAGTATCGGAAAACTTATATAATAAGCTTCTGGTAGATAAACTGGAGTTCAATGGGGGAATGATAGTTGAGAATATAGTTGCTCAGATGTTACGTTCGGCTGGGCATAAGCTGTATTTCTTTTCCAAATATAGTAAGGATGATGCCCAGGAAAGAATGGAACTTGATTTCCTGATAGCCAAAGATACCATAACGTCAAAGCATAATATTTCACCGATAGAAGTAAAGTCTACTAATAGATACACGCTCACTTCTCTCAAAAAGTGCATTGCAAAATATGGTAGCTATCTGGCAGAACCGTATGTTTTGCATACTGCTGATTTGAAAGTAGAGGAGGGGATTACTTATTTGCCATTTTATATGACAGGGTTATTATAAGTGGTTTTAGTTGAATGGAAACGGCTCGCAAGAAATCGAAACTTCTTGCGAGCCGTTTTATTATTGTGATGCAAGTGAATTCTTCACTCTTCACTCCCAATTATACGAGTGTTGCTACGATTTCCTCACGAGTTCCTGGCAGCATGTCGATAACTGGAATCTCTGGCATGGTGTAGCAACCTGGCTGCAGACGGAATGAAGCACGAGCTACGTTAACCAATACCTGAGCGGTGAGGGCTGGGTTGTTGATGCTCATATTGAACTCGAAACGCTGGTTCTGGGTTTTGCCAGATACACCCTTGCGAACGAGGTTCACACCATGCCCCATATCCTTTACATCATCTACTGATGCTACGGCGAATACGTGGGTCTCATCGTGAGCGAAGTATGGATCTGCCTTGATTTCGGCTGTTACATCCTCAAGTTTGGCACCTTCTTCCAACTCTACATATACCATACGGCGGTGGATACCCTCTCCCAATGGGATGGTTACAGAGAGCGCTTCCTTTACGCCCTTCTTGCCACGAACACAAACTGAGTGACCCATACTCATACCAGGACCGAAGTTGGTATATGTCAAACCCTTAGGAGCAAGGCTCTCCATCAGAACACGTACGATAGAATCAGAACCTGGGTCCCAACCGGCAGAGATAACGCTCACCTTGCCAGCCTTCTTGCAGTTCTCCATCTGCTTGGTACGGTAGTCGAGGATGCTGGTGTGGATATCGAAGCTGTCTACGGTGTTGATACCGAGAGCAACGATTTTCTCTGCATACTCAGGGCAAGAGCGGGTAGGGGTTGCGAGGATAGCAACATCTACATCCTTCAACTTGGTGATGTCATCTACTACTTCATAGTTTGCCAACTCAGCTGGTTTGTCCTTGGCACCCTGGCGACGTACAATACCTGCAATCTCAAAGTCAGGAGCTGCTTCGAGTGCCTCAACAGTAAACTTACCGATGTTGCCGTATCCTACTACGGCTGCTCTAAATTTCTTCATTGTCTTATTTCTTTTATTTTGTTGTTTTAATTTCTTTTATTTGTTGCGGTTTAGTCATCCAACGGATATGTTTTCCGCTTTTCATTCTATTTCCGGTTGCAAAAGTATAGCTTTTTCTTGAAATACGTGACGTTTTAATAGAATTTTAACTTATAAAAGTTGCAAAAAGTAGTAAAATCATAGTTTTTAGGTGTGAATAAGCGGAGATTTGTAAGGTATCTGTAGCAAGAGCCTTACAGTTTCGTTATTTTGTTGCGAAACATCATACTTCCTCTTTCCGATACCTCCCGATGTGCTTAGAATTACGTCCCGACGTAGCTTTTGCTGCGTCCCGACGTCTCTGGCTCTGCGTCGGGACGTATTACATGCTACGTCGGGACGTAATTTTATGGAAGTCTATTACAATAATCCCGCCCTTCGTACGTTATATAATATATTATTTAATTAGGAGAAAAAGAAAATGATAGAATATATTCATGGCGATCTGACAGAGCTGACACCTGCGCTGGCTGTTGTTGAGACAGCGGGGGTGGGCTACGGACTCAATATATCGCTCAATACATATACTGCCATTCAGGGCAAACAGGAGGTGAAACTCTATGTTCACGAAGTGCTGGTGGCTGGTGGAAGAGATGACTCTTTCACCCTTTTCGGCTTTGCTACCAAACAGGAACGTGAACTCTACCGCCTCCTCATCACCGTTTCAGGAGTAGGCGGAAATACAGCCCGTATGATTCTCTCGTCACTCTCGCCACGCGAACTCTGTGAAATCATCTCTACAGGTAACGACAAGGTGCTGAAAACCGTGAAGGGTATCGGACTGAAGACAGCACAGCGAATCATCATCGACCTGAAAGATAAAATCGTGAGCCTCGGCATCGCTGACGAACTGCCAGCCAGCGGAGGCAATGTGGTGATGGTGAACAATGACGTAAAGGATGAGGCGGTAAGCGCCCTCACCATGCTCGGCTTCTCGCCGGCACCATCTGCCAAGGTAGTAGTAGATATCCTCAAGGCACAGCCTGATCTCCCGGTAGAACAGGTTGTGAAACTGGCATTGAAGCAAATCAAATAAGTTAGGAGTTTTTTGTCGATGAAACAGAAGCAAAGATTCATATCTTTTCTATTGGCGTGGCTGATGGTGGCAACCTTCGGCTATGCGATAGCTTTGCCTCAACTTCAGGACGATAAAAAGAAAACCCGTACCAGTACAGCCCAGCCCGTGCAGCTCGATGAAGATACTATTCCCGATTCGCTGCTGCATACCCGCTGGCAGATTCAGCGCACCCAACCTTACTCCCTGAGCGACCTCTATCAGAGTCCGCTCGACCTGAAACGTCCTGATAATCTGCAATATCAGGTAGTCTACAACGATACCATCGACCGCTATATCATCGGCAACCGCATGGGCTCAACCTGGCTTTCGGCTCCTATCATGCTCACTCCGAAAGAGTATCTTGCATGGACCGAACAGCAGCGGCGCAACAGTTACTTCCGCAAGCAGAACGATGAAATCTTCCAGGCAAAAGGCAAGGAGAAGTTCGATTTCTCAGATATGCACTTCGACTTGGGACCTGCCGAGAAAATTTTCGGTCCTGGTGGCATCAGAGTGAAGACTCAGGGTTCTGCCGAACTCAAGTTCGGTATCAACAAGAAAAACATCGACAATCCTTCGCTGCCTATCCGCAACCGAAAGACGACGATGATGGATTTTGATGAGAAAATCAATCTCAACGTCAACGGAAAGGTGGGCGATAAGGTGAACATGAACCTGAATTACAACACCGATGCCACCTTCGATTTCGATGCACAGAACATGAAACTGAAGTACGACGGCAAGGAAGATGAAATCATCAAACTCGTTGAGGCGGGCAACGTCTCTTTCCCTTCCAACTCTTCGCTCATCAAAGGCGCCAGCAGTCTGTTTGGTGTTAGAACCGATATGCAGTTTGGCAAACTCAAGCTGCAGATGGTAGCTTCGCAGAAGAAGAGCTCATCGAAGAGCGTATCTACCAGGGGCGGTGTGCAGCTTACCCCTTTCGAACTGAATGTGGCCGATTATGAGGAGAACCGCCACTTCTTCCTCTCCCAGTATTTCAGAAATCATTATGATGCCTGGATGCAGAAACTTCCTAATCTCACCACGGGCATCACCATCAACCGCGTGGAGGTGTGGGTTACCAACAAAACCGGCAATACCACCAATACCCGAAACATCGTAGCCCTGACCGACCTGGGCGAGAACCAGAAACTGAGCAACCCGATGTGGGCGGCGAGCGGACAGGTGCCTTCTAATCAGGCGAATACAGAGTATGCGGCGATGACAGGGCAGTATGCTGCTGCCCGTGACATCGACCAGGCTGCAACCACTCTCGATGGAGGCGGACTGGTTGGCGGAGCCGATTATGAGAAACTGGAGAGTGCCCGTCTGCTCAATTCTTCTGAGTATACAGTCAATACCGCCTTGGGTTATATCTCATTGAAAACCAGTCTGCAGACCGACCAGGTGCTTGCCGTAGCCTATGAGTATACATCGGGAGGCGTTACCTATCAGGTGGGCGAGTTTGCATCCGATCTCAGCGATACCAAGCAGGCACTCTTCGTGAAATCGCTCAAGAATACCAGCAGCAATCCGCGACAGGGCAACTGGGGGCTGATGATGAAGAACGTTTATTATCTGGCTTCTACCGTAGAGAAGGAGAAGTTCCGCCTGGATGTGAAATACCAGAGCGATACCACCGGCGTATATCTCAGTTATATCCCAGAGCAGCAGGTGAAAGAACAGCCTATCATCCGTGTGCTGGGCGCCGACCGTCTGGATAACAACAACAAGGCACACAGCAATGGATATTTCGATTATGTAGAAGGCTATACCATCTCTAACGGACGCGTGTTCATTCCGAAGGTAGAGCCTTTCGGCAGTTATATGCGTGATTATCTGGTCAAGCGGGGCGTGGCTGCCGACAAGGCTGAAAAGTATGCCTTTACCGAACTTTATGACAGTACGAAGACCGTAGCCAAGCAGATAGCCGAGAAGAACAAGTATCAGATTGTGGGACAGTTCAAGGGCTCTGCAGCCAATGTCATCTCGCTTGATGCCTACAATGTGCCACAGGGCTCGGTGGTCGTTACGGCAGGCGGTATCACCCTGAAAGAGGGCACCGACTATTCGGTAGATTACAGTGCCGGTGAGGTGACCATCCTGAACCAGAGCATCATTGATGCCGGTACGGCTGTCAACGTTTCTCTGGAGAGTAATACTGATTTCGGACAAACCCGAAAAACGATGTTCGGACTGAACTGGGAGTATGATTTTACCAAGAACTTCCAGTTGAGCGGTACTATCCAGCACCTCTCCGAACAGGCGCTTACCACCAAGGTATCCATGGGCTCCGAACCGCTGAAGAACACCCTTTGGGGCATCAATCTTAACTGGCGCAAGGAGAGTCAGTGGCTCACCAATGTGCTTGACAAGATACCATTCCTGCACCTCACCCAGCCATCGCAGATATCCTTTACAGGAGAATTTGCCCAGCTCATTGCCGGTGAGGCAGGTGGCACACAGGACAATGCATCTTATATCGATGACTTCGAGGGTACGAAGACTACCATCGATGTAACGACTCCTACCTCCTGGTTTATATCCAGTGTGCCTTCGCTCAATTTCAAGGACGATTACAGCGATAAGACCGGTCTGAGCAGCGGTTTCCACCGTTCGCGCCTAGCCTGGTATACCATCGATCCGCTGTTCACCCGCCGTGGAAGTTCGCTCACTCCGGGACATATCAAGGGCGACCTCAAGCAGTTGAGTAACCATTATGTTCGCGAGGTCTATACCAAGGAGCTCTTCCCATTACGCGACCAGAGCAGTTATCAGGGCGCTACCAATACCCTGAATGTACTCAATCTGGCTTACTATCCAAGCGAGCCGGGACCATACAACTTCAATGTAACAGATTTGCAGGCTGACGGAACCCTGCAGAATCCGCAGCGCAACTGGGGCGGAATGATGCGTAAGCTGGATACCAACGATTTCGAGCAGGCAAACATCGAATACATCGAGTTCTGGATGCTCGATCCGTTCATCTATTCCCGCGAAGAGGCTGATGCTGCCGATTACGGTGGCGATTTCTACATCAACTTGGGCGAGGTGAGTGAGGATATCCTGCGTGATGGCAAGAAATTCTATGAGAGTGGCATGCCGGTAGATGGCAGCAAGAGCTACACCTATACCCAGTGGGGTAAGATTCCTACCCAGAGCACCGTGACCTATGCCTTTGCTACCACCAGTGGCAGCAGAGCCTTGCAGGATGTGGGTTTCAACGGACTGACTGATGCCGAGGAGCAGGAATTCTACAAGAGTGCTTATCTCGACCAGATTCAGGGCAAGGTGAACCAGGCGGTATTCGACAGCATCTTTGCCGATCCGGCACGTGATGACTACCACTATTTCCGCGGTTCCGACTGGGATGAGATGCGTGCTCCTATCTTGCAGCGATATAAGTATATCAACAATCCTCAGGGCAACTCGCCTGACAGCGACAGCCGTTCTGAGAGCTATGATACTTCTTATAAGTCAACGCCGGATGTCGAGGATATCAACCAGGATTATACGCTCAACGAATATGAGAAATACTTCCAGTACCGTGTCAGCATCCGTCCGGAAGATCTCGTGGTAGGTAACAATCATATTGTAGATAAGCGTGAATACAGCCAGACCTGGCGTGATAATACCAAGTCTACCGTTACCTGGTATCAGTTCCGCATACCTATCGATGAGTTTGAGAGCCGTCAGGGCAACATCAACGATTTCTCCAGCATCCGCTTCATGCGTATGTTCCTCACCGGTTTTAAGAAACCTATCGTGCTGCGTTTCGGTACCTTCGACCTCGTGATGGGCAAGTGGCGTACTTATGATCAGCCGCTCGGCGCAGCCAGTGGCGGAACCCTCGATGCAAGCAGTGTGAGTCTGGAAGAGAACGGCGAGAAGACACCGGTCAACTATGTCTTGCCTCCGGGTATCAGGCGCGAACAGGATCCTAGTCAGCCTCAGTTGGTTGAGGCGAACGAGCAGGCGTTGAGTCTGGTGGTCAAGAATATGAGCACAGGCGAGGCGAAGGCGGTTTACAGGAATTCTACCCTTGATCTGCGCCAGTACAAGCGCATCCAGATGTTTGCCCATGCCAATGCATTGGAGCAGAATACCACCCGTCTGCAGGATGGTGATCTCTCTGTCTTCATCCGTCTGGGTAGTGATTACAAGAACAATTACTACGAGTATGAAATCCCACTGAAGCTCACCGAGCCACGCTCCAACTACAACCGCTATGTGCTTGCCGACTGTAAGGCGGTATGGCCTGAGGAGAATATGCTCGATGTGCCGCTGAGTGTCTTTACGGCATTGAAGAAAAACCGCAACAAGGCGAAGGCACAGGGTGTGGCTTCTTATCTCGCTCCTTATTCCATGATGGATGCAGAACATCCGCAGAACAAGATTACCATCGTGGGTAATCCGAGTCTCGGCGAAGTGAAGACCATGATGCTGGGTGTGAGAAACAATTCTGCTGACATTAAGAGTGGTGAGGTATGGATAAACGAACTCCGACTCAAGGAACATAATAATTCGGGCGGTTGGGCTGCCAATGCCAACCTGAACGTACAACTCTCCGATTTGGGTAGCGTGAATGCCACCGGCAGATACATCAGCGAGGGATTCGGCGGTCTGGAAGATGGCGTGGCAAGTCGCACCACCGATAATTATGGTGCCTACAGTGTGACCACATCGCTCGAAATGGGTAAGTTCTTCCCTGACAAGGCGAAGGTGAGCATACCTTTATATTATAGTGTTACCGAGGAGAAGACCACTCCTAAGTATAATCCGCTGGATACTGATATGGAATTGAAGGATGCCCTCGATGCCGCCGGCTCCAAGCATGAGCGCGATTCTATCGAGAACATCGCTGCCACCAAGATTACGCAGACCAACTTCTCCATCTCGAATGCCCGGGTGGGTATCGCTACCAAGCGCCATCCGATGCCATACGATCCAGCCAACTTCTCATTCACCTACAGTCATCAGCATCAGTATACAACGGGTGAAACGACGATGTATGAGCGCAAGGACAACTGGCGCGGAGCCCTGGATTATTCCTGGAGCCCGGTTTATAAGGCATGGGAACCATTCAAGGGACTGAAAAACAAGAGTAAGTGGCTCGACATACTGAAGCGTTTCGGACTGAACTGGCTGCCGCAGAACATAGCCTTCAATACCGAGATGACGCGCGACTACTACGAGTTGCAGGAGCGCGATATGGAAACCCTGATGAGTGGAGCTGCCGGAGTAGACTCCAAGTTGCCGCTCACCTTCAGTGAACAGTTCCTCTGGAACCGTGAGTTCTCCATCAACTGGGATCTGACCAAGAACCTGCACATGAACTTCCAGAGTGCTACCCATGCACAGATAGAGGAACCATATACACCGGTCAACAAGGATCTTTATGCCGACCAGTATCATGCCTGGAAGGACTCCGTATGGACCAGCATCCGCCACTGGGGTGCACCGCTCGACTACAGTCAGAATTTCCAGACATCCTACAAGGTGCCTCTCAATCTGCTGCCTGTCTTCGACTGGGTGAACAGCGATGCCTCTTACAATGCCAACTATTCTTGGGAGCGCGGTACAGAGGATGAGGAGGGTAACTCGTATGGTAACACCATCAATACCCAGCGCGAACTGACATTGAACGGAAACTTCAACCTGGTGAAACTCTACAACCATGTGCCTTTCCTGAAGAAGGTAAACGATAAGTTTGACCGTACCCAGAGTAGGGCACAGATGCAGCGCAAGAAGCAGGAAAAAAAGAAAAAGAAGCAGGAAGCAAAGGAACAGGCGGCTGATCCGAAGAAGGCGCTGCCTAAGAACAAGCGTGCCTTCGAATGGGAAATCACCCTCCTGCCTGATACCACATTCAAGATACGCCACGGCAAGAATACCAAGCGACTGATTGTGAATGCCAAGACGGAAGACGGCAAAGTGTTCCCGCTTAAATATAAAAAGGTGGATAATAACCAGATCAGAATCATCTCAAAGGTAGATACTGCCATGAAGGTGAAACTCTCCGTACTGGCTAAGGAACCGCTTGATGATAAGAAATGGTATAAGGGATTGCAGTTGGCTAGTCGTCTGGCAATGATGGTGCGCAATGTGAGCATCAACTATCGCAGCAGCTATCAGCTCACCCTGCCGGGCTTCTTGCCTAGTGTGGGTGATGCCTTCGGACAGAAGAAGGTGGGACAGATGGCACCGGGTCTTGACTTTGCCTTCGGTATGGTTGGCGACGATTATATCGAGAAGGCTAGAAACAACGACTGGCTGCTCTGCAACGACAGTATCGCAACACCAGCCACTACCAGCAGAACGGATAATCTTACGCTGCGTGCCACCCTGGAGCCTGTCAAGGATTTCAAGATTGATCTCTCAGCCACACGTACCAAGACCACGCAGAAGAGCATACAGTATATGTATGAAGGAACGCCAACCACCCAGAGTGGAGCCTTCCAGATGACTACCATCTCGCTGGGTTCGGCTTTCGAGGGAATGGGCAATGCCAATTCGGGGTATCGCAGTAAGACCTTCGAGAAGTTTGTCAACTCGCTGGCTGGTTTCAGAGATAGGGTAGAGGCTCAGTATGCAGGTACCGTTTATCCGGCTGGTTCGGCTCTGGCTGGCGGCAAGTTTGATGCTTCCCGCACACCGGTCAACCGGTATAGCAGCGATGTCATGATTCCTGCCTTCCTCAAGGCTTATACCTCGATGGGTGGCAATTCGCTTTCGGTATTCCCGGCATTGAGCCGGATGTTGCCAAACTGGACCATCCGTTATAGTGGACTGGGACGTCTGCCTTGGTTCAATGAGCACTTCAAGAGTGTCAACATCAACCACTCTTACAAAAGCGTCTTTGCAGTTGGCAGCTACAACAGTTACAGCACCTTCCAGGAGTATATGAACGGTCTCGGCTTCGTGAGTGATGCCACTACGGGCAATCCATCTCCAAGCAGCATGTTCAACATTTCGCAGGTAAGTATCAACGAGTCGTTCTCGCCATTATTGGGTATGGATGTCACATTCAACAATAATATGACGGTGAAGGCAGAATATCGCCAGACCCGTGTGTTGAACCTCAGTATGACGAGTGTGCAGCTGAACGAGGCATTGAGTAAGGACTGGGTAATCGGTATGGGTTACCGCATCAACAACTTCGATGTTTTCGGCTGGGGCGCCAAGGCCTCCCGTTCCAAGTCGAAGGGCGGCAACAAGAATGCAGCCAACAAGAATGCGTCGACCACCAAGACGGTTCAGAATGGTACCAACCATGATCTGAATCTACGTCTTGACTTCAGTTTCCGCAAGCAGGCAGCCATCGTTCGTGATATTGCCTCAATGGTAAGCAGTGCCAGCAGCGGCAACAATGCTCTGAAACTGAGTTTCTCTGCCGATTATACCTTCAGCAAACTCCTTACCATGAGTTTCTATTATGACCGTCAGACCAACACCCCGCTCCTGTCGAGCAGCAGTTATCCTACCACCACACAGGATTTCGGCCTGAGCATCAAGTTCTCGCTGACGAGATGATGTTTTTATCGCCCAACTGCGGTGCAAAGGTACAATAAAAAAAACATTGCTTTATAAGAATGGGGTCATGTAAATCGGAATCAGGAGTGTTTGCCCATCTTTCTGCAGATCTTTGGTGTAAACCAAGTACGGATTTACTATCCTGTTGGAGAATTTTTGGCAGAAAGCATCAAGCGAGGCATGTGTTTTGTATCCAGACGACTTGACCTCTATGGGGCACAGCTTACTGCCGCGTGACAACAAAAAGTCGATTTCGTAAGAATGCGTGGCATCTTTTGGAAAAGTATAGTAAAAGAGCCTGTTGCCTGAGGCTCTCAGCATTTGGGCAACCAGATTCTCAAATACGTATCCCATGTTGGTGGATAGCTTGTCGCTCAACAGTTTCTGGTAGATGATGTTCTCCGTATAATCCTTGTCCCAGAAAGCCAAAGTTACGAATAGTCCCGTATCGCCTATGTACAGTTTGTACTTGTTGATGTTGGCTGTCAGTGGCATTCCTACATTCGGATCATCCGTGTAGTAAGCAATGTTAACAGTCTTGCTGTCTTCTAAGTTGAGTATCAACTCATCTATTTTCTCAGCAGCCATTCTTCCTACAGCAGAAGTAGGCTGATAGCGGAGCTGGTTCCTGCTCAATTGGGCTGGGATAGACATGAATAGTTTGGATATTTTGCCCGATGGGTCTATCTTTCTGAAATCATCAGCATATAGTTGGAGAATCTGTCGCTTTACGGTATCTACTTGCTGTAGATTGTTAGTGTTAAGATAAGCATTGACAGCTTGTGGCATTCCTCCTACCAACATATATAGGCGTAGCTCTCTCATCTTCAATCTGTTGACTCCCTCGCCTAGAGATATTTTCTTATCGAAAACTTGACGCAGCAGAGGCACGCTAGCCGTGTCCCCCATGGCCCATCTGAACTCTTCGTAATCCATCGGAAACATCTCGATACGATGTTCTTCGCTAGGGATGCTAATGTCCTTAGTGCTCTTATGTATGCTGATAAGTGAGCCGGTCTCTATATAGTCATATCTACCGTCTTTTACCAAATACTTGATGGCTTGTCGGGCTTTCGGACATTGTTGTACCTCATCGAAGATGATAACCGACTTTCGCTCATGCAATGTTTTATTGTAAGCATTCTGCAGGAAAAGAAAAATGAAATCCATATTCATAAGATCATCAAAGAGTGCTTTCACTTCCTTGGAAGCCTCATTGAAATCTATCATAATATATGATTCGTATTCATTCTTGGCAAATTCTTCTACGATAGTTGACTTTCCAATACGGCGAGCACCCTCTACAAGGAGGGCTGTACTTCCCTTGGAAATTTCCTTCCATTCAGCCATTTGGCTATATATTTTTCTCTTGAATACCCTATTCTCCATATTTTCAATGTTTTATGGGCGCAAAGTTACATAAAAAATTTGTTTTACCAAAATCTTTTTAGTAAAAATATGTCGTTTTACCAAAATTTATTTTTGTGATTTATGTCGTTTTACCAAAATCTTTGCTGCAAAAGTGTGGGCATCTATGTCATTAAGAATTTGAACTGTAGACAAAGAAAAAGCCGCTAGGATATCGTGTGAGAATATCCTGGCGGCTTTATATGGTAGCTTAAAAAAACTTTATTTCTTGTCGTAAGCATGAACAGGATAGTCGATGGTATAGTGGAGACCACGGCTCTCC
>OLGM01000569.1_pt1 | contig 22359 bp, 19 predicted proteins | sample 1606001 | NCBI WGS metagenome assembly OLGM01 (sample SAMN03283294) | human gut metagenome | biome: human-associated habitat; material: feces | host: Homo sapiens | place: Peru | collected 2012
TTTTTCAAGTTTTTTTGAAGCAGTTTCTGCAACCCGCGGCAGCCACCCGGCTCCGGACTAGGTTTTTCTGTTTCAAAAGAACTCATTCACTGTAGCTCTCGCTGACAACTTAATTATAATAACACCGCCAAAAACAAAAGTCAACACCTTTTTTTGAATTTTCTTATTTCTAGAAAAATATAGTTAATTCTGCATATTCAATATTTTATCTGACTATTTATAAAATGTAAAAAACAGCAGAAAACGCTTCTCTGAAAATCTGTTTTCTGCTGTTTTTTCTTCCTATATAATTAAATCACTTTCGTCGTCCACTCCGAGCAGTCCCATACGCTGGTTGCCAGACCGTCATAAAATTCTGGTTCGTGGCAGACCATGAGGATGGTTCCTTTGTATTCTTTTAAGGCGTTTTTCAGCTCGTCTTTCGCGTCCACATCGAGGTGGTTGGTCGGCTCGTCGAGGACGAGCAGGTTTGTTTCTCGGTTGATGAGTTTGCAGAGGCGCACTTTTGCCTGCTCACCGCCGGAGAGGACGCGGACCAGGCTCTCGATATGCTGGGTCGTGAGACCGCATTTGGCGAGGGCGGCGCGGACTTCGTACTGGGTGTAGGATGGGAATTCTTCCCAGATTTCCTGGATGCAGGTGTTGGTGTTGCCTTTTGGCATTTCCTGCTCGAAATAGCCGATTTCCAGGTAATCGCCAAGCTCGACGCTGCCGCCAAGGGACGGGATCAGGCCGAGAATGCTCTTTAAGAGGGTCGTCTTTCCGATTCCGTTGGCACCGGTGAGCACAATTTTTTCACCGCGCTCAACGGCGAAGGTCAGCGGCTTGGACAGCGGCTCTTCGTAGCCGATGACGAGTTCTTTTGCGGTTACAACGAAGCGTCCCGAGGTGCGGGCGGTGCGGAAATGGAATTCCGGCTTCGGTTTTTCTTTTGCGAGCTCGATGACATCCATTTTATCGAGCTTTTTCTGGCGGGACATCGCCATATTTCGGGTTGCCACGCGGGCTTTATTTCGCGCCACAAAATCTTTCAGCTCGCTGATCTCCTGCTGCTGGCGGTTGTAGGCGGCCTCTTTCTGTGCTTTCTTGACCGCATAGACCTCCTGGAAATGATCGTAATCGCCGACGTAGCGGTTCAGCTCTTTGTTTTCCATGTGGTAGATCAGATTGACGACACTGTTCAGGAACGGGATGTCGTGGGAAATCAGGATGAAGGCGTTCTCATACTCCTCGAGATACCGTTTCAGCCAGGTAATGTGCTCCACATCCAGATAGTTGGTCGGCTCGTCCAGCAGAAGGATGTCCGGTTTTTCCAGCAGAAGTTTTGCCAGAAGGACTTTCGTTCTCTGTCCGCCGGAAAGCTCGGTGACATCGCGCTCCAAGCCGATCTCTTCCAGACCGAGAGCGCGGCCGATCTCTTCGATTCTGGAATCCAGAATATAAAAATCATGCGCATCCATCATCTCCTGGATTACGCCGAGTTCTTCCATCATTGCATTCAGCTCGTCCTCGGAGGCATCGCCCATGGAGTCGCAGATCGTGTTCATCCGCTCTTCCATCTCGTAGAGCCAGGAAAAGGCACTTTTTAATACATCGCGGATCGTCATGCCTTTTTCCAGAACGGTGTGCTGGTCGAGATAGCCGACGCGGACATTTTTTGCCCACTCAACTTTTCCTTCATCCGGCATCAATTTTCCGGTGATGATGTTCATGAACGTCGATTTTCCCTCGCCGTTTGCGCCTACCAGGCCGATGTGCTCGCCTTTTAACAGACGGAACGATACATCTTCAAAAATCGCACGGTCACCGAAACCGTGGGACAGGTGTTCTACATTTAAAATGCTCATTTGAAAATTCTCCTTTTATTATGCAAATCCGGTTCTTTTCTTAAAGTTCTTAAAATCACAGTCTGGATTATTATATAGGGAATCCGCCGGGTTTGGCAAGCATTTTCTTGGGAAAGCTGCCCTGTTTTGAAAACAAAAAGAAGACCTCCATAAAGGATAGAAGTCTTCTCAAAAATATCTGTATTTTCAGGAACATTTCTTTCTCTGTCCGTACATCCACTCTGCATACATTTCTTTTACCGATGGATAAACATACTCCGCGAGATACTGTGAATTCCGCAGATCCTCCCGCGTCGATTCACCGGACAGCACAAGCGCTGCCGATACCCCCGCCATGTTGGCGCAGGCAATGTCAGTGTAGAGGCGGTCGCCCACGAGAACGGCCTCATCGCGGCTGCATCCCGTCATCGCAAGTGCCATTTCGATCATGCGCGTCCCTGGCTTTCCGATATAAGTTGGTGTGCGGTGAACAGCGCGCTCGATCATCTCGCAGATGGAACCGCAGTCCGGCACATAGCCGAATTCGATCGGGCAGACGTAGTCGGGATTCGTCGCCGCGTAATCGAGTTCCGGATGTTCGGAAAGCAGGCGGCAGATGTCCACTAATTTTTGATACGTCAGTTCATTATCATAACTTGCAAGGACACACGCAATCCCATCTGTTTTCGGATCGCGGGTCGTCTGTACACCGAAGTTCTCCAGCTCCTGAATCAGGGAATCCGTGCCAAGCACGTAAACCAGGCGGGTTCCGTACTTCTGCTTCAGATAATGTGCCGTTGCCACCGATGCCGTCAGAAAGTTTTCTTTCGTCGTCGGAATCCCGAGCTTTGCAAATTTTTTCTGATAATCTGCAACGCTCATCGTCGTATTATTGGTGATAAATACGAAATCCCCGCCATGCTCCGCCAGTCCGTTCAAAAACCGGTCTGCTCCCGGAATCAGACGGCTCCCTACGCAGATGGTTCCGTCGATATCCAGGAGAAACAGTTTCTTTTCGCTGATCGGTGTCACTTCGCCCTGCGGCAGGCAACCGCCACATCCGGGTAATTGGTGATGACGGCATCGACTCCGGCATCCATCAGGCGGTTGATTTCTGCCTTGTCATTGACCGTCCATACATGGACAGCGAGATCGCTTTTCACATACTCCTGCAGGAAATCTGCCATCTGTACATGATAGGTTGCCGGATGGAGTGCTCCCGTTCCGATCTTTTTCGCATAGTTCACGACATCATAAATTACATCTGCGTAGAGAATGCCGGTGCTTGCTTTGGGATCCAGTTCCAGAATTTTTGCAATGCTGTAATGGTTAAAAGAAGAATAAATCACGCGGTCTTCCATCCCCATCTCTTTGGTCAGTGCGAGTACCTTTTCTTCCAGATTTTCATACCAGAAAATGCCGGTTTTCAGCTCAACGTTGATCGTCATGCCGGTCGGTTTTAATGCCTCATACACCTCGCGGAGTGTCGGAATTTTTGCATTTTCATACTCCGGGTGTGTTTTATTAAAATGGAAATTTTTCAGTTCTGCCAGCGTATAGTCCTTCACCAGTCCGCTGCCGTCGCTGACGCGGTCGATCTCCTCATCGTGAACAACGACCATCTCGCCGTCTTTGGTCAGCTGCACATCGAGCTCTACACCGTCTGCTCCCTGCTCTGCGGCAAGAAGAAATGCTTCAATTGTGTTTTCCGGTGCATATGCGCTGGCACCTCTGTGTGCCCATACTTTTGTTCTCATCTTATTTTGTCCTCTCTTTTCTTCCGAAAAACACGCCGAAGCATTCCGGCTCCGACGCGTTTTTCGGGGTTCTTGTTATCTTCACTATAGGACGAAATCCTGCTTTTGTAAAGCGCGGCTTTTACTCATTTAAGAGATTGTAATCCTCAATGGAGCTGTTGATCTGGGAAGCCATGGAGTCTACTGCCTGCTCCGGTGTCTCGCTTCCGTTGATCATGTTCTCGATCTCGGTTTCTACAATCTGTCTTGCCTCCGGGAATACAGAGAGAAGTGCGCCTGCGTACTGCGGTTTCGAATCGTGCAGCTGATCGATTGCGGTCTGGAACTGCGGATACTGTGCTACGTTGTCTTTGAAGGTCTGCTCATCCGCAGCGGCTGTTGTTACCGGGAAGTAGCCGGTCTGCGCATTCCAGTATGCCTGAGATTCCGGGGAAATCAGGAATTTGATGAATTTCCAGGTTGCGGCTGCTTTGACATCATCGTTATTGTTCAGTGCCCAGAGAGATGCGCCTCCGATGGAAACACCTCCCTCATCGCCTTCTTTGATGGTCGGATAATATGCGGTTCCAACTTCGAAGCTGCCGTTGACATCCTGTAAAATCTGTTTCAGGGATGCGGTAGAGCCAAGGGTGATCGCTGCTTTTCCGGAGGTAAAGTCTGTTGTTGCGGTATCACTTCCGGAACGGCCTACGTTCGGTGCAACGTCTGCGTCATTCAGGGCTTTCCACTCATTTAAGATGTTGAGTGCGCCGCCGTTGGAATCAAACTCAACTGCGGTTGCTGCTGCGTCACGGCCGTTTCCATTGTCTGCATAGGAAAGTCCCTGCTTGCAGAGCCACTGCTCAAAGTACCATCCATAGATGGAAAGCGCCAGCGGCTCGCCTGCTCCGCCTTTTGTCTTCAGATCATCACCGATCGCAAGGATGCCCTCCAGGCTGGTCGGGATTTCGGTGATACCTGCTTTTTCAAACATATCTTTGTTGTAGTACAGGATCGGTGTGGATGAGTTGAACGGCATGGAGTACAGTTCGTTGTTTACGGTATAGTAAGCAGCGATGTTCGGCTCAATCTGAGAAGCATCGTAGCCGTCTGCGTCAATCAGCTCCTGCATCGGGATGACCCAGCCGGAATCAATCATGAAACGGGTTCCGATATCGTAGATCTGTACGAGATCTGCGCCCATGTTTCCGATCTGTGCACTTTTCAGTTTGTTGATAGTATCGTCATACTCACCCTGGTATACCGCATCAACAGTAATGCCGTCGGTGTTTTCTTCATTAAATTTATTGACCAGGTAATCCATCGCCTCGCCGTTGACGCCGCCCATAGAATGCCAGAAGGTGATGGTTGTTCCATTGGTATCCTGTGTTAAATCCGGTGCTGCTGCTCCGTCTGCGGTGCTGCCTGCTGTTGTGCTTGCCGAAGCCTCGGATGCTGCGGTATCCTGCTGTGCTTCTCCTGTTGTTTTTCCGTTTCCGCATCCGGCAAGCGCCATAGCTGCCATAGAAGCGGCAAGAATCGATGCAATCACTTTTTTCTTCATTTTTTTCTCCTCGTTTTTCGTGATATTTTCTATTCTATTTTCTGTTCCACAGGAAATCAGTCGTCTTTAACCTTTGACTGCTCCTGAAAACATTCCTTTGATTAAGGCCTTCTGGCCTACGATAAAGATGGAAATGGATGGAATAATGATCATGACCACGCCTGCCAGCATCAGGGTGATGGACTGTGCGTCGACGCTGTTCAGCATGCTGATACCGATCTGTACGGTACGCTTGCTGTCGGATCCGGTGACCAGAAGCGGCCACATGTACATATTCCAGGCATTGATAAAGGTATAAACTGCCATCGCGCCCATGGCGGATTTTGTCAGCGGCATCAGAATTTTTACGATGAACCGCAGATTTCCGCATCCGTCCAGCTTCGCCGATTCATAAAGAGAGATCGGGAAGGTCATATAAAACTGACGGAACAGGAAAATTCCCATCGCAGAAGTAAGAGACGGCAGAATCAGAACGATGTAGGTATCCAGAAGTCCAAGACTTCCTACGGTCAGATAGTTCGAAATGATCGTTGCCTCGCCCGGTACCATCATGGTTGCCATGACCAGCATGAACAGAACATTTTTTCCTTTGAAGTTCAAAAAGGAAAAGGCAAATGCTGCAAGGGAACATGTTACGATCTGTCCGAGGGTAATGCTTCCTGCTACGAGGAAAGAGTTCAGTACAAAGCGGACCAGCGGAATTTTATGAAAGGCTTCCACGAAGTTCTGCAGCGTCGGATGCTTCGGAACGAGATTCATGGCCATCGTGTAGAGTTCGCCGGACGGCATAAATGCTACGCTGATGGTGTAAAGCAGCGGGAACAGCATAAAGAGGCAGACGATCAGATTGATCGTGATCAGTGCTGTTTTCTGGATCATTTTCTTTCTTTTTGCTTTCGCATTCATCGCCAGGTGCAGCGCCTGCAGCTCCTCCGCAGAATACGTTTTCGGACCGGCAATGGTCGTTGCTATTGTTGACATTAGTATTTTACTCCTCTCTTTTCCATACGGAACATAACCAGCGTCAGCGCCATGACAATCAGAAACAGAACAACAGACTGTGCAGCTGCGCTTCCAAATCGATAATTGAAAAATGCATCACGGTAAATCGAATATACAATCAGGTTGGTGGACTCTCCCGGTCCTCCCTGCGTCAGGATTTTGACCTGGCCGAAGGACTGGAATGCCTGAATGATGTTGACAACCAGAGTGTAGAACATGATCGGGGAAAGTCCCGGCAGAGTCAGTTTGAAGAACTTCTGCACTGCATTGGCTCCGTCCACAGATGCACGTTCATAGATGGAATCGTCGATGTTTCCAAGTCCTGCAGAAAAATACAGGAAGTTGATGCCACTGTTCAGCCATGCGGTCAGAACTGCCACACAGATCAGCGCATATTTCGGATCACTGACCCAGTTGATGCTCACATGGAGCAATTTGTTTACAATACCGATCGTCGGGTTTAAGATGATTTTGAAAATCATCGCACCGGAACTGGAGGCCACCGCCATCGGAAGTGCGTACGAGGTACTGAATACGCGGATACCCGGAAATGCCTTGCTGCAGAGGACTGCGCCTAAAAGACCGAGTGCCATGCTGCCGACTACAACGATCGCTACAAATTCCAGTGTTACCCAGAGGCTGTTGTAGAAAGATGGAGAGGACAGCAGATTTTTATAGTTGTCCAGTCCTACGAACAGTTTTGCCTCACCGAGCTTGTTTGTCTTATAAAGACTCAGGTAAATGGTTTTAAAGAATGGATAAAACAGAAAGATTCCAAAGATCACCAGACTCGGGATCAGATACATATAGACTTCTGCTTTTTTACACTTTTCAATTGCTTTTTTCACTTTTTACTCCTTCTTATGCCGTCGCGCGCTCTTCTTTTGCTGCCGGCGGACATAAAATATTTTCTTCGGTAAACGGATCAAAGATCTGCGCTTTTTCCATATCGGCGTACAGCGTGATGTATTCTTTTACCGCAACCGGCGCTTCCGACGGAACCCGTGCGGTAAGCTGGTTTCTTCCGGCATGCATATGAAGATATGCTTCTGCGCCGATCATCTCGCGCAGTTCCACGAACGCTTTAACACGGTTCTCTCTGCTGCAGATGCCATGCACTTCTGCCGTCGCTTTCTCCTGCAGGTCCTCTGGCCGCAGTCCTAAGATCACCATTTTTCCAAGGTAATTCCGGCGGAGCACCATCTCGTTTTCCCCTTCCGCCCGAAGGGAAACCCCTGCGTCTGTTTCCAGATAAACGGCTCCGTTTTTCTCCGTCACCATCGCTTCCACAAAATTCATGCTCGGCGCTCCGATAAAGCCTGCCACAAACTTATTGGCCGGATGACGGTAAATCTGCTCCGGCGTATCCGCCTGCTGGACAATTCCGTCCTTCATAACCACAATTCTCGTTCCAAGCGTCATCGCCTCGGTCTGGTCATGGGTAACATAGATCATCGTCGTTTTCAGTTCTTTATGTAATTTCGCCAGCTCCACCCGCATCTGCGCCCGCAGCTTCGCATCCAGGTTCGACAGCGGCTCATCCATCAAAAATGCCTTCGGCCGTCTCATGATCGCGCTTCCGATCGCAACACGCTGCTTCTGCCCGCCGGAAAGCGCCGCCGGCCGCCGGTCCAGCAGATGCTCAATGCCAAGCATCTTCGCCGCTTCATGAACCTTCTTATCAATCTCATCCTTCGGCTGTTTCCGGATTTTCAGGGAAAACGCCATATTTTCATATACGGTCATGTTTGGATAGAGTGCGTAGTTCTGAAAGACCATCGAAAGGTCACGGTCTTTTGCTTCGACGTAATTGCAAAGCTGACCATCAATCCAGAGTTCGCCGCCCGTGATCTCCTCAAGACCTGCAATCATCCGCAGCGTCGTCGATTTTCCGCATCCCGAAGGTCCAACAAAAATCACAAACTCCCGGTCCGGAATCTCCAGGGAAAAATCTTTTACTGCGTAATGCTCCTTATCATACGATTTACAGACATTCTTCAATACAATATTTGACATTCGTTTTTCTTCCTCCTCGTCTTGTCCGAGACACATTATATCCTCCTTTCCGTAAAGCCCACCACCACCCGCCTGTAAAATCCCAGTTAATAAAATAACCGGTCACTTTACAAAACCATTTACTTTTTCCGCAATCACCCGCCCCTGTTTCCTGCTTTTCCGCCTTTTCACGCACGAAAATTCTTTGTAAAATTCTACGCACGTTTCTTCTCATTCCCTGCACAAATAAAAAAAGTGTAGCAGCCTCACATCAAAGCCACTACACTTTCACTTTTTCATTCTACTCAACGCAATGGGCGCTCCCGAAACCGCGCGCCGCCCTTGTATGCGTTACGGGGCGTCCGTTGCCAACTTACTCCACCGGTTCCGCCGGCACAAACACCCTGCTGTTCTCCTGTTCTTTCGGTTTCTCCGCTCTTTCCGTCGCCTCCTTACAGAAATACTCCTGTGAATTCACCAGCACCTTACCCCGCTTATCCGGCTTCACATACGCCCCATCTGCCTGTAAAATACTGGCCTTCACATTATCCTTCATCTGCACATCCAGAATATGCATCACTTCTTTCTTAATCTGTTCATCCTCCACCGGAAAAACAATTTCAACTCTCTTTTCGAGATTTCTCGGCATCCAGTCCGCACTTCCCATAAACACCTCTTCATTTCCACCGCTGTAGAAATAGAAAATCCGCGCATGCTCCAGAAAATTACCCACAATTGACCGTACCGTAATATTCTCACTCACTCCCGGAATACCAACCTTCAGACAGCAGATACCCCGGATAATCAGATCAATCTTCACCCCGGCCGCCGAAGCACTGTAAAGCGCCGCAATAATATCCCGGTCACAAAGAGAGTTCATCTTCGCCACAATGTGCGCCTTCTGCCCCTTCTTCGCATGTTCCTCCTCCATCGCAATCAGATGCAGGAACCGGTCCTTCATCCAGAGTGGTGCCACCACCAGCTTATTCCACCGGTCAGGCTCCGAATAGCCGGAAAGCATATTAAAGACCGCCGTCGCATCCTCGCCGATCTTCGCATTACACGTCAGAAGACCGCAGTCCGTATACAGCTTCGCCGTAGAATCATTATAATTACCCGTACCAAGATGCACATACCGGCGGATCCCCGTCTCCTCGCGGCGGACCACCAACGTAATCTTACTGTGCGTCTTCAGCCCCAGAAGACCATAAATCACATGGCATCCCGCTTTTTCCAGCATCTTTGCCCAGACAATATTATTCTCCTCGTCAAACCGCGCCTTCAGCTCCACCAGAACCGAAACCTGCTTGCCGTTCTCCGCCGCCTGCGCCAGCGCCGCGATAATCGGAGAATTGCCGCTCACACGGTACAGCGTCTGCTTGATTGCCAGCACATCCGGGTCCTTCGCCGCCTGCTGGACAAACTGTACCACCGGGTCAAACGTCATATAGGGGTGATGCAGCAGAATATCTCCTTTTCGGATATTCGTGAAAATATCATCGTCATTCATCAGCGCCGGAACCGCCGCCGGTGTATATTTCGGAATCTTATACTCGTCAAAACCGTCGAGCCCGTACATCTTCATCAGGAATGTCAGATCGAGCGGTCCCGGGATCCGGAACAGATCATCCTCGTCGATATCGAACTCCTTTTCCAGCATCTTCAGGAGCCGTTTATCCATCTTATCTTCCACTTCCAGACGGATCACCTCGCCCCACTGGCGTTTTTTCAGCTGCTTCTGGATCTCCTTTAAGAGGTCCGAAGCCTCATCCTCGTCAATCGAAAGATCCGCATTCCGCATAACGCGGTACGGATGTGCGCAGACCACATCGTAGCTTAAGAACAGCTTTCCGATGTTCCGCTCGATAATCTCCTCCAGCAGAATCGCATACCGCTGGCCGGTTTCTTCATCCTGCGGAAGCAGGATAAAACGAGGCAGGACAGACGGAACCTGAACTGTTGCAAATTCCAGTTCTTTCTCTTTTTCCTTCTCCTTGCCTTTCTTCTCTTTTTTATCCTCCGCACGGCTCAGAAGCGAATCCTCTTTCTTCTGCACCAGTGCACCGATATTCAGTGTTTTGTTCCGGATCAACGGAAACGGGCGGGCAGAATCCATCGCCATCGGGGTCAGAACCGGGTAAATGTTCTCCTCAAAATAAGAATCCACATACTCCGCCTGCTCCTTCGTCAGCTTCTCATGCTCGCTGATGATCGTAAGCCCCACATGCTCCAGAGAAGGAACCGCGGAACGGTTGTACGTATTGTACTGCAGCTGCACCAGCTCATGCGTCCGCCTGCTGATCTCGGCAAGCTGCTCTTTTGCGTTCATACCGGACAGATCCTTTTTCGTATAATTCGCATGCACCTGATCCTTTAAAGATGCCACGCGGACCATATAAAACTCATCCAGGTTGGAGGAGGTAATGCTGATAAATTTCAGACGCTCAAACAGCGGAATACTCTTATCCCGCGCTTCGTTCAGAACACGCTCATCAAAGCTGATCCAGCTCAGTTCGCGGTTTCGGAAATATTCTGGTTTCTTGTATGGTGTAATATCCATCTTTCTTCCCCTCCTTACTTACATCTGCCGTTTCAGTTTGATAACCGGCTGTATGCTGAATACCTCGTTAAAGAAATCTAATTTTTCCTGGCACAATCCCTGCTCCAGCGTAAAATCACGGTTGACCGTCAGAGACAGATGCAGTTCCCGCTCTTTTAAGACAGCGCGGATCGACTGGATTTTCTGCAGATGGCTCCGGTCGAGTGCGTTTGCCAGGCGGACGATCGCGGTCAGCTCCGATACCGTCAGATACTGCTCGGCGCTGAGCGATGATTCCATCACCAGTTCATCGTAGGACGGAAGCGCCGCCGTATTGTATTTTGCAATCAGTGCGACCATCTCCCGTTCAATATGGGACAGTCCGATGATTTCGTTTGACATGATAATATTATAGGAAGAATCCGCTACATTATTAAGGCTGATGTATTTTCCGACATCGTGCAGCATCACCGCCATCCGGAGCAGCAGCCGCTCACGTTCTTTCATGCCGTGCATCTTTTTCGTCGCATCAAACATGGCAAGCGCCGTCATCTCCAGATTCTGGACGTGCGGCCGGTTTACTGCATACCGTTTTCCGATGTTTTTTGCCGCCATCAGAATATCATTTTCAAAGTTATGGCTGCCTTTTTGCAGCTTCATCTGCTCCGCATATTCGTATGCGATGCCGCGCGTCATATGCACGCCCGGGATCCATACATGCTCTGCCTCCATCATGTCGATCAGACATTTGTAGATCACGGCGGACGGGTACATCAGCGAAGCATTCTCCAGCGGGATGCCAAGCTTGACAGCCAGCTCCATCGGTGACTGGCGGATGATCTTTTCATACCAGGTGTTGAAATTCTCACGGGAAATGATTTTTGTCGTTTTCTCCTCGATATTCTGGTAAACACTGTCCGTGAAAACATCGCCGATCAGCATGATATTTTCGATTTTGCGGTCTTTCAGATACATCTTCTTGAAGCTCGACACTTCATTCCAGATCAGTTCCTCGACCATCTCCTCGTAGTGTTCCGTCTCGCTCTGGATTCCGGCGAGGCGCTCACGGACACGAAGACTACCCATACGGATATTCTGTGTTGTCACAAGGGCGTCCTTATCAAACAGGGAAATCTGAAAACTGCCGCCGTCGAGGTCGAGAATCGCAGTTCCCTTTTCGATGACCTTGTTGAAATTGTCCTCCATCGCCGCAAGCGCCTTGTAGCCAAGGAAACGCTGCTCCGAGTTGGAAAGGACGGTGACGGAAAGACCGGTCAGCTGACGGATTTTTCCAAGGACATAGAGGCTGTTCGCCGCCTCACTGATTGCGCTCGAAGCCATGGCGCGGTAAGCATCCACGCGGTAGCCCTCCATGATCCGCACAAAATCTGCGAGTACACGGCAGAGCTCCTCTTCCATCTCCGGGCGGATTTTGCCCAGCGTGTACGTATCTTTTCCAAGCTCCATCCGATGGCAGATCTTATCCACGCTTCGGATACCCTGCTTTTTGGAGATCTCGAAAATCTCCAGAATGACGTCGTAGCTGCCGATATCAATGGCAGCAAATGTGGAATACTGCATATACGCTTCCTCCTTCTTTTTCAAAGGATATCCCAAAAAGCCCGCTCCCAATACCAAGCGGACTTTTTGACCTTTTTCTTTTTACTGTTTTCCGAGCAGATAATCGATAAACTGCTGTGCGGTACGGCCGGAAAGACCTCCGTGGGACAGTTCCCATTTATTTGCTTCTGCTAAAAGCTCTTCCTCGCTTAACTTCACGCCGTAGCGGTCTGCCAGAACGGAAACGATCTTCTGGAACTCTTTCTTATCCGGCGCACCGAAATAGATGCTGACACCGAAGCGGTATACCAGGGACAGCTTCTCCTGTACCGTATCGGAGGTGTGCATATCCTGTCTCGTTCCCTCTTTGTCGCTGTAGTTCTCCTTGATCAGGTGGCGGCGGTTGGAGGTCGCATAGATGAGGATATTGTCCGGGCGTTTTTCCAGCCCTCCCTCGATCACGGCTTTCAGGTATTTGTACTCGATCTCAAACTCCTCGAAAGAAAGATCGTCCATGTAGATAATGAATTTATAATTTCTGTTTTTGATCTGCGCAATCAGCTCGTTCAGATCCTGGAACTGGTGCTTGTAAACCTCGATCATACGAAGTCCCTGATCGTAATACTCATTCAGGATACCTTTAATGCTGGAGGATTTTCCGGTTCCGGCATCACCGAAGAGCAGGCAGTTGTTGGCTTTTTTGCCCTCGACGAACGCTTTCGTGTTGTCGATCAGCTTCTGCTTTGGAATTTCGTAGCCGACAAGGTCGGAAAGGCGCACATCCGGGATGTTGGTGATCGGGATGATCTCAACATTTTCGCCAACGTGTGCGATGCGGAATGCTTTGTGCAGTCCCAGTTTTCCTACTCCAAAGTCTTTGTAGAACTGAATCATATCATCCATAAATTCGTCGACAGATTCTGCTTTTGCAAGACGGATGGCCAGTTCGCAGATGCGATCGCGGACTTCTTTGTTGAACAGCTTGTTCGGGCTGTCGGTGTTCTCGTAATCGCTGATGACGGAAGCGTCGCCGGATTCGAAAATTTCGTCGAAAACACAAATATCGAAATCAAACAGCTCTTTGAAACGGACAAAATCATGTTTTGCCATCTGGTTGATGCTTCCTTCGACTTTTCCGACGATCTCGCAGGAGGTAGAAAATGCATTTTCTTTGTTAACCAGCAGATATGTCAGATAATCGTGCCAGAGGTTTCCGGAGAATCCGTAGCGGTTTGCCATCTCAACGAGACGGTTCAGTGCCTCGTAAAACTGCGGCTCATACGTGCTCATGTTCTCGCGGAACCGGCGGTCCTTTAAAGAAATCTGGGCATTGACCAGTTTTTTGTAGGTCTCCACCAGTATCGTCATATCGTGCAGTACCTCTCCCTCTGCGAAATCGCGGTAGAGGATACATTCTTCTATTCTAATCATCTTTTGTCTCTTCCTTCCTGTCGTTTTTCATTTTATTTATGCGAAAAGGCCGCTTGGTACGGCCCTCTCTTTTGGATTAATAATTTCCGAAAATCCGGAATTTTGCGGATTCTGCCTGCAGTCCGCGCAGTGCGTTTTTGACTGCCGGATCGCTTAAGTTTCCCTCGAAGTCCACGAAGAAACGGTATTCCCATTTCCGCTGCGGAATCGGGCGGGACTCGATTTTGGTCATGTTCAGATCGTTGTAGATAAAGTGCGCCAGCGCATTGTAAAGAGAACCGCTCTGGTGCGGCAGCTCCATGCACACACTGATTTTCTGCGCATCTTTCACAAAACGTTTCTGGCCGGAAATGATGACGAAGCGTGTCGTATTTCCCTGGGCATCAAAAATGCCTTCTTTTAAGATCTGCAGTCCGAAATGCTCGGCAGCATACGGGCTTCCGACAGCTGCCATCGTAAGATCACCGCTCTCAGATACTTCTTTTGCTGCTGCGGCGGTATTGAGGCGTTCCTCTGTCTTCCAGTTTTCATTGGAATCGAGGAAGCGGCGGCACTGGGCCAGTGCCTGCGGGTGGGAAATCACGGTACGGATGTCCTCAACTTTCGCACCCGGCAGTGCCATCAGCACATGCTCGACCGGCAGCTCCTGCTCGCCGACGATGTAGTGCGGGTATTCCACGAGAAGATCGTAAATGTCGGATACGATGCCTGCGGTGGAGTTCTCGATCGGAAGCACGGCGTAATCGGCTTCGCCTTTTGTGATCGCCTCCATCGCCTCTTTCCAGGTGTCTACGTGGAAACTCATGATCGTATCATCGAAAAATTCTTTCATGGCACCGAAGCTGTAGGCGCCCTCCACACCCTGGAAGACAACTCTTCTGCCGTGCGTCGGGAGATGGTCAACCTGTGTGTAATCGGTCATCTCCTCGCCGCCGTTCTCGGTCAGCAGCTGATACTGGCGCTTCCGGCTGATCGACATGATCTGCTGGAACAGCTCCTGAATGCCCTTTGTATTGAATGCATTCGTTCCCTCGCCTGTCAGCTTCTCCAGCTTCTGGCGCTCACGTTCCGCATCAAAAACGGCTTTTCCTGTCTCTATCTTGTACTGCGCAACTTCCGCCGCCAGCGCCATCCGGTGCTGAAACAGGCGGACGATCTCGTCATCTGTGACATCGATCTCGTCGCGGATTTTTCCTAAGTCTAACATATAAGTTCCTCCTGCTGCTCTGCGTTTGTTGCAGATATCAATATTTTACTCCATCTCTGTTTAATTTACAAGAAAAGATCTCCCGAAATTCGGCTTTTGTACAATCTTTTCCCTTTTTGGCTGCTATTTCACTTTATTTTTTCACATTTCATATTGCTCTGCTTTTCGACCTTTTTCCTGCCATTTTTTATCTTGCATTTATCGTGATTTTGTGTTAAGGTGGAACACAGAAAAAATAGGATCTTCATAGGAGGTAATATATGCGACACTTAATGAGTCCCCTTGATTTCTCTGTCGAAGAACTGGATCAGTTAATGGATCTGGCGAACGATATTGAACAGAACCCGGAGAAATATGCACATGCCTGCGATGGCAAAAGACTTGCTACTTTATTTTATGAACCAAGCACACGCACCCGTCTCAGCTTTGAGGCTGCCATGATGAATCTTGGTGGTACTGTTCTTGGTTTTTCTTCTGCCAATTCTTCTTCCGCTTCTAAAGGCGAAAGCGTAGCCGACACCATCCGCGTGGTATCCTGCTTTGCAAACATTTGTGCCATGCGTCATCCGAAAGAAGGCGCTCCGCTCGTTGCATCGATGTACTCCCGTATTCCTGTCATCAACGCAGGTGACGGCGGACATCAGCATCCGACGCAGACTCTTACCGACCTTCTTACCATCCGTTCTTTAAAAGGCCGCCTGAACAATCTTACCATCGGCTTCTGCGGCGATCTTAAATTCGGCAGAACGGTTCATTCCCTGATTGAAGCGCTGGTTCGTTATACCGGCATTAAAATTGTATTAATCTCCCCGGAGGAGCTTCGTCTCCCGGATTACATCCGTGATGATGTGCTGCGGGCAAACAATGTTCCATTTGAGGAAGTTATTAAAATGGAAGATGTTCTCCCGAAGCTGGATGTCCTTTACATGACCCGTGTACAGAAGGAACGTTTTTTCAACGAGGATGATTACATCCGCATGAAGGATTTCTATATTCTGGATCAGTCCAAAATGGATCTTGCTTCTCCGGAAATGCTGGTTCTGCATCCGCTGCCGCGTGTCAACGAGATCTCCGTCGACGTGGATAATGACCCGCGCGCTGCTTACTTTAAACAGGTTCAGTACGGTGTTTATGCACGTATGGCCCTGATTCTGACGCTGCTGAACATCAAAGTCGATTAAGAAAGGAGCATCTTTCGTTATGCTGAACGTAGGACGTATTGAAGAGGGCTTCGTGCTCGACCATATTAAAGCAGGAAAGGCTATGACCATTTACCATGATCTGGGACTGGACAAGCTGGACTGTACCGTAGCCATTATTAAAAATGCCAAAAGTGAAAAAATGGGAAAAAAGGACATTTTGAAAGTTGAGTGTTCGGTTGATAAGATGGATCTTGACATCTTAGGCTTTATCGATCACAATATCACTGTCAATGTCATTAAAGATGGCGAGATTACGGAGAAAAAAGAACTTCATCTGCCGAAACAGGTGGTTGATGTGATTAAATGTAAAAACCCACGCTGTATCACCTCTATTGAGCAGGGATTAAAACATGTCTTTATCCTGGCTGACCCGGAAAAAGAGGTTTACCGTTGCAAATACTGTGACGAGAAGTATACAGGAAACAGAAATAAATAAGCTCTGTACGGCAAAGCGCCCGGAACCACGTTCGGTTTCGGGCGCTTTCTTTTATCTTTCCTATACAGTTTTTGCTTCCTTCGAACCCAGGCACACAATCAGCCAGCCGATGAAGGCCGCCAGGGATGCACAAATCAACATCGCGCCAACTCCTGCTGCGTCAATGAGCCAGCCGCCAAACAGGGAGCTCATCACATTTCCTACGGTAATGGTCAGCGCCATATATGCCTGTCCTTTAATCGAATCCTGCGGCTCCATGATGCCGTCCACGTAATAGACGCAGGCGACGTTGATCAGCGCCCAGCCGAACATCTGGAACGGCTGAGCAGCGTAGTACGTCGGAATATTAAAGGCCAGGAAGGTTCCCATGCTTTTCAGGGCAAAAAACAGGCCGGAAAGGCGGAACCAGAAAACACTGCTCTTCTTTTTCAGCAGATAGCCGAACAGAAACATCGTCGGCAGCTCGGAAACTGCAGAGATAGTCATTGCATTTCCCATCTCACCGCTGCCGCCTCCTTTTGCCATTGCAATCTGATAATTGAAGCTGTTGATCAGGTTATGCGACGTAAAGATCAGAATACAGCCAAGCAGTACTACTGCGAAGGACGGATACCGTTTCAGAAAATCGACAGGGCCTGCTGCGCCTGTCTTTTCTTTTTCTGCTTCTGCTTTTTTCCTGTCCTTTTTAAACGGAAAGCGAAATACGCAGATGAGGAAGAGAATGGTCAGTGCGACAGCCCAGATCGGAATGACATCTGCGCCAAACGATGCGGTCAGTCGGCCGAGTAACCATGATGCAATTGCATACGCAACGGAACCCATGCCGCGCCCGATTCCGTAATCAAGTTTCTCTCCCTGGCGGATTGTCTCCATACCAAGGGAATTTACGAACGGAATCATCAGCATCAACATCGTAATGCTTGTGCCGTACAGCAGTGTCCTTACCACCATAGAACTGCTTTCTGCCGTTGCAGTAAGAAAAATGACAAGAACAAGCTGAATCAGGTTCGCTCCAAGGAGCATGGTTCGTACGGACGGGCTTTCCGGCCGATCTGCGTAGGATGCCAACGCAGGCTGCAGAACCGCTGACACGATACAGCCAACTGCCGTCAGAAGGCCGATTTGTGTGTTTGTGAAGCCTTTTTCGAGAAGATAGACGCTGGCATACCCCATCAGTGCCGCAAATCCCATCCAGTAGCAGCCCTGAATCGTGCCGTAGCGCACGGACAGGTGTTTTTTCATGTTTTTTGTCCCCCTTTTTCTACAGCTTTTCCCTTATCGTAGCGTATTCCGCAGAAAATAGCAACTCAAAATCAATCACAAAGCTATTTAGATTTTTTTCGAAATGCTTATTGACTTTTCGCTTTCTCTGTGATAAAAAGTATTTAGATGAATTTCTAATTAGATTGCATTCATACTAATGTACTCTCGGAAAGGAGGTTTCCATGGCATTCGCAGAAACGTTTAAAGCTCTCTCCGATCCTGCCCGTCGAAGGATTCTGGAGCTTCTGAAAAACGGAAGGCTTTCTGCCGGGGAGATCGGATCGCACTTTGATATGACAGGTGCAACCATCTCCTACCATCTCGGTATTCTGAAAAAAGCAGACCTTGTGCTGGAATCCCGGGAAAAAAATTTTATTTATTATGAACTCAACACTTCCGTCCTGGAAGAAATCATGCTCTGGATTTCAGAGCTCAAAGGAGGCACTTCTAATGTGGAAAAAATATAAAACAACACTGATTCTGACAACACTCATTTCTCTTTTTCCGATGGTGATTGGACTTCTGCTCTGGAATCGTATGCCGGACACCATTGCCACCCATTTTGGCACAAACAACGTTCCCAACGGCTGGAGCAGCAAACCGATGGCAGTGATCGGTATTCCTCTGTTTCTTGCTGCTCTGCAGATTTTTGCCGCTGTTTTCACTTTTTCTGATCCGAAGCGGCAGAACATCGGCCCGAAGATGATCCGTCTTGTTCTGTGGATCATACCTGTAACCTCCCTGATTGTCTGCTGCTCCATCTATGCAAACGCAGTCGGCATCGCAGTTGATATCGGTTTTGTTGCCAATGGGATTGTCGGTCTTCTCTTTGTTTTCATCGGCAATTACATGCCAAAATGCAAACAGAACTACACAACCGGCATCAAGGTTCCATGGACCCTTCACAGTCAGGAAAACTGGAACCGCACCCACCGCCTTGCCGGCTGGGTTTGGATCATCGGCGGCGTTGCCATGATCGTAAACAGCTTTCTGCAGCTTGAATGGATTTTATTTCTCACGATCGCAGCGCTGGTTTTGATTCCGATCGGATATTCCTTTCTCCTGTTTCAAAAAGGAATCTAAACCCGGAGAGCTTTTAAATAAGGACATTCAACGAAGTTTCCTATTTAAAAAAGCTTCTTGTTCTTTCCCGTTTTCCGGGAAGAACAGAAGCTTTTTTATGTCTGTAAGGAAATGATTCTTTTTTATACTTATTCTACTGGATGCAGATTTTTCAACGATACGTCAAGAATCGGCGCAGAATGCGTCAGTGCACCGCTGGAAACATAGTCTACGCCGGTGTCGAGGATTGTGGCGATATTTTCTTTTGTCACGTTTCCGGAACATTCCGTTTTTGCTCTGCCGTTGATGACGGCTACCGCCTCTTTCATCTGCGCCGGAGTCATATTGTCGAGCATGATAATATCGGCACCTGCATCCGCTGCTTCCCGAACCATGTCAAGGTTTTCGCACTCGACTTCAATCTTGCGCACAAACGGAGCATAATCGCGTGCCATCTCGATCGCTTTTGTGACACTGCCTGCAGCTCCAATATGGTTGTCCTTTAACAGAACGCCATCGGACAGATTGTAGCGGTGATTCTGGCCGCCACCGATTTTGACTGCATATTTTTCAAAAATACGCATATTCGGGGTCGTTTTTCTGGTGTCGAGAAGGGTCGTTTTGGAACCTTCGAGCAGTTTCGCAACGCTTCTCGTATACGTTGCGATTCCGCTCATCCGCTGCAGATAATTGAGCGCAGTTCTCTCACCGGACAGCAGAACGCGGATATCGCCGTTTACGGTTGCGAGCAGATCGCCTTTTTTGACTTCATCTCCGTCTTTCACATACGGAATAATCTCGGTTTTCTCATCGAGCAGAGTAAATACTCTTGCAAATACTTCCATACCGGCAATAACGCCGTCCTGTTTGCAGAGAAGCTGTACCGTTCCCTGGCAGGCTTTTGGCATAACAGCATTCGTGGTTACATCTTCACTGGAGATATCTTCCTGCAGTGCCAAAAGCAGCAGATTATCCACATTTAGTGTTCTTGTGATTGGATTCATATTCATCTTCCTTTCTGATCGCATCCCAGATGCTCTCTTTGCAGCGTTCTGCGTATTCTTCCATATTCTGGTAATCTTCTTTTCTAATATCGTACCGTTTTTTGAGGAGCTTCCATTCATCTTCCTTCGGCTCTGTTGCCGTTTCTTTGCGGTCTGCGTTCTCTGCAAGACCCTCTGCGGCCCATTCGGCAGCCATCTTCTTTGCCGCGCGTTCTGCGAATACGAGGCTCTCCAGCAGAGAATTGCTTGCCAGACGGTTTGCACCGTGCACGCCGTTGCAGCTCGTCTCTCCTGCTGCATACAGATGATCCATCGTCGTTTCGCTATTGCTGTCTACCTTGACGCCACCCATAAAGTAATGCTGTGCCGGCACGACCGGGATCGGTTCTTTTGTGATATCATATCCCTCTTCCAGACATTTCTGGTAAATATTCGGGAACCGTTCTTTTACATCGAGCGGAATCGTTTTCAGGGAAAGCCATACGTGCTTCGTGTGATCCTTTTCCATCTGGCGGTGGATCTCACGGGACACCACGTCACGCGGCTGCAACTCATCAGTGAAACGCTCGCCATTTTTATCGAGCAGTACAGCGCCCTCTCCGCGGACAGATTCGGAAATCAGGAAACGGCGGCCTTTCTTTTGGGAATACAGCGTCGTCGGGTGAATCTGTACATAATTGACATTTTTCAGTGCTACATTCCGGTGAATTGCAATTGCAAGTGCATCTCCGGTCAGATGCGGGAAGTTCGTGGAATTATCATAAATTCCACCGATGCCGCCACATGCCCAGATCACATCTTTGGCATAAACCGGAACCAGTTTTCCTTCTTCATCCCGGATCAGAACACCCTCGCAGACATTTTTGCAGGAAAGAATATCACACATTTCCGTGTGTGCAAGAAGCGTCACATTCGGCAGCTTTTTTACCTGCGCGAGAAGCTTGCTCGTAATCTCCTTTCCGGTTACATCGTCGTGGAACAGGATGCGGTTGGTAGAATGTGCGCCTTCTTTCGTATAGCAGAGTTCCCCGTTTTCATCGCGGCGGAAATCCACACCCCAGGCAATGAGCTGATTGATGACATTTCGGGAAGAACGGATCATAATGTCGACGGATTCCGGCGTATTTTCATAGTGCCCGGCATGCATCGTATCTTCATAGAACGCATCGTAATCGCTCTCGTTTTTCAGAACACAGATACCGCCCTGTGCGAGGAAGGAGTCGCTGTCCTCGGTATCTGCTTTTGTTATCATCAGAATATCGGCTTCCTGGGGCAGATGAAGTGCCGCAAAGCATCCTGCCACACCACATCCTACAATCACTGCATCATAATACTTTTTCATTTCATTTCCTCTTTTCCGCTTCTGCGTTCTGCTTATTTTGTTACTTTGCAAGCTCGAGCATTCTTAACAGCGGCGCATGTGCGTCTGAAATTTCCTGTTCGCTTAACAGAACTTCATTCTCCTCGTTTTCCAGTGCTTCTATTAATTTGTCCAATGTCACTTTTTTCATATTTGGGCAGATCTGCGTATTTCCCACTGCATAAAACTTCTTATCCGGGCAGCGCTTTTTCAGCTCCGCGAAAACACCAAGCTCGGTTGCAACGAGAAACTCGGTATCTTTACTTGCCTCGGCATATTTGATGATGCCTGCAGTGCTTCCGACGTAATCGGCAAGTGCAACGACTTCACTTCTGCACTCCGGGTGAACGAGAAGTTTTGCCTGCGGGCGCGCTTCCTTTGCAGCCTTTGCAGCTTCCGGACGGATGGCAGCATGTACGTGGCAGAAGCCGTCATTTAAGATGATATGTTTCTCCGGCACCTGTTCAGCCACATAGGTTCCAAGATGCTCATCGGGGATAAAGAAGATGTCGTGGTTCGGCAGTTCTTTTACAATTTTTACTGCGTTGGAGGAGGTGACACAGACATCGGAATGACTTTTTAATTCCGCAGTGGAATTGACATAGCATACGACAGCCACATCCGGGTACTCTTTCCGGACTTCTTCGATTTTTTCAATTGCTGCCATGTGGGCCATCGGGCAGTCGGCATGCAGATCCGGGAGCAGTACTTTCTTGCCCGGGTTTAAGATTTTGGCGCTCTCACCCATGAAACGAACGCCGCAGAGAACAATGACACTGGCGTCCACTTTCGTCGCCATGTCGCTTAAGTAATACGAATCTCCGATGTAATCGGCAATTTCCTGCACTTCATCCGGCACGTAATAGTGTGCCATGATGACGGCGTTTTTTTCTTTCTTTAATGCTTCCAGCTTTTCTCTTCTGGTATCCATTGGTTTGGTTTCCTTCCTATTTTTATTATCACGATTCAGAACTCTGGATCGTGATATTTTTTTAACACTTTAGCGCTTAGTATACCACAACTTTTGTCATGTGACAAGACAGTTGTAATATCCATTGTCCATTTTTTTCTTTCCTGCCTTTCCCTTCCCTGTGGTCTATCATAGGAAATACTTGTCTATAGCAAGACCCGAAAATAATGCAAAAAATTCAGCACCGCAGAGCGTGAATTAC
>OLGM01000573.1_pt1 | contig 22261 bp, 19 predicted proteins | sample 1606001 | NCBI WGS metagenome assembly OLGM01 (sample SAMN03283294) | human gut metagenome | biome: human-associated habitat; material: feces | host: Homo sapiens | place: Peru | collected 2012
ATCCGCCGGCACCACCGGCGCCCAGCTCTACGAAAGTCAAGTCAGCAACTCCACCATCGCCCTCGGCGACATCTTTGAAACCTTCGACAGTTTCCGCCGCGAGCGCGACCGCAAAGCGGCAAAAGTGAGAGGAGTAAAAAAATTATAGAATAATTTCCATATTCGGTTAATAAAAGGTAACTTTGCACGGGGAACTATGTCCCGTACATTTTGGATTAAAACTATAAACTTAATTAATAACTAAATTTTCAGAACTACTATGTGGTTAACAAATTCATCCTTAGGAAGAAAAGTGGTTATGTCGGTAACCGGTCTTTTCCTGCTCCTATTTGTAACCTTTCACGTATTAATGAACACAGTAGCCCTGATATCTCCGGACGCATACAACATGGTCTGCGAGTTCTTGGGTGCTAATTGGTACGCATTGGTCGCTACAGCGATTCTTGCCGCCGGCTTCATTGTACACATTATTTATGCATTCTGGCTTACGATGCAGAACCGCAAGGCGCGCGGCAACGACCGCTACGCGGTAACAACAAAGCCAGCAAGCGTAGAGTGGGCGTCGCAGAACATGCTCGTGCTCGGTATCGTAATCGTAGCCTTCATGATTGTGCACTTCGCTCAATTCTGGGCAAAGATGCAGTTTGTAGAGGTATGCCATCAGTTGGGCGCAAGCTGTGGTGACGGCAGCGCAGTTCTTTTGGCAGCCGACGGTATGCACCACATCAAGAACGCTTTCGGCCAGATGTGGACATTGCCAGTTTACGTCATCGGACTTGTGGCACTTTGGTTCCACATGACTCACGGCTTCTGGAGCGCGTTCCAGTCGCTCGGCACAACCAACAACGTTTGGATTCCACGTTTCAAAACACTTGGCAACTGGTGGGCAACAATCGTAATCGGATTGTTCTTGATTCAAGCCGTAGTATTCACAGTTCAGTTTGCTCTTTAATTCACTTCAAACTAATTGAGACATGTCAGAAAAAATTATTGATAGCACAAGCATAATGAGCCAATACGCCGTTTATTCGGACGAGAAAGTTGACTCTAAAATTCCTGAAGGACCAGTTGCTGAGAAGTGGACAAACTTCAAGGCACATCAGAAACTCGTGAACCCAGCCAACAAGCGTCACCTCGACATCATCGTTGTAGGAACAGGCCTTGCAGGAGCGTCGGCAGCGTCGACACTCGGCGAAATGGGCTTCAACGTGTTGAACTTCTGTATCCAGGACTCTCCACGCCGCGCGCACTCAATCGCCGCGCAGGGTGGTATCAACGCAGCGAAAAACTATCAGAACGACGGTGACTCCGTTTACCGTTTGTTCTACGACACAGTCAAGGGTGGAGACTTCCGCTCGCGCGAAGCCAACGTATACCGCTTGGCAGAAGTGTCAAACAACATCATCGACCAGTGCGTAGCACAGGGTGTCCCATTCGCGCGTGAATACGGAGGCTTGCTCGCCAACCGTTCGTTCGGTGGCGCACAGGTTTCCCGTACGTTCTACGCCAAAGGTCAGACTGGTCAGCAGCTTCTTCTCGGCGCATATTCTTCATTGAACCGTCAGATCAACAAGGGCACAGTGAAGAGCTACGTACGCCGCGAGATGCTCGACTTGGTAGTTGTAGACGGCCGCGCACGCGGTATCATCGTGCGCAACCTTATCACCGGAGAGATTGAGCGCTACGCCGCACACGCAGTTGTGGTTGCAACAGGCGGTTACGGCCGCGTGTTCTTCCTTTCGACCAACGCTATGGGTTGCAACGGTTCTGTTGCAGTGCAGTGCTACAAGCACGGTGCATACCTGTCAAACCTCTGCTTCACGCAGATTCACCCGACATGTATTCCGAAGCACGGCGAGAACCAGTCGAAGCTTACCCTTATGTCAGAGTCGTTGCGTAACGACGGCCGCATCTGGGTTCCGAAGAAGAAAGAAGATGCCGAGGCAATCCGCGCCGGCAAGCTCAAACCGACAGAAATCAAGGAAGAAGACCGCGACTACTACTTGGAGCGCCGCTATCCGGCATTCGGTAACCTTTGTCCTCGCGACATCGCCAGCCGTGCAGCCAAAGAGCGTTGCGACGCAGGCTACGGCGTAGGAACAGGCAATGCCGTTTACTTGGACTTCTCCGACGCAATCAACCGTTTGGGCGAGGATGTCATCGCAGCCCGCTATGGCAACTTGTTCCAGATGTATGAGATGATTACCGACGACAACCCATACAAGACACCGATGATGATCTTCCCGGCATCGCACTACACAATGGGCGGTATCTGGGTAGACTACGAGCTCCAGACATCAGTCAAGGGCTTGTTTGCAATCGGTGAGGCAAACTTCTCCGACCACGGCGTTAACCGCCTCGGAGCTTCTGCGTTGATGCAGGGCTTGGCCGACGGTTATTTCGTATTGCCTTACACAATGCAGAACTATCTCTCTGACCAGATTAAGGTTAAACACCCGGGAGCCGACGCCCCTGAGTTTGTCGAGGCAGAGAAAAAGGTTCGCGCACGCATCGAGCGATTGATGAACATCAAGGGCAAACGTTCAGCCGACTCAATCCACAAGGAACTCGGCTTGATTATGTGGAACCTTGTAGGTATGGGACGTACGGCAGAAGGCTTGATCAAGGCAATCGAGCAAATCGACAACTTGAAGAAAGAATTCGACACCAACTTGTTTGTACCAGGCGAGGCAGACACACTCAACGTAGAGCTTGAAAAGGCACTCCGTCTTGAGGACTTCTTCACTATCGGCCGCCTTATGGCTATCGACGCGCTCCACCGCAACGAGTCGTGCGGCGCACACTTCCGCGAGGAGTATCAGACAGAGGATGGCGAGGCACAGCGCCGCGACGACCAGTATATGTATGTAAGCTGCTGGAAGTATGCCGGCGAGGGCGAAAAGCCAATCTTGCTGAAAGAGCCGCTCAACTATGAGGCAATCAAGGTTCAAACACGTAACTATAAGTCATAACAACCCGCCTTTAGGCATTAATATTTTAGCTAATTATGGAACAGACAATCAACATAAAGTTAAAAATCTGGCGTCAACGCGGTCCTAAAGAGCCGGGTCAATTCGTCGATTATTCACTTGACAATGTGCCGACCAACATCAGCTTCCTTGAGATGCTCGACATGCTCAACGAGCAGCTCGTGGAGAAGGGCGAGGAGCCAGTAGTGTTCGACAACGACTGCCGCGAGGGAATCTGCGGTATGTGCTCACTCTACATCAACGGTAATCCTCACGGACCTGTTGGCAGCATCACTACTTGCCAGTTGCACATGCGTAAGTTTAACGATGGCGACACTATCACTATCGAGCCATGGCGCTCGCACGCATTCCCCGTAATCCGTGACTTGATGGTAGACCGCTCGGCTTACGACAAAATCCAGCAGGCTGGTGGCTACGTATCGTTCAATACGGGCGGAGCCGGCGATGCCAATGCAATACCTATCTCAAAGGAGGCAGCCGACGAGGCAATGGACTCAGCTACCTGCATCGGTTGCGGTGCCTGTGTGGCAGCCTGCAAGAACGGTTCGGCCATGCTGTTTGTTTCAGCGAAGGTCAGCCAGTTCGCACTTCTCCCACAAGGCAAGGTCGAGGCAGCACGCCGCGTCCGCGCTATGGTGAGCAAGATGGACGAGCTCGGTTTCGGTAACTGTACCAACACAGGCGCTTGCGCCGCTCAGTGTCCGAAAAACATTTCGTTGAGCAACATTGCACGTATGAACCGCGAATATCTGAAGATGAAGTTAAAAGACTAATCTACCAGAATAATTTATTGTTAGAGAAGGGATGCCTCGCCTTGCGGCGGAGCATCCTTTCTTTTTATGCGATGCTTCTTTCAGCGGCGGCGCTCCGCGGCGCATGTGCGTCGGTGCGTGTACCCCCGACGCTGTCGGGGGTTAACTGAAGGCGTGACCGCTCGCGCGGTCGGCGCAGTAGCGCATCTTCGAAGCGCATAGGGAGGAGGTGCGTCTGTACCCCATGCGCCCTCCGCTGCCGCGTCGTGCGGATGGGGTTACGAAGAGTGCCGCGCCGCCGGCGCGGGTCGGTGGGGGTGCTTGAGGCGGTTCTTAGAGCGTTGATGATGTTAGAATTGTAATTATGTCCAAAATATGTTGAAGAACATATCTTTTTATTGACCACTTTGTGAAAATAAGGTGTATCTTTGCGGCGTTAATGATTCACTAATTAAAATTTAGAACCTATGAATAAAAAATTTACTCTTTTTTTGATGTGCGCACTCTGCGCATTGGTTGGTAACGCCGCAGGATCAGGAATCTTTATTCGCGGTGGTGTGACAAACTGGAATGCAGATCCAGCATGGGAATTCCAGACAACTGAAAAGGAAGGCGTTTATACGCTTGCAGATAAAGAACTTTTCGGACAGTTCAAGGTGGCAGACGCTAATTGGAGCGATGCCTGCAACTATGGCGGTATCTCGGGAGCAGTGCCACAACTCGGTATGTCTTACTCACTCGTTCCGGGTGGGGCAAGTGCAAACATCGACCTTGGCGACGCAACTTACAATTGCAAAACAATCACTCTTACTATCGATGGTGAAGGCAACGCATCTCTCCTCCTTGAAGGCACAGAGGGCGAAGCAGGCGAAGTGACAGAGGTTTACGTGATGGGCAACAACAACGGTTGGGACTTCACTGACCCAAGCGGTAAGCTTTCTGCAACAGAGACAGCCGGCGAGTTCAGCGGAGTGATAACTTTCCCTGCAGCCGAAAAGAGCGAGTTGAGCTACTGGCGTATCTTTGAAGGTCTCGGAGGCAAAGGCACTTGGGGCTTTGCTGAAGAAACAGCTGTCAGCACTCTCGAAGGCACATTCACAAAGGGCTTGGAAAAATGCTGCACAACAGCTCCTGGCACATACAAGGTGACTTTCAACATCAACACAGGTGCGTTTAAGCTCGTTGCAACAGACGGCAGCGTGGCTGGCCTTGACGCAGCAGGCGTGGCTATCGCAGCGGCAAACGGCGAAATCGTTGTTGAAGGCGCACAGAGCGTGGCAGTCTACACAGCAGCCGGCGCATTGGTAAGCACCGACGCCCGCACCCGCGTGGCAGCAGGTCTCTACATCGTGCGTGCAGACAATGTTGTAAAGAAAGTTATTGTGAAATAATAACATCGGATAGCTTCACACAAAAAAACACTATGGTGCGTATAGGGAATGCGCACCATAGTTTGGCAATATACACATAGAAAAAATTAAAATTTTACTATTATGAAAAAACTTACTTTTACATTATTATTTGCTTTGATGGCAATCGTTTCTGCTCAGGCAGCAAAGGTTTATCTGAAAATTGGAGAAGGTCAAGTGACTGCAGAAAGCGATATTGCAGTTTGGGCATGGAATGGCAAGAATAATTTCTGCACAAACAAAGTTTGGCCTGGGGATAAGTTGACAGAAAAAGAAAAAATCGGAGGCGTAGATTATTTTGTATATACCGTCAATACAGAAGGCTCGTATAATATTATTTTTAACAATAACGAAAAAGAGAATGCTAATACTAATAGAACTACTGAGATTAAAGGCTTGACAGGCGACTATACTTTCGTGCTGAATGCAGATTGGAATTTTACAAAGACAGAAGGCGCACCAAGCGCAGAAACTCCGGAATCGGTAGAAACTTATACTGTTCAGTTGCGCGGATTGGCAGGGGATTGGAATACCCCAGTAGCTCTTGCCTATGACTCAGAAACAAAAGAATATGTCTATGAGGAAACGACTACTAATAATTTGGCGACAGGTTTTAAAGTTGTCATAAATGACAAATGGCTTAGCAATAATGAATTCAAGGGCGCGTTTAACAACGGACTGGGCTTTAAAAACTTGTATGAAAATAATGACAATATAGAGATTACCGACGCAGCCGACTATGACAAAATCACTCTTACTGTCAAGAAAGAAGGCGAAACTTGGAAGATGAAGATTGTTGGCGAGAAAACTTATACTGTTCAGTTGGCGGGTAATGCTTATGGCACTTGGAATGCGCCAGTTACTTTTGCCTATAATGCAGAAACAAAAGAATATGTCTATGAGGAGACTGAGACTGCGAAATTGGCAGACGAGTTTAAAATAAACATAGTAGAAGCAAAAGCTTGGCTCAGCAATGATGCATTTGTGAACGCCGCGCTTAACAACGAATTGGGCTTCCAAAACTTGTATGATGGCAAAAATATGAAGATTACCGACGCAGCTGACTATGACAAAATCACTCTTACTGTCAAGAATGACAATGGCACTTGGAAACTGAAAATCGTTGGCGAGAAACCAGACAAGGTTCAGATTAGGGGTGTGTTTAATGGTTGGAAGGTAGCCGATATGGTAAGCAATCCAAACGGCACTTATACATATGAGGTAGAAGAAAATATGGTTGCATTGTCAGAAGGTTTTGGCATTGTAATCAATGGAGTCTACTATGCTGGAGAATTTGCGTTGGATTTGGATGGCGATGCTGCAGTTATGATTGGAAATCCCAATGGCAAAAACTTGACTCTCATCGTTGAAGGCGACGTAGCGTCAGTAATCATCACGGTTGCCAAGGTAGGCGACACATGGACCGTTAAGGCATCAACAGGAAAGACCTCAAGCGTGGCAGGTGTTGACGCAGCAGGTGCGGCTATCGCAGCGGCAAACGGCGAAATCGTTGTTGAAGGCGCACAGAGCGTGGCAGTCTACACAACATCAGGCGCATTGGTAAGCACCGACGCCCGCACTCGCGTGGCAGCAGGCCTCTACATCGTGCGTGCAGACAATGTGGTTAAGAAAGTTATCGTGAAATAATCATTTCCGAAGAATGAACAGGCGGGCGGAAGCGACAGTTTCCGCCTGCTTTTGTTTTTTTTGAGGGGGGGGGATTTTAAGGACTTTAACGACCTTAATGCTGCGGTTCGGGAAAACGGCAAAATCAAGCAAGCTTGTTGTTTTTGCTCTCGATTTGCACTATCTTTGAATAAAATAGGCTACATCTCGGCAAAACATACAAGCAAGCTTGATTTTGTTTTGCTCTCGATTTGCACTATCTTTGTTGTGTAACAAAGCAGAATGATGGACACACTTATCCCTAAAAACGGCAATTATAAGCAGCTTCTCTCATATCAGAAGAGTCAGGCTATCTATGACATGACTTTTTATTTTTGCACTAATTATATCAGGCGTACTGATAGAACTTTTGATCAAATGGTGCAGGCTGCCCGCAGCGGGAAACAGAATATTGTGGAGGGATGCGCAGCGTCGTCGACATCAAGCAAGAGTGAAATCAGATTGATAAATGTGGCTAAGGCGAGTTTGATGGAGTTGCTTGAAGATTATAAGGATTATTTGCGTGTAAATGGTCATAGACAATGGGAAATGGATTCGGTGGAGATGAGTGCGATGCGAGAGCTGGGAAAAACACATAATGATTCGGAATTTTTTATGGATTTAGCAAGAACCCGACCTCCGCAGACAATAGCTAATATGGTGATTGTGTTGATAATGCAGACGGATTATTTGCTTTTTAAACAATTGCAGGCTTTGTCTGAGAAATTTCTTGAGGAGGGCGGATTCTCGGAAAGAATGGCGCGTATGCGCCTGCAAAGGCGGAACTTGTTGGATCCGAAAAAAAGAGATTGAGGGGGTTAAGTGGAATTGAAGATTTTAAGAACTGTGGGGGATTTTAAGGTCTTTAAGGACTTTAAGGACTTTAATGCTGCGGTTCGGAAAAACAAAATCAAGCTCGCTTGATTTTGTTTTTCGCTCACCTTGCACTATCTTTGTATAAAATAGGCTGCATCTCGGCAAAACATACAAGCAAGCTTGTTGTTATGCGCTCGATTTGCACTATCTTTGCAGACAGATTAATAAAAGCATAATAATTTTGGACTTAGACCCTTACCCGAGTATTTTAAATTTTATTGCCGCCTCGCTGAATGGCGGCACAAGCTGGATAGGCTTCAATGTGCCTACGGCAGGGAGTATGGTGGCTCTCGCAGTGGCATGCGTGGCTCTGATGGTTTCGGCTTTCGTGTCGGGCTCAGAAACAGCGTTCTTCGCCCTTTCTCAAAGCGACATCGACGATATCGAGAACGAAGACAAGCGCGCGGCAGTGTCGCGCCTGCTCAAAGAGCCGGAGCGTCTGCTCGCCACAATCCTTATCTCCAACAATTTTGTCAATGTGTCGATAGTGCTTCTGCTCAACTATGCCCTTACGCAGATTCTTGTGATAGCCAGCCCCGTGGTCAACTTTGTGCTGCAGTCAGTGCTGCTCACGTTTATCCTGCTTCTCTTCGGCGAAATCCTGCCCAAGCTCTACAGCAACGAGCATCGCCTGAAATGGGCGGTTTTTGCCGTCGGCGGCATCGGAGCGTTGTCGCGCCTGTTGCGCCCGCTGACGACCTTGATGACGCGCAGCACCGTAATTGTCAACCGAGTCGTGACCAAGAAAGAAGAGCGTCTGTCGCTCGACGACCTGTCGCACGCGCTTGAGATCACCGACGTGGAGGAACAGAAAGACAAAAACATGCTTGAGGAAATCCTGAAGTTCGGCGGCAAGACCGTCAGCGACGTCATGACGCCCCGCGTCGACATGACCTGCGTGGACTGGGATATGACCTTCGACCAGCTTCTCGCTACCGTGCGCGAGTCGGGCTATTCGCGTCTGCCCGTCTATGTCGACAATCAGGACAACATCAAAGGCATAGTCTATGCCAAGGACCTCCTGCCGTTTGTGGGCAAGAAAGACGCCGCGTTCAAATGGCAGTCGCTGCTGCGCGACGCCTTCTTCGTGCCCGAGAGCCGCATGATTGACGACATTCTCGAGGATTTCCAGAAAAAGAAGATGCACATGGCGATAGTGGTCGACGAGTATGGTGGCACGCAAGGCGTTGTCACCCTTGAGGATGTGCTTGAGGAGATTGTTGGCGAGATCAACGACGAATATGACGACGACGAGAAAAACTACAAACGCCTGTCGCAGGACATCTATGAGTTTGAGGGCAAGACTCAGCTCAACGACTTCTACCGCATCACGGGGCTTGACGACGATGAGTTTGCCGACGTAGACGAAGACGCCGAGACCATCGCCGGACTGCTGCTCAACATAAAGCACGATTTCCCACAGGAAAACGAACTTATAGAATACGGACGCTGCCGCTTCCGTGTGATGGCAGTGGAGCGCCACCGCATAGAGAAAGTGAAAGTGAAGATACTGCAAGACAAACCGGAAACAAAAGAAGAGTAAATGAGAGTACACCGCACCTCCGTAGGCGATATCGAGATTGCCGAAGTGGAGATTCCTGATATGATGAGTGTCGAAGCCGCCGGCGACGATTTCGGTATGCACCGATTTGTCGACGGCGTGAAGTCGGTGAACCGCCGCACGGAAATAATGGTGACCCGTCTGCTTGTCCACGAGCTGTTTGGCGACGACGCCATGCTCTGCCATGAGCCGTCGGGCGCGCCTTATGTTGAAAAGGCAGGCGCGCGCATGGATATGGGCTTCAGCCTGTCGCACTGCCGTGGGTGGGTGGTTGCCGCATGGTCGGCGTCGGAGCGCGTCGGTGTCGATGTGGAAATCGTCGACAAGCGCGTAGACCGCGTGAAAGACCGTGTGTTCTCGGCAGAAGAACAACGCTTCATCGGCACATCGACCTGGAAAGCCACCGTGGCATGGACCGCCAAGGAGGCAATCTTCAAGTGTGCCGGCAAGGAAGGCGTAGACTTCAGCAGTGACCTCCGTCTCGATCTCCATACGCTTGCCGACGACGCCAAGGCAAGCCGCTATCAAGCCGAAGCGTTCGGCGCCAGCTACGACGTGCATTCGTTCAGCAGTGGCAACCGTATCCTTTCCGTAACTTCAAACAAACAATAAATGAATAAAAAACTAATCTCAGCGCTCGCCTTGATGCTTGCGGGCGTGCAGGCGGCATTTGCATGCACCAGCCTGATAGCAGGAAAAAACGCTACAGCCGACGGCTCGACAATGATCACCTACAACGCCGATGCCTACGTGCTCTACGGCGAGCTCTACCGTCAGTCCGCCGCCGACCATAAGAAAGGCGAGATGCTCGACATCAAGGAGTGGGACACACATAAATATCTCGGACAGATAGAGCAGGTGGAGCACACGTATGCCACTGTGGGCAACATGAACGAGCATCAGCTGGCAATAACCGAGACCACATTCGATTGCCGCCCCGAACTTGCAGACACCACCGCCATAATGGACTACGGTTCGCTTATCTACGTCACGCTGCAGCGCGCGCGCACCGCCCGCGAGGCAATCCGCGTGATGACGTCGCTCGTGGAGCGCTACGGCTACTACAGCGGCGGAGAGTCGTTCTCGATAGCCGACCCCAACGAAGTGTGGGTGCTCGAGATGGTGTCGAAAGGCATGGATGAGAAAGGCGCCGTGTGGGCAGCCATCCGCATCCCCGACGACTGCATCAGCGGCCACGCCAACCAGTCGCGCATACACCGCATCCCGTTTGGCGACAAGCAAAACTGCCTCTACTCCAAGGACGTAGTCAAGTATGCACGCCGCAAAGGCTGGTTCAAGGGCAAAGACGAGGACTTCAGCTTCTGCCAGGCATACGCCGTCAGCGACTATCTGGCGTATCGCGGATGCGACGGCCGCGTGTGGGCTTACTTCAACCGCTTTGCCGACGGTATGGACCGCTATCTGCCGTGGGTGACAGAGATGAAAGGCGACGCGCTTCCGCTCTACGTGAAGCCGACGAAGAAACTCAGCGTCAGAGACCTTCAGGAAATGATGCGCGACCATTTTGACGGCACTCCGATGGACATGCGCAAGGAGCCGGGCGCCGGCGACTGGGACTCGCCCGTGCGCTATGCGCCGCTCACGTGGACACAGGATTCGGTGGAATATATGCACGAACGTCCGATAGCCACACAGCAGACCGGTTTCACCCTCGTGGCACAGATGCGCTCGTGGCTGCCCGACGCCGTGGGCGGCGTGCTGTGGTTTGGCGTCGACGACTCGTCGCTGTCGGTCTACAACCCGATGTATTGCTGCCTTACGCAAGTGCCTGAATGCTTCCGTCAGGGCAACGGCGACTTCTACAACTTTTCGTGGACCTCGGCGTTCTGGGTCAACAACTGGGTAGCCAACCAAGTTTATTCGCGCTATTCGCAGATGTATCCCGACGTGCGCGCCGTGCAGAAACGCATAGAAGACAGTTACGAGGCAGCCGCACCACAGATTGAGGCACGCGCCCTCGAAGCATACAAGGAAAACCCAGCCAAGGCAGTGGCGATGCTCACCGCCTACAGCGACAGCTGCGCCATGTCGGCAACCGACAGCTACCGCAAACTTGGCGAGTATCTGCTCGTTAAATACCTCGACGGACGAATCAAGAAAGAAAAGGACGGCAAGTTTGAGCGTACAGCCGACGGCTATCCCGTGGCGCCATTGTCGCCGGGATATAACGAAAACTATTACCGCCGCGTTGTGGAAAGCGACACGACGGGATGGCTGAAAGTGAGAAAATAACCGCTATTTCAACAGTTTGCGCTTTAGATTGCGGGCAAAGAACCCGATGTGGCGCACGATGGTGGGCAGCGTGCCGTAGTATTGGCACATGATGTCGTAGCGCTCGCGCAGCGACGCCTTGTGGTTTTTGTCGGTCAGCCCATCAGCAAGATAATCAATAAGCGTTGTGCCTGTATAGGCGCAGCGCTTCGCTTTTTTCAAGCAGCGCAGACACCATTCGTAGTCGGCAGAGAAGCGGTAGCGCAGGTCGTAAGGCTCCGCCAGCGCGCGGCGCACCACAAACGCCTGATGGCACACCAGCATGCCGTGCTTGAAGCTGTCGAACGTCAGATGCTCCGGCGCCGTCAGATGGCGCATCGCCACAAAATTGCGGTCGGCGTCGACAATCTGCGTCTGCCCGTAAACTATGTCGGGTTGTGCGCCTTGCTCTATGGCATCGGCAATCTCCTGCAGCGATGACGGCGCATGGAAAGCGTCGCCGGCATTGAGAAAAATCAAATATTCGCCCTTGGCGCGGCGGATGCCCTTGTTCATAGCGTCGTAAAGCCCCCGGTCGGGCTCTGACACCACGCTAATCCCCTTTATTCCGCTCCGCTCCGCAATCTCGACCGTGCCGTCGGTCGACGCTCCGTCGACCACAAGATGCTCAAAGTTGGTAAACGATTGACGCTTTACACTCTCGAGCGTCGGCGGCAACACCTGCTCGGCGTTGAACGTGATGGTTATGATGGAAAACAGTGGATTCATTGCTTTTGACTATAAATTATGGTGCAAAAATACGAATAAATTGCAATTAGTCCAAATAACGAAATATAAGTTGCTGAAATATAGTATGATATAATATTGAAAAGAAGAAAAGGAAGAAACATCGCAACAAATCCACACGAATTGCATTATCTTTGCATACAGCAATTATAAACAAATAAATAAAACTTACAAAAATGGCTTACGTAATCAATGACAACTGTGTAGCTTGCGGTACATGTGCAGCAGCATGCCCAGTAGAGGCAATCTCAGAGGGCGATATCTATAAAATCGATCCAGACACTTGCATCAGCTGCGGTACTTGCGCAGAAAACTGCCCAAGCGACGCTATCCACGAGGCTTAATCCTCACAGGAAAAGCAAAACGACGACAGGCGTTTCCCATTAAGGGAGACGCCTGCCGTCGTTTAAGGACGTGTTGCGATTGTTGAAGAAAACTTAAAGACAGGAAGAAACGTGGCGGAAGTAAGAAAAAAGCACTACTTTTGTAGCCTAAAATATAAATAATCGCAACATAATGAAGAAAATCTCGACTTTGATGCTGCTCGGTCTCGCTTTTGGCAGCATCCAGGCGGCGCAAATCAGTCAGTCGCAAGCCCTTGGAGTGGCTTCGAAATATGTGGCTGTCAGCGGTCCGCAGAAGCTTGTCCGCGCAGTTGACAAATCATACGGCGGCAGCGACGCTCCGTACTACATTTTCAATTCAGCCGACGGCAAAGGTTTTGTCATCGTAGCCGGCGACGACCAGTTGACCGAACTTGTGGGCTACTCAAAAACCGGCAGCATCGACACATCCAACATGCCGGTGCAACTGCAGGCGTTTCTCGACGGTTATGCCGACTATGTGGCACGGGTGCAGAGCGGCGAAGCGGCAGCCAACCATCAGACATTGACCGACGGCGCAACGCCCGTTGTAGAGCCATTGGTCAAGGCGCATTGGGACCAGTCTGAGCCTTACAACAATCTTTGTCCTGTCGACATCACCACCAAGAAACGTTCGGTTGTGGGATGCGTGGCAACAGCGATGGCACAGGTGTGCGACTACTGGAAATGGCCGTTGAAGCCACAGGCATTCAGCACATCCTACCGTTGCACCAACGGCACACGCGTGCAGGTTGACTTCTCAAAGTCGGAATATGACTGGGACAAGATGCTCGACTCCTATGTGTCGACACTCGCCTACACCGACGAACAGGCCAACGCAGTGGCAAAACTGTGTTTCGACCTGGGTGCGGCGGTGAATATGGACTACGCCTCCAGTGCCAGCGGCGCGCAGGATGCCGACATACCGTATGCCCTCAGCCGCTTCGGCTACAATTGCCAGATTCACTATCGTGCGCAGTACGACAAGGCGGCATTTGTGGAAGTAGTCAAAAAAGAACTTGACGCCTCGCATCCGTTGCTTTTCTCCGGTCAGGGATCGGCCGGCGGCCACTGCTTCGTAGCCGACGGATATGACACAAACAACTTTTTCCACATCAACTGGGGATGGGGCGGCGTTTCTGACGGATATTTCGATGTCGACGCCATGAATCCATCTGCTCTCGGCACCGGTGGCGGTTCGGGCGGCTTCAACACAATGCAGAGCGTCGTCTCAGTGGTCAAAGACGAGACAATGACAGGCGACAGCGGACACATGCCGCTGATGATCTACAACATGTTTGGCTATGACGGACAAGTAAAGCCAGTGCAAAGCTCGTTGAAGAAAGGCGAGCAGCTTGACGTCAATGTCAAGTGTATAGCAAACATGTCTACAGTCCACGACTTTAATGGCGGCATTTCGGTGGCCATCTACGACGAGGACTTCAATTGCGTGGCATTCTCGACAATCAAGAATGCCGAGATTCCGGCAGGCAACATGATCAGCTCCAACCTGATGTATTCGTTTGACGAACAGCTGAACAACCTTCCTGACGGCAAATACACGATATGGGCAGTGTCGCGCGAGGCGGACAGATTAAACGATTGGATTCGCATGTACTACGACGATGCAACGATAATGAACGTGAAAGGCAACGACATCACCTTCGGCGAGTCGGTCGATCTTGCGCTCGCCGCACCAATAACAGCCGACAAAAATCCTATCAACCCGGGTGACAAAGTGAAGTTCTCGGTTTCCATCAGCAACAAGACCAAAGTGAACGTGAAAGGCAATCTTCTTTGCGAGTTGCGCGACGTGGAGGCCGGCACAGTGCTTACGACAACAAAACCGGCGGTGTCGCTTGGCGACAAAGACAAAGTCGACCTTATCGTGACAATGACAATGATGAAGGCATCGGTTAAGCAGGGACGTAAATACTCGTTCAACGTGGTAAGCTTCAACAACGGCTCCACCGACTTCGCGATAGCCGACGCACAGCCGTTTGAGTTTGTGGCAGGCGAGGCAGGCGTCGACAATGTCGAGACATCGGCAGCCGTAAGCGTCTATCCGAACCCTACCGAGGGATTTGTCAACGTAAACGCAGCCGACGAAGTAATCTCGGTAGAGGCGTATGCCGCCGACGGACGCCTTGCCGCTCGTTCGGAAGGCGAGTCGGGAATCGACCTGAGCCAATGCGCACCGGGCATCTATATGCTCAAAGTGGCTACAGCGGCAGGCACAACAGTGAGCCGCGTGGTGAAGAAGTAGCATAGACACATACACGATAATATTCAGCCCCCGAAGCACGGATGCTCCGGGGGCTGATTCTTAAAAATAGATGGATGAATAATTGTCTATTCCATAAATCCCGACGACAGCCAGTTGAACGCGCGTTCCTTGATGGAGTCAGACTCGCTGAGCAGTTGCACAAACTTCTTGGCACTGCTTTTCTGGTATGAATCCTTCAGCACGTGTATGCAACCCTCCATCTCGTAGGTGTTGCCCGGCACGTCGAGTCTCACCGCATGGATTCCCTCCACGCTGTAGATTGTGGCTTCCGACACGATTGTCACCAAATTGCTCTCCCTCACCAGCTTCAGCAGGATGTTGACCTCGTTCAGCTCAATGCGAGTGTTGAAGCGGTATGCCTTGCCTTCCACCATTGAGTCGAAGGCATTTCGCGCCTGCAAGCCCTTGCTCGGCAGAGCGAAATCGTAGCCCTGCAGTTCCTCGAGCGTCACCTTCTGCCTCTTTGCCAGCGGATGGCTCTCCGATACTATTGCCACCAAATGGTTGTCGAAAAGGATGTGTGACGATATGCGCGCATATTGCGCCGTCCCCGTAGGCTTGAAAGCCAGCACAAAGTCGAGGTCGCGCTTGTCGAGCATCGCCATCAGTTCCTCCATCGTCTTGTAGAAGATGTTGAGTTTCACGTTCGGGTACAGCTTCATAAACGACAGCAGCGTTTCGGTGAGGATAGGCGAGAACGTGTATGTCACACCGATGTTTAGCGAACCGGTGACCACATTCTTTATGTCGCGGATATGCTCCACGCAGCTGTCTGCGGTGTGTAGCGTCTTTCGCGCATACGGCAGTAGTTCCTCACCGCTTTCGGTCAGCACTACCCCGTGGGTGTTTCGCTCGAACAGTTGCGTTCCGAGTTCCGCCTCAAGTTGCTTTATCTGTTGAGAAAGCGTACTTTGCGTGATGTAAAGGTTGCGCGCTGCCTCAGAAAAGTTGAGCAGTTCGGCAGTTTTGACGAAATATTTCAGTTGTCTTAATTCCATAGGGCAAAGATAGTGCAAATCGAGTGCAGAACATTCAAACTTGTTTGAAAATGTTATGCCGAGATGCAGCCTATATTATATAAACGAGATTGATTGAATCGAAATTATTTTGTCGCGCTGAATGAAAATCTCTTCATCGCCAGCATCGGCAGAATCTGCCCGATCACCATTCCTCCGACCACACACACCGTCACCAGACCGTTGAACTCAAGCAGATATGCATAATGGTTGAACGCCTGCTCGTCGAGCGTGTTTGTCATGCACAGAAACATAGCCTGAAACGTGCGGTAGGCATACATACCCGGAATCATCGGCAGCAGCGACGGAAACGAAAACGTCTCGGGCGGACACTTGGCGTAGTGCGACAGATAGACGGCAAGAGCGCCGATAAGCAGAGCCGCAATGATGCTTGCCGGAATAATCTGCCATCCGGCAAGATTCATGAGACAAAAGCGCGTGGCGTGGCCCACGGCGGCTATCAGCGCACAATATTTGAAAGCCGACCGTGGTGGATTGCTGATGCTTGCGAAGCCAATCGCCGCCACCGCTGCAAAAAAAGCGTCTTGAAGAATTGCTAAAAAAATCTCCATTGGAAACAAAAGTAGTCTAAAACAATCTAATATTCATTATTAAGAATCCGCCAGTCAGGCCGATTGCGATACACACGGTCAGGATTACGGCGTTCACAAATCGCGCAAACGCGCAAAGATGGTGGTTGTCGATCATGTCGCTCACCGAGTTGATGTAGGGGATTCCCGGAATCAGGTAGAGCACGCTTGCTCCGAGAGCCAGCTCGGGCGTTGAGCCTATGCCGAACACGTAGCCAGCCGTGCCTATCACGGCAGACACAAACGAGCAGCAGATAAACACGATTCTCATGTCGGCATGCGCGTCAAGCATAATGATTTTCAGATAATATCCCACCAGCGTTGCGAGAGCCACTATGCCCATTGACTGGAAGTCGCCACCGAAAAGTCGGCAGAATGAAGCGTTGGCAAACATCACCAGAATCATCACCAGCCATTTGTTGACGGGGCGTGTTGTGTCGATAATCTTTTGGTATGCCTTGCGGGCGTCGTCGAAAGATGGCAGAGAGTTTTCCACCACAAGCCAGCTCAAGTTGCTCAGTTTGGTGTTGATGGCAAAGCTTATGGGCTTGTGTGGCACGCTGACCGTCTGCTTGTAGGAATGCTCTCCATCGGCGTCCCAGACGCACATGTCGACCGTGTTTGGCAGGATTATCATCTGTGCCGACACATTCCATTTCGCCGCCATTCGCGCCACGTTGCGTTGTGTGCGCATACTTGTGGCGCCGCAGGCCAGCAGGTTTGCCGCATAGTCGGCAAAGAAAAGACATACGCTTTTCAGATGTTCGTGCAATGTGTCTGAATCAGTCTTCGTCATCTTCAATGTCGTTGTCATGGTAGTAAATTTCATCATGGTCCATGCCAAACACATGGTTGTTGCCCGTGGCGCGGTTGAATTTGTAGATGGCGTGGAAGGCGAAAGCCAGAATGATTGCGCCCACGATGGCAATCCAAAGAAATGTTGTTGTTACTTGCATAGTCGTTGTTCTTATAGTCGCTGTATCATTTTTTCCGATTGCAAAATTACTGCCTGTGCAATCCTTCGTAAAGCGTTGGTCGAGGATTCTAACGATAATGGTTATCGCAAATTCTTATAGAACGAGAGCCGTTGTAATCGTAAAAAACGATTGCAACGGCTCGAAAATGTAAGCTTTTGGTAAGTTATATGGCTAAGATGTCGCCCGAGTGGATATACCATACATAGCCTGACACACAGTCTGGTCGGCATCCCAGCGCGTCGCAGACCGCCCTTTTGTAGCCAGCCACCTGGCGCTTGTATTTGGTATCGTTGTCATCACTACGGTCGCCAAACTTGTAATCGACAATAATGATTTCGCCGTTCGGTTTCATCACTATTCGGTCGGGGCGTTTCTGCCCGTTTCCGCCAATGGTTACCGACCGTTCGAGCATCAAGCGGTTGTCGTTGGCAAACCAGTCAGCCACCCGCGGGTCGGCGAGCCGCTTGCTGAGCAGAGCCAGATACTCATCGTGCTCCTCTTCAGTTATCATGCCGCGGTGCAATGCGCGGCCGAATGCCTTTTTGAGATTTTTTGGTGTGCGCACCCTCTCCATCACTTTGTGGAGCATCTCGCCAACCCATCGTGTCGTGCCGCGCACATCGATGATGATGTCGGGCGACGTCAGTTTCCACCTGTCCACGTCGGAAACCACAGAGTAGGGAGGCATTATCCGGCTCTCCACATTGTCGGGAAGCGCGTTGTCGTCGCTGTTGAGGGCAGGGATGTCGCTGCGCAGCATTGGTTTGCCGAGCTCGTAAACCACATCAGGGGCACAATTTTCGGTCGGCGTCGGCGAAATGTCGTTGTTGCGGCACGTTTCCAGAAATTGCGACAGCTGCAAGCCCAATTCTTTATTGTTTTCGGTATATATAATAAGTTCGTATTGCGCGCGCGTGCAAGCCACATACGTTTTGTTGAGGGAGTCCATTATGTTGCTGCGCGCAATTTTTTTGAATTCGTTGTCGAATAAGGTACTTTTATTGTCGCGTTTCACGGGCACGATAGGCGGAATCGCCACGCCTTTCGGCAGTTTGTCCTTGAATCCGGCGGTCTCAATCCATTCAATTGACGATTGGTCGAAATTCCAGTCGAACATTGGAATCAGCACACAAGGGAATTGCAGACCTTTGGATTTGTGGATTGTGATTACGCGGATGGCATCGATGTTGTCGGGCGAGGAAATCGACAAGCCCGGACCAACCTTGTCCCACCATTTCAGAAAATGATGGATGTTTGACCCGTAGCGGCTCATGAAGTCGACCACGCTGTCGAGGAAGGCAAGCAGATACGGAGTGTTTTCCTCAGTCATCTGTTTCGACAGCTGGCTTTTGATGATTTGTTCGACCACACTGTCGAGACACGCCGATTTCGACGTTTCGTATAAGCGGTCGATATAGTCGGCTATATCCTCGTCTTTGCTGACGATAGCGTCTTCAAAAGCCTCTGAAGTGTCCATACCCTCGCTGCGGTTTGCCTCGAATCGTCTCAACACCATGGGCATCTCGCGTCCGTCCTCGTTGTGCGCCTCGCACCGGTCGAGCATCTTCAGGATGTTGACCACAATTCTCACCGCCGGCGACGAGATGACAAGCAGCGACTCTTCCGACACCACTTTCATCTGTTTGTCGGGATTCTCGATGTTCCATTTCATGATGCGGCTGATGGCAAGCTGACCCTCACGGTTGGTGTTTGACAGCACGGCGATGTCTTTCTGCTTGAAGCCGCGGGCGAGCAGCGATTGCAGGTCGACAATCATCTTTTCTATAGCCCACTCTTTGAAATTCGAATCATTGTCGTTGCTGTCATTGTTGTCGTCGGTGTCCTTTTTCTTGTCGGGAATCTCCCTCCTTGCCACAACGACATGTCCGGGCAGCTTCTCGTTTTTAGGCGACACTTCCTGCTCCACGTCGGCGTAGAACTCATCCATGTTGAGAGCCATCGACAGGAATCGGAAAAACGCGTTGTTCCAAAGGACTATGTTGCGCGCGCTGCGCCAATTGATGCTGCGTCCCTCGTTGTATTTAATGCTGTCGTTGCTGAAGTCGACCTTCAGCTGCGAGTGGAGCAGTTGCGGGTCGGAGTTGCGGAAGCGGTATATGCTTTGCTTCACATCTCCGATAATCAGACTGTCGTGGCCGTTTGCCAGACCGTTTCTGACAAGCGGCAGCAAATTTTCCCACTGCATCCTCGACGTGTCCTGAAACTCGTCGAGCAGGAAATTGTGCAGATACATGCCGATGCGCTCATAGATGAAAGGCGTCTCACACCCATCGATGATGCGCTTCACGATGTCGTTTGTGCCGGAGAGCAATATTGTGTTGTTCTCGTTGGTGAAATCCTGCATGCTGGCGTTGATGTCGCCCAGCAGACCGAGCTGGTAGGTGAGGTCAAGAATCTTTTTGTACGAGGCATACACCGTGTTGTTATCCAGTATTTGAGTCAAGCAGTCGCAAATGGCGATGTCGTTTACACTTGCGCTATTTTTGTTGACGAAAGATTGATCGGCGATTTTTTTTTCGACTTTTTTGTCTAAATCTTTTATCAGGAACGGATTGGCGGAGTTGTTCAGGGCATCAAGGAAATTGGTGAAGTTTTTGTTGGCTTTTATGCCTGGACCTTCCAGCATTTTGAAAATCTCATCCACGCATTCCTTTACTTCTGAAATCAGATTGGTGATGCCGCTGTTCAGCGCCACGTTGAACGCCTGGATGTTTTTCGTGTCGGCGAGAAAGTCAAACAGCTGCTTGCTGTTTTTTTTCACCACCTCATTTGTCAGCACCTTTGCAAAATTATACAGCGAATTGTCGACCGTTTTCTTGCTCTTGGGTTTATAGAACACGTCCCACGAACTGCCGTTCTTTATGGAATCCTGCACAAACATCCACAGCCAATGGCTGAGGCTCTTGTTTTTTTTGCCTGATTCGTCGTGCAATCTCGTTTTCAGGTTGTTCACGCCAAGCTCCACAACATATTCGTCGTTGAGTTCCACTCCGTAGTTGCTCGACAGATTGACCTCGTAGGCAAACGTGCGCAGAATCTTCTGGAAAAAAGTGTCGATTGTGCATACATTGAAATTGGTGTAATCTTCAAGCATCTGGCGTTCGGCAATTCCCGCACTCTTACTGATGTCATCCTTCGATGCTCCTAACATCGTGGTTAAATCGGTGATGTAAGGGCTTTCGTCGGGATTTGACGCAAGCACATCGAGCGTTTCGACAATGCGGCTCTTCATCTCCTCCGTCGCTTTGTTTGTAAACGTGATGGCGAGGATGTAGCGGTGGTTGTCGTTGAGATGCTTGTCGAGGATGTAGTTTCCGCCCTCGGTCTTCTTGCCGAGCAGCATTATCAGATACTCCTTTACGAGAGTGTATGTCTTGCCGGAGCCGGCCGACGCTTTGTTGATTAGAATCATAATTCAGGAGTTTGCGGTTAGATGATTTTGGCGTTGTAGCCTTCGGCAGAGAGCAGGTCTTTGACCCGCTGCCTGAAGTCGCCCTGTATCAAGATCTCGCCCCCGCGGGCAGAGCCTCCCACGCCGCATTTTGTCTTTAGCGAGCGCGCCAAATCCTTGAGGTCGTCGTCCGACCCCACAAAGCCGGTAACCAGCGTCACCTCCTTGCCCTTGCGGTTGCGCTTGTCGAGCATTATGCGCAACTTCTGTTTCGAAGGCGGCAGAGTCTCTTCTTCTTCCACGTCGTCGGTTTCGTACTGCATATCGGGATTTGTCGAATAGACAATGTTCAGACGTTGTTTCCAGTCGTTATCTTTCATAATCGTAGCCTTAGTCAATAGATAGGCTTCAAAATTAGCGATTTTTCGCGGCGTTTGCAATAACGGCGTCTATTTTGCGTTTATTCGGTATATGAAAATGCTGAGATTGTTAATAATGACTGCTGTCTTGTTTGTCTCCGTGCCCGTTCTGCGGGCGCAGGACAACGACAAGATACTCAACCGTCCGTATGCCGATATGAAACGTCTGCATTACGGATTCTCTGTGGGTTTCCACAATCAAAGTCTTGGCATGACGCGCAACGGTTTTGTCACCGAGAGCGGAGAGACGTGGTATCCGGAAGTGGCTGAGCTTGCTCCGGGCTTTTGCGTCAACATCATGGGCGACTTGCGGCTTGCCGAGCATTTCAATCTCAGACTGTCGCCGGGAATGTATTTCGGAAGCAAGACCGTGACATTCCGCGAGTCAAGCACCGGCGAGCTTGAGAAGCAGAATCTGAAAAACAGCAGCGTCGTGGTGCCGGTCGATGTGAAAATGTCGGCCAAACGCTATCACAATCTGCGCCCTTACGTCACGGCTGGCGCAATGGCGGCTTTCGACGTGTCGAAGCGCAAGGACGGCGAGCTGCTGCAGCTGAGCAACACCGACATTTATCTTACCCTCGGTTTCGGACTCGACGTGTATGTGCCGTTCTTCAAGTTCGTGCCGGAGGTTAAGTTCTGTTTCGGGCTTAAAAATATACTGAAAAAAGACCGCCCTGACCTTGTCGACGACATCGACAAGCAGAAATTCACCAAGTCGCTCGACAAAGTGACATCAAACATGGTGGTGTTTACGTTCTATTTTGAATGACAGAAAATTGAAGAAACTTGACAATACATATCGCCGACTGCTGGCAACGCTCGCCGCGCTGCTGACCGTCTTGTCGGTGTCGGCGCAGTTCGACACGCAGTTGTCGCAGTATTGGGCAATGCCGGCATACTACAACCCTGCCGCCACAGGCACGA
>OLGM01000585.1_pt1 | contig 21904 bp, 15 predicted proteins | sample 1606001 | NCBI WGS metagenome assembly OLGM01 (sample SAMN03283294) | human gut metagenome | biome: human-associated habitat; material: feces | host: Homo sapiens | place: Peru | collected 2012
CTCCGAAGCCTTCGCTCCCTCATAATCTTTAATTAAGATTTCGTACGGTTACTCCACGGCACATTCGTCATTACATAAATTTTATATTTAATTTCTTTATTACTACTCTACTATTTAAGATTATATTTTTTATATAAGTATAAGAGAGTAAAGGTATCTATTATATAATAATTTTAATATGGTATATAATTTGAAATAATAAGTAAGTCTTGCTATGGTTATGTTGTACCAGGAATAAAAATTATTTTCATAGTTATCAATATTTAGTATTGATTTTATTTTTGGTTATGATATTATATAGCAAATAAATAAAAAAATTTAGTAGTAGAGGTAGTAGAAAATGGGAGATATTAACGTGTTTGTGGGTCCTATGAAGAGTGGGAAAAGTCAGAGGATGTTTAGTGAGTTGCATAGGCAGGAGATTGCTGGTAAGGAGACTTTGATTTTTAAATCTTGTATTGATGTCAGAGCTGGAAAGCAGTATGTTTCAACTAGAGCTGGTGAGAAGCTTAGAGCTATAAATATAAGTAATATTGAGGAATTGGAAAATTATAATGCTGATGTTTATTTTATTGACGAGTTTCAATTTTTGAAAGGTGATGTTAGTACAATTGAGAGATTAGCTCAAAATGGTAAAAAGTTTTATATTTCAGGTTTGAATTTAACATCAGAGAAAAAGCCTTTTGGAAAAATGGGGGAGCTTATGTGCTTTGCAGATAATGTTCAGTATTTAACATCTGTATGTGAAGTTTGTAAATGCGATAATGCAATATTTTCATATTATAATGGTCAAAAAGATACAGATATTGTTGTAGGAGACCAAGAATATATCCCAGTATGTAGAGCTTGCTATAATAAGCTAAAACAGGGAAATCTTTGTGGCATACACTAGAAATAATTATAATGAAATCTTAGAGTATGTGTTGAATTATAGATATAAAATTTAATTGAAAATAAATAAATTTATATTTTCTGTCTTTATGTAGTAAAAAACATTTAATTTATATATTGAATTTCAGTATGATAGGGATATTATTTAAGGAAAAATATATGAATGTAATTATTAAGAATAAATGAAGGGGAGTAAGAAAAAATGGCAAAAGTTGAGTGGAAACCGGGTACTTTTGTGTATCCAATACCAGCTGTTTTGGTAACATCAGGTACTATGGAAAACGCAAATATTATGACTGTCGCTTGGACGGGAATTTTAAATACAAATCCTGCAATTGTATATATATCAGTAAGACCAGAGAGATATTCATATAATTTAATAAAGGAAACAAAGGAATTTGTAATAAACCTAACAAACGAAAAATTAGTATATGCCACAGATTGGTGTGGAGTTCGTTCTGGGGCTAAATATGATAAATTCAAAGAAATGCATTTAACCAAAGAAAAAACCAAACATTTAAATTGCCCAAGCATAAAAGAAAGTCCAGTATCAATAGAATGTAAAGTAATAGACATAAAAGAATATGGAAGTCACCATACATTTGTGGCAGAAGTAGTTTCAATAGATGCAGACGAAAAATACATAGACGAAAAAGGTGCATTCGACATAAGCAAATGTAACCTAATAGCCTATGCCAACGGAGGCTACTATACCCTAGGAAAAAAAATAGGAACATTTGGCTATTCCGTAAGAAAAAAGAAATACAAAAAATCAAACAAAATTATGTAAAACAGTTGACATTTATGTGTAAATATGATAAAGTATTTAAGCATGTATTTTAAGTAACATGCAAATCACATCGTAAAATAAAAAAGCTTCATAAAACTAAAACGGAGGTGTAGTTAAATGGCTGCAAAAGGAGCAAGAGAACCAATAACATTAGAATGCACAGAGTGCAAAAGAAGAAATTATATGACAGAGAAAAATAAAAGAAACAATACAGACAGACTAGAAGTTGTAAAGTATTGCAAATTCTGTAAAAAACGTACAACACACAAAGAAACAAAATAACCTTTTAGGAGGAATAAAAATGGCTGACGACAAAAACAAAAACAAAAAACATTTCTTTAAAGATATGAAAACAGAATTAAAAAAAGTTACTTGGCTAACACCAAAGCAACTACTAAACAATACAACAGCTGTAATAGTAATGGTTGTAATTGTAGCTGCAATAGTTTTTGTTCTTGATTTTACATTTGAAAATCTAAATAGTCAAGGTGTAGAAAGATTAAAAGCAGTAGTACAAACAAACCAAACAAATACTGTAGATAATACAGTTGACAATACTACTTCTGATAACACAACAAGTGACACTGATGCTAATACAACAGCAGACGAAAACAATACAGTTGACGAAAATTCAGAAAACTCAAATGAAACACAAGAATAATACAAAATAAGAAGCTAATAATTTATAAAATTAAGGAGGCTAAGGAATGTCTCAAAATGAAGAAAGTTTAGAACCAAAATGGTATGTTGTACATACATATTCTGGATATGAAAACAAAGTCAAAACTGACTTAGAGAAAACTGTAAAAAACAGAGAATTACAAGACTATTTTTTTGATATAGTTGTTCCAATGGAAGAACAAATAGAAATAAAAAATGGTAAAACAAAAACAAACATTAAAAAAGTATTTCCTGGATATGTACTAATTAAGATGATTGTAACAGAAGAATCTTGGTACATTGTAAGAAATACAAGAGGCGTAACAGGTTTCGTAGGCTCAGGGACAGATCCAATTCCGCTTACAAGTGAAGAAATAAGAAGTATGGGATTTGACGACGTTCCAGTTAATGTAGATTATGAAACTGGCGATAATGTAAAAGTATTAAATGGACCACTAGAAAACTTTATCGGTGTTGTTCAAGAAATAAACAAAGAAAAAGGAAAAGTAAAAGTTCTAGTTTCAATGTTTGGAAGAGAAACACCAGTAGAATTAGAGTTTTCACAAGTTCAAAAAGTATAAAACAAAATTTTTAGGGAGGTGCCATAAAAATGGCAGAGAAAGAAGTAATTAACGTTATAAAATTACAAATTGAAGCTGGAAAAGCAACACCAGCTCCACCAGTAGGACCAGCATTAGGTTCAAGTGGTGTAAACATTATGCAATTCGTAAAAGAATTTAATGATAGAACAGCAAATCAACCAGGAATGATAATACCAGTTGTAATAACAGTATACAAAGATAAATCTTTTGAATTTATTACAAAAGTTCCACCAGTAGCTGTTTTAATTAAAAAAGCAATTAAAATAGAAAAAGGTTCAGGAAAACCAAACAAAGACAAAGTTGCAACAATAACACTTGACCAAGTAAAACAAATTGCTGAACAAAAAATGGTTGACTTAAATGCAGCATCAGTTGAAGCAGCAATGAGTATGGTTAAAGGAACTGCACGTTCAATGGGTGTAGTTGTACAAGAATAATTTGAAATTAAATAGTTTTAAAACTATTTAAAATATAAAATATTGGGAGAGCAAAGCTCGCTAAAACCAAAGGAGGAAAAAATGAGCGCAGGAAAAAGATATGCAGAAGCTTCAAAACTTGTTGATAGAACAAAGTCATATGAAGCAAAAGAGGCGTTAGAGTTAATCGAAAAAATGCCAAAAACAAAATTTGATGAAACAGTTGAATTACACGTTAAATTAGGTGTAGATTCAAAACATGCTGACCAACAAGTAAGAGGTACAGTTGTACTTCCTCATGGTACAGGTAAAACTAAAAAAGTTTTAGTTTTTGCAAGAGGAGATAAAGCTAAGGAAGCAGAAGCTGCCGGAGCTGATTATGTTGGAGCAGAAGATTTAGTACCAAAAATAGAAAAAGAAAACTGGTTTGACTATGATGTAATAGTAGCAACACCTGATATGATGGGTGTAATTGGAAGATTAGGTAAAGTATTAGGACCAAAAGGTTTAATGCCTAACCCAAAATCAGGAACAGTTACAATGGATGTAGCAAAAGCTATATCAGAAATTAAAGCTGGTAAGGTTGAATACAGATTAGATAAAACAAACATAATCCACTTAGGATTTGGAAAAGTATCTTTCGGTGCAGAAAAATTATATGAAAACTATGAAAAAATCATAGAAGCTATAATTAAAGCAAAACCAGCAGCAGCAAAAGGACAATACATTAAGAGCGTATCAGTTTCAACAACAATGGGACCTGGACTATATATAAACCAAAAATAGTTAAATAAAAGCCAAAGACAGTAGGCAAAAGGTAAGTCCTACCGAGGCATAAAAGAGAAAGCAATTATTTTAAGCCTTCCTTATATGCATCGGTATGCCTATAAGAAAGGTTTTTTTATATATAATAGGAGGTGAAAGCATTGGCAAACGCAAAAATAATAGCACAAAAGCAAGAAGAAGTATCTAAATTAGCAGAAAAAATAAAATCAGCTAAATTAGTATTACTAACAGATTACAGAGGAATTACAGTTACAGATGTTACAGATTTAAGAGCTGAACTTAGAAAAACTGGAACAGAATATACAGTAATCAAAAACAATATAACAAGAAGAGCATTAGAAGAAGCTGGAATAGAAGGACTAGAAGAAACATTAGTAGGACCAACAGCTGTTATAATGAACGAAGAAGAATACCTACCAGGTATAAAAGCTGTATATAACTATATAAAAAATAATGATTTCTACAAAATTAAAGGTGGAATCATAGATGGTAAAGTAGTTTCTGTTGAAGAAATAATGACACTAGCAAAACTTCCTTCAAGAGAAGAATTACTATCACAACTTGCTGGAAGCTTACTTGGAACTATTGCAAAACTTGCAGTTGGTTTAGATCAAGTACGTATCCAAAAAGAAAATGCATAATTTATGCATAGATTTTAAGTAGAATAAACTACTGACATAAAAATAAAAAATTTAAAATAGGAGGATATAAAAATGTCAGAAAAAATAGAAAAAATGTTAGAAGAAATCGATAGCTTAACAGTTATTGAATTATCAGAATTAGTAAAAGGAATAGAAGAAAAATATGGAGTATCTGCAGTAGCAGCAGCAGCACCAGCAGCAGGTGGAGCAGCAGCAGCCGCCGAAGAGAAATCTTCATTCAACGTAGTATTAAAAGAAGCAGGAGCAAACAAAATAGCTGTAATTAAAGTTGTAAGAGATGCAACAGGATTAGGATTAAAAGAAGCAAAAGAATTAGTAGATGGAGCTCCAAAAACAGTAAAAGAAAATGCTTCAAAAGACGAAGCAGAAGAATTAAAAGCAAAATTCACAGAAGCAGGAGCAGTTGTAGAATTACAATAATTTTTAATTCAATAAACAATAAGAAATGCAGTCAAACGATTGCATTTTTTTTGTGTATAATGAAGTATTCTATATATCAATAAAAGAGTTTTAATATTATATTTCATTAAGAAGAAATGAAGGAATTATAATATCACAACTAAAAACGTGGAAAAATCACGAATTTAGCAACTAAAAACGTGATTTTTCCACGTTTTTGCTATGAGACAACATAAGAAAGAGAATATATTTAAAAATTGGATAGAATTATTAAGGTTATAATATACACAATCAGATCTGCTAAAATCCGGTCATGCGTAAGAAAAATGTCGATTTAAGGTGCAAATGTTACGAAAATGTAATATAAACTTAATAAATGCAAAAGAAAAAGCGTAAAAAGAGCTTCCGTAGTAAGGATGGAGGCTCTTTTTGTAATGTGGAAAACTATACTATTGAAATAAGAATAGATATGTACTAACATTTAAGTAATTAGTAATGTTTATACAATTTAGTAAAATAAAAAGGAGAAAAATATGATGCAAAGAGCTGAAAGCCTTGTGGGAGTACACACACACACACACGGTATATTATTAGAGAAAACACAAAGCAAAATAGGGCAAAACGGAAAAAAATTAATATCGGTATTAACTATACTAATGTTGCTATTTACTTATGTAACACCATTTAGTATAGCGGTTAATGAAGAACCAAAAGTAGATGAAGAAATAGATATAAGCCAAGAAATTCAAAAGTACATACCATATATGTATTCAGATGAGGACCAAGGGGTTATATTGCAAGAAAAAGTAAAAGTAAATAGCAAAATAGAAAACATAAAACAAACAGATATAACAATTGCTATACCAGAATACTCTACAATAAAACCAGAAACAATAGAAATTAGAACAATTACAAGCGAAATAACTAATGATACAACACAACCTAGGTATTATACAACAAACAGTGAAAATACAGAAATAAAAATAACAGCAAAAAGCAACTTTGAAGACGAATACTATATAACATACTATTACCCAAAAGAAGCATACGATAAATACCTAGACACAACTCATGTAAAAGAATATCCAGACGGCGAAATTGTAGAAATAAAACAAGACGAAGAAAGCGGAGAAGTATACGTATACATAGATTTTGCGTGGGATGAAACTGAAAACACAGGAGAAAAGCCAGACTCAAAAGTTCTAATGGACAAAACAACAATCACATTAAAAGCAAAAGCCGAAATAACAACAGAAACAGACACAATAACCAAAGAAGAAACCATAGACAAAGAAGTAATATTGCAAATCGGCTCACAAATAGATAGCGAATATACATCAAACCTTACAGAAATAAGCAAAAGCAATTTATATACGCAAAAAGAAATTAACTATGAAACAACAAACAATATAAATATAATAAAAAGCGATATACTAAATCAACTAACAATAGAAGACTTAGGTACAAAGTTCATTTTAGAAGATGAAACCGAAAAAACAATAAAAGAAAAATACAACTCAATTACAATAAATAAAAATAATCTTACAAAAATCCTAGGAGAAGAAGGATATATAAGATTTTTAAACGAAAGCCAAGAAGAGATAACAAAAATAGACTTAAACAACGAAGCCGATGAAGACGGGAACATTACATATAATTTCCAAGACGAAATATCAAAAGTAAACATGGAAATAAGAGGAATAGAAAACAACGGATTTTTACAAATAAAGCAAAACAAAACTATTTTAAGCAACCAAGCTTACAGCAGAGAAGAAATAAAGCAATTTAAGAAAATAAAAACAACTGTAAAACTAGACAAAATAGAAAGTTATACACAGGAAATAGAATCAAATGTGGAAATCTCTTTAAAAGAAACCTACACAAAAGCAAACATAGAAATAAACAACAAAAATTTATCAACAATAGACGAAAACACAGGAATAGAATTCAAAATTGAACTAATGAACAACAACATAGATTCAGACTATTGGGAAAACCCTATCATAGTAGCAGAAATGCCCAAAGAAGTAGAAGAAATAACAATAAATAGTGCAAGTTTATTATACGAAGACAACTTAGAATTTTACACCTACAAAGTAGACACACTAAATGGTAATAAAGCAATAAGAATAGATTTAAGAGGAACACAAAAAGAGCTAATATCAAGCACCATAGAAGGTGGAACAACAATAGTAATAAATGCAAATATCAAACTAAAAGAATTAACACTAACAAATGAGAATAATCCTATAAATCTATACTATTTCAACAATCTTGCAACTAACTATGAAGAAGAAACACAAATAGAATTAAATGGCGAAACTTATTCTATGGGAAAAAGCCATACAGAAGTAAACTATGTAGCACCAATAGGCTTTACTACAATCCACCAGATAAGAGACTTTAACACAGAAGGAAACATAGTAAACTCAGCAAATTCTGAAAAAGAAGTAGGAAAAATAAAAATACTAGAACCACAAAAAGAAGCAAACTACAAAATAATACTAATGAACAACACGGGAAACAACGCTACTCGGAATAAAAGCAATAGGAAATGTACCATATAAAGGCAACAAAAACCTAGCAACAGGAGAAAACTTAGAAACAACAGTAAATTCAAACTTTACAAAGCTAATCACCGTAGAAGGCGAAAAAGAAGTAAAAATATATTATACAGAAAACGAAAATGCAGACACAGACTTAGAAAAAGCCGAAAACAGCTGGACTGAGAAACCAGAAAATATAGAAAAAATAAAACTATATATGATAACAATAGCAAAAATGGAACAAGGAGAAAAAATATACTTAAACTACACATTAAATATACCAGCAAACTTAGAACATAACGAAAATCTATACAGCTCTCTATGCACATACTATAACAATAATACTGAAATAGGAAGTATACAAGAAACATCAACTGCAAACATAATAGGACTTTCAACAGGAATTGGTGCCAGAGCAAAAATAAACTTATCTTGCGGAATTGATGCTGGAACAAAATTTACAGAAGGGCAAAAGGTAAAATACACAATAGAAGTACAAAACACAGGTGAAATGCCAGCAGAAAACGTAGTAATAAAAAATCCAATACCAAAATGGACTTCATATGTAGAAGAAACAGTAGTAAAAAACGAAATAGAAACATTTAACAAATATACATATTACTCATCTGAAAACGAATTAAGATGGGAAATAGGAAAAATGGAAGCTGGTCAAAAGGCTGAACTAGAATATACAGTTGTAATAAATAATATGCCAAACATACTAGAATACTACGGAATGCAAGAAGGCTTTACAGAAGAAAACGGCAAATACTATATAGTAAGCAAAGATGAAACAACAGGCCAAGATATAAAAACAGAAATTACAGAATTGCCAGAAATTACAATACAAAATATAGCAAGTCTAGAATCTACAAGCATAGAAAAAAGCATAACATCTAATGAATTAAAAAACGGAGTAGCAAGGTCATATTTTAATATAAGAGAAGAATCATCAATAGCAAAAGCAGTATATATTGAAGAAAACCAAGAATTTAACTACACAATAATCGTAGAAAACAAGCAAGAAGTAGCAGTTAACAATGTAGAAATAAGCAAAAAAATACCAGATGGAGTAACATACATAAAATCAGAAATAAAAAAAGGAAGCGGAGACATCACATATAACCAAGAACAAAAAGTATTAAAGGTAATGTCAAGCGAACTTTCCGGAAATGATGTAATAGAGGTAATAGTAAGAGTAATAGCAAACAAACTACCAGATGGAGAATACAAAAAACAAATAGAAACAAACACCGAAGTAAAAGCAGAAAACACAGAAACAAACCAATCAAGTAGTGTTATAAACACAATAGGAAAGCCTAAAATTACAGCTAAACTAGAATGTGACGTAAAGCAAAAATATATTTACGAAAAAGATATTTTAAATTACACAATAACAATAACCAACGAAAATGATATGACAGCATCAAACTTACAAATATCAAACATCATACCAGAAAACACAACATTCATAAGTGGTTCATATGAAAAAAACGGAAGAAAATATACCATCTTATCAAACGGAAGCAATATAGTAACAGTAAACACAAGCCTAACACAAGGTACAATTATCGTTAACATCAAAGCAAGAGTAGAAAAAGTAACAGCCAATGTAGAAGAACTAGAAATAGAAGACACAGCCAGCATAGAAGGAAATAATGTAGAAAACACTACAATTGGTCAAATAAGACACACAATATTAAAAGCAAAAGATGACGGCAATAACGGAGGCAACAATAATGGTGGAAACCAAGACGGAAACAACAAACCAAATGGTGGAGAAATCGGAGATGACGGAATAGAAAGATACAAAGTAAAAGGATTAGTATGGAATGACGAAAATAAAGATGGCCAAAGACAAGACGAAGAAGCGGAAATTGCAGGAATAGAAGTATATTTAATAAACGAAAAAGGTGAAACAGTAAAAGACTACAAAACAGGAGACAAAAAAATAGCAAAAACCAACATCTATGGAGAATACGAATTTAGAAATGTAGAAAAAGGCAAATACATTGTAGCATTTATGTATGACAACACATTATACAATATCACCGAATACCAAAAAACAGGAGTAATAAACGACAGAAACTCAGATGCCATACTAAAAACAATAAACCTAGAAGGCAACAAAATAGAAACAGCAGTAACAGACATAATAGAAGTAACAGACAGAAGTATGTATAGCATAGACTTAGGGTTAAAAGAAAAAGAAAAATTCAATATGAAATTAGATGCAGGAATAAGCAACATAACAATAAAAACTAGCCAAGGAATACAACAAATATCATATGATATGGCAAGTTTAGCAAAAATAGAAATAAAAGCATCTCAACTAAATGGCACAACAGTAATAATAGAATACAATGTAAAAGTAACAAACAATGGAGAAATACCAGGAAGTATAATTGGACTTATGGCAAACAAACCAAATGGACTAATATTCAGTTCAGAAACCAACAAAAACTGGTACGAAGGAAATGACAAAAACTTGTATGTAACAGGATATAACAATCAAATAATAAACCCAGGAGAAAGCACAAACATAAAACTAATATTAGCAAAACAAATGACAGCAAACAACACAGGTACAATAGAAAGCAACTTCTCATTAACAAAAACCTACAACGAAAAAGGACAAGAAGAAACAACACTAGAAGACAACACAAAATCAGTAACTTGCATAATAATGACATCAACAGGAAAAATGATAGCCTACACCGGAATTGCAACATTAGCATTTGCAATATTAGCAATACGGAGTATATGTAATTAAGAAAAAACTACCAATGGAAGAGAGGTGGAAATAAAAGTGAAGAAAAAACTCGTGGCAGTAATATTAAGCATAATGCTATGCTTAATGGGAAATGTAGCATTAGCGGTGGATAGAGATGGAGAAATACAAGAAAAATATGATATAACATTAAATGCAGATTATTCGAACGGATCTAGAAAAGTGAATCTAGACTGGACCAAAATAGGTGATGAGACTAAATTATCAGATGTAGCCAAAGTTGGAGATTATGTAAAATATACTGCACCAGAAGCATATAATAAAATCAGAAACCTAAGTTTTTTTGCAAGACATAATCTTACTGGTAAATGGAAAATTCTATCAATAAATGAAGATGAAATACAACTAATAAGTACAGATATAGTTGCAACAACTACGATTTCTGGTGAAAACTATAGCTGGAAAACAAATCCGTATCCATTTGGTGACGAAGCAGGAGATAGAGGTGGATATGGACTATATTATCAATTACAAAAAATAGCAGACTGTTTTGTAAGAGAAGATCAAGCAACATCAGCCAGAGTAGTCGACATAGCAGATATTGAACATAGTCAAGAATTAAATAATCTAAAAAAGGATTTAGGAAATACACAAACAGATAATGTTCCAGTAGAAATAATGGAAAAAGCATACAGAGATGTATATGATACAGATAAACATGGAGCAGGTCCCAATGGAATGTGGGGAAGTAGAGAGTATACTTTCAAGGTAGCTCAAATAACCGATAGAAATAGTCCATACTTAGGAGGAAGCTTCTTTTTACCTAATTACTATAATGGAAATAATGGTTTAAACGCAATATATTATGTAGAAGGAACAAATGTATATTTACAGAGAGTATCACCATATGGAAGATCTAAAACATCAGGAGTAAAAATTATAATAACATTAAAAAACGGTTTATACAAAACAGGAGGAGATGGAAGTAGTGCAACTCCTTGGACTATATCAACAACACCTGTACATGCTCCATATACAGTATATCAAAAACAAGGAGAAAATGGAGAATATACAGTAAAAAGAACAAACTTACTAAATCCACATACAGAAATAAGCCAAGCAGATGGATTTATGGATTTAGAAGGACCATACAAACCAAATGCCGAACTTAGTATAATAAGAAATGATGACTGGAATTTAAGACTAACAGTACATTCAGGAGATAGAGGAACAGAATATTACCATAAAGTAACAGCATACTCAGGAAAAGAGTATACATCAAATGAAACTTGCACAATAATAACAACAGGAGTTAATGGATATGCATATGTAATAGACCAAAACGAACATACAGACCCAGGAAACGAAATAATGTTTAAAGAAGGAGAAACAATAAAAATATCTAGACTAAAAATGAATGAAGGATATTATCTTCACATAAAAGCAATAGACAATGCCGGAAAAGAAGGCGACATTCTAGATATGGAACTTAAATTTACATTTACAGATTTAAAACTATATAAAAAATACCAAGAAGCCTCAGACTTCGATGAAACAGGGGTAGCGAGAATACCAGGTTGGAACTATGTAGACATAGACTGGAGCCCGATGAAAGAAGGAGAAGATGAGCCAGTAGTAACATATCAGGTACCAGATGTGTGCTTTGTAATAGATGTATCAGGAAGTATGGATTTATTATCATCAGGGGAAAGAACCAGATTGCAAATAGTCCAAGATGGCGTACAAGAGTTAATCAGTAATTTGTTGGATAAATATCCTAATATGAAAATAAGCTTAGTAACATTTGAAAGCAAAGTAAATACAGTAATAGAATCTTCTAGTGATAAAGAAACTATTATAAAGAAAATTAAAGAATTAGAAACTGGAAATATGACAAGACTTGGAGATGGAATTAAAAGAGGAACTGATATTTTGGCTAAATCAAGTAATACTAATAGAGTATTGGTATCTTTGACAGATGGTTTATCTAATGAAGGGTGCAAACCAAATGATGCAATAGATATAGCTAAAAATAATGGTATAAAAACTATATCAATTTTAACGGATGGAGCGAGTAAAAATCAAGTAAGTAAAAGTGATAAGTTCTATGAGGTATCTGGTGCTGATGGTTCGTTATTTGATGTATTTGTAAAAGAAGTTTTTGGAGATATTCAAGAATCAATTCCAGCTAAATATAATATATATAGAGAGGAATCAGGAAGTAGTTCATATGACAAAATACAGGAAGGTGTTTCAGATGTAGAACACAAGGACAATAATGCCACAGACAAAGCTGGGCCAATTAGACCACTTGTAACCTTGTCAGATGCCGTAGATGATGAAGGCAATATAAAAATGAATGTATGGTCAGAAGATATAGGAACCATATACGAGCTATATGTAACATATGTAAATTCAAAAACTGGCGAGGAGCTACCTTCAAATAGAGTTACCGTAGAAATAAAAACAGGTGTAGCAGGATATGCTTGGTCAATTACAGATAACAAAGATGATGATCCAGGAAATGAAATAAAAGAATTACAAACATTATTCCCAAAAGAATATGTAGGTAAATGGCTACATATTAAAGCAATAGACCATGCGGGAAATCCCGGTACAAGGTTAGACATAAAGATAGAAAGACACAGATTCATAACTTGGGAAGAACTAAATGAAACAAAAGAATTATTCTGTGTACAACATGGACAAACAATACCTGCAAGAGAAGATGGAAAACACCTAAATGCATTATTAGTAGCAGGAAGTGGAGAATACAAAATAAGTGAAGTAGTAACAGATCCACAAGAGGGAGATAGAATAGGAACAAGATATGTTGAAGGAACAGAATTTATAGATGGAGCATTAGCTAACATATATGGAAACCAAGACATATATACATATTCACTTGGAAAATACAGAGTATCACCAGATACACCAGCAAAAAGGCCAGGTAGAGAAGGAAATGCAACAGATGTAGAAGCATATATATTAAATTACTATAAGGAAAACAACAGCCTAGATTCAGCAGTACAAAAAGCAATGTATAGTGCAGAAATAAGCAAAGGAAACATAACTTGGAATTGGGAAGAGACCCCAGAAAGCGAAGCTTTGCTTGCAGCAGCTAATGCATATGCGTCAACAGTAAAAAGAGGATATAGTTTTTCAAACATAAAACAAGATTCATCAGTATATATGGACGAGGATTACAAAGACATACTAATAGGACCATTTATGCTAGATTATGAACCACTAGGAACAATGGATGAAGAAAGCTCAAAATATTTAGCAAGAATAATTGGAATGAGAGTATATGACCAAAACAATGAAGTAATAGCCGAGTTAGACACAGATGGAAACAATACAGGCAACATAGAAACCGAAATTGTGTATGCAGATGGAGATTTACCAACTAAAAGATATGAAGAAATGTTTACAAGAGAAAACTACAAATATCCAGTTGGATATGAGAAATTCTATGTAAAACTAAAATATAAAAAAGAACTAGATGATGTAACAAAAATAAACAAAATAGAATTTATCCACAACAGATATATAATAGATGCACAATATGAAGTACTTGTAGGAACATACAACAAAGTAAGATGGGAACCTAATAGAGTAACATCAAGTAGCAGAGATGTACTATGGTGCAGAGATGTGGAAAATGGATTTGATGTATGTGTGCATGGTAAAGATAAAGCACACATAGTAGGATGTTATTTCTACTTAACTGCTCATATTAGTGAGAGTTACAGAGACATACCATCACAAAAGCTTATTAATGTAATATGGGTAAAACATGCTGATGAAAATATGGTACAAACACTGGAACCAGATAATTCAAATAAGCCAGACAAACCAGACCAGCCAGATAGCCCAGATAACGACAAAAATAAATGGAAACTAGTAATGGACATAAATGGAAATGTTTGGAATGATGGACTAGAAGATAATAACAATGGTATAAAAGAAAATGCAGAAGCCGGAATAGAAAAAGTAAAAGTAGAAATATACCAAGTAGACAAAACTGGTTCAAGAACAGGTGTAGAATACAGCACATATACAGATACAACAGGAAACTATACAATAAAAAATGCCAAAAAAGGATTATATGAAATAGAATTTACATATAATGGACAAAAATATATATCTACAAAATTATTGGTAAATGGAAGTGTGACAGAATACAAAAATAGTCCATTACTAAACAAATACAAGAACAATTCTGTATTACAAGAGAAAAATCAAGACAGACAAGACTTTAATAGCCTATTTGAAGAAATAGCTGGAAACAAAAAAGCAATGGATGCAAATGGAAAAACAACAGCAAAATTAACATATACAGAAGAAATGAATGCATCATATATTCAAACAGAAGATAATGGATATCCAAAGCCAGAATTTGAAATGAAGTCAAAGAGTTCAGCAAACAATATATATTATCCTTTATCAGAACAAATAACAATAGATGAAACCAGATATATTGAAATTACAGATAGCAAAAATGTTAACCTAGGACTTGCAGAAAGAAGACCAACAGATAGTAGCTTAAAAACCGATTTATATGAAACTACATTTAGTATAAAAGGAGAAAAGCAAAAATTCATATATTCAGAACGCAATATAAGAGACATAAACTCAAATATAGAAAAAGACGAATATATCCAAGAAGTAAATAAAGCAGATTATAACTGGAAATTAGAGGATATATTAAGCAAAGCACCAAATGAAGAAATCAGAAATAGGCTATTAGAAATATTCTCACCAGATAAAAAGACAGAAGCAGATGCAAAAGAAAATGCTGAATTAAAAGTATATGCAGACTATATGATAGTAATAAGAAATTCGGGAGAAAAAGACGAAGTACAAATAGCAGAACTTGCAGATTATTTCAGCAAAAACCTAGAATATGATTCTTCTTGGGCACAAGTAAAATATGATGATGTAAAAGAAAACTATGACAGGAACAAAACAGACAAAATTCCAATAAAATGGATCACCAGTTCAAAATATGACAATATGGACAATCCATATGATGCTACTTACAATAAAATATACACAACAGATTTAGATAGAAAAGATTTAAGAGTAAGAAAAGGCGAGTTCTTAGAAGTACATCTTGTATTCGAAGTAACAAAACCAGATGGAAAAATATCATTAGACGAAACCGGAGATGGCAAAGTTAGCATGACCGAAATCAATGGATATAAGACATATTATATTCAAGATGGAAGTGTAGCTGGTCTAATAGATATAGATTCTCAACCAGGTAATGCAAATCCAACAGTAGGAAAAGAATACAGAGAAGATGACGAAGACAAAGCCCCAGCATTAAAACTAAAACTAGATAGTAGTGCAAACGGAGAAGATGGCGACAGCATAGGAGATGACAAGAATCCTGATGATATAAACAAAGATAATGATGGAAATATAACAGGATATGGAAATGTTGTAGAAGGTAATGTGTGGGAAGATTTAAAAACAACTAAAAATATAATAAAATTAGCAAATAACCAGATAATAAGTGATGGTATAAGACAAGATGGAGAACCAATGGTTCAAAATGTAAAAGTAGATTTAGTTGAATATTTCAAACATCCAACAGATTCTAGCAAAGATGTGTACTTAACTTTAAAAACACAAAAAACCAGAGCAGTATTATCATTAAGCAATAAAGCAAAGCTAGAAGGTGGATACAGCTTTATCAACCTAGCAAGTGGTAACTACAAAGTAAAATACACTTATGGAGAAAATGAGCAATTACAAGAAAACATAAAATACAATGGACAAGATTACCAAGGAATTTCTTCAAACGATATTGCAAATAAAGCTGAAAGCAATACAACATATGAAGATACAGAAATAATGCTTGTTACAGATGTATCTGGAAGTATGAGCGGAAGTTTAGAAGATGTAAAAAGTACAGCCAATAAATTGGCAGATGGAATATACAGTAGAATGCCAAAAGTAAAATTAGGCTTAGCTAAATTTAATAATAATGCAGAAGTGGTTACAAAACCAAGTCAAGCTTCTATAAAAACCGCAATAAGCAAACTAAATGCCGGAAACGAAACTGCAATAGGACGTGGCTTAAAGAGTGCACAAGATATTTATTCAAAAAATGCTAAAAAGAAAATAATGGTAGTAATAACAGACTCAGAGGAAACAGTAGAAGCAGTAGAAAAGGTAATAAAAACATTAGAAAATGTAACAGACAAGAGCAAAATAGAAGTAATTGCTGTATTAACAAAGGAAAATGACGAAATATTTGGAACAGAAGCAGAACCAAGACGTGGAACTGTATACCAATTATATGGAGCAGACAAAGAGACAATAATTGAAAATGTTTGCAAAAAAATAAAAGAAAGCAGTATGCAAGAAAACAGAAGAAGCAATGCGAAAGATATTGAGGGAGATGCAAACACCCCAGGTACAAGAGCATATGGAATAAACAAATATCAAGTAGTAACAATACAAGAAAGCTCAAAAATAAATTCAGTAGAAATAGCTAAAATTAAAGATTCAGAGCAAAAAATTAAGGCAATAGAAACATTGGCAAATGAAACATATATGACAGCAGAAAGCAAAAATGTTAAATTTAAACCAAACAATGTAAAGGCAAGTGTAATTCACGAAATCAATTTAGCATTGATGCAAAGACCAAAAACAAAATTGGTAATGGAAGCAGAAGTAGAAACAATAAAAGTAGTATTATCTGACGATACGGTAATTATTGATACAGAAAAAGGATTAAAGCAAAATGTTATGGGAATGGATGTACCAAATGCAACAGTATCAATATATATGGATGAAGAGATAATGCATGGTGCAACTTTAATTGTTAAATACAGAATAAAAATTAAAAATGAAGGTGAAATAGATTCTCTTTCAAACTATTTAACAGGTGCAGATGCAGGAACTGTAACAACAAGCGCAAAACTAATCTTCAATTATGCATCAACAAATATGCTATTCAAAAACGAAGGCTTAAATACAAAAATGTGGGATAAAATAGATATTGATGATGCAAAAGGATACATAAAAGATGAATACCAAAATGACCTTAAAGATAAAACAATTTATGAAACAAGAGATTTAGACATTGCACTATATCCATTAGGAAGCAAAGAAGTAGAAGAAGGAACAGGAAAGACCGAAATAGACTTTAATGTAACATTATCTAAATTGATAACTAGCGAAAATGACGAATCAGACCTAACCTTCGAAAACTCAATGGACATTGTAGAAAGAGTCAATACCGCAGGGCGTGTTGCAGAAGACAACCCAGGGAACTACAAACCAAATAGTGATATACAAGAACCAGGAGGAGCTGTAAAAAATCGCAAAATAATAATAACCAAACCACTAGGAGCCAACAAAAGCACAACATACCTACTAATCGCCATAGTCATAGGAGCAACAACAGCAATAACAATAGCGATTATAAGGAAATTTAGAAATAAGGCACAAGACAAATAATGCAACATAAAAAAGGACATTCCAAAAGGGAATGTCCTTTTTGACTATGAGTAAAAAATTACATAAATAGGAAAAGTCCCTTCTATGATGTAACTACAAGGGACTTTTTGGTATGACAATAGAGTTTCATTAAATTATTATAGCATTTTAAGTTATATATATCAATGCTTTTTTAGTCTTTAAGTAAAATTATATGAAATATAATAAAGTATTAAATTTTGGAAAAATAGACATTCAGACAAAACAACTAGACAAGCTATTAAAAATGAGATATAATACCATAAGCCGAAAGGTTACTCTATTCCATAGAGGGATAGGAGGTGTGGTGTAGTTATGAATAGTTACGCGTTGATATTCTTGTTATTACAAAAAATAGAAGAATTACAAAAGGAATTACAAGAATATAAAAATCACACACAAAAAACTAATTAAATTTGGTTCAGATGGCAACCGTTATTTTAGCCATCTGTTTTTTATATTTTACATAAAAAAAGAATATATGCCGTTATTCATATATTCTTGGTGTTAGTTAGATAGTTACGCATTCACAACTAACTTTAATGTTATTATAACATCGCTTTTATTATGTGTCAATATTTTTTTAGTATTCAATCAATTTTTAGTCTTCTAGTAAAACCTTACAAATATCCTTTGTGGAATTCTTTTTAGCAAGTAATCTTGCTCGGATTTTCATGTTTTTTAAGTCGTAGGGTGAAGAAAATAAATTTGTAAGAATTGTTTTTATATCGTCGTCTTTTTTTAGCCAAATTGCAACTTTTTGGTCTTGTAAAAATTGGGCATTTTCTTCTTCTTGACCAGGAATTGGGTTTATAACAATAATTGGCAGTCCAGAAGCTAAGCTTTCTGTTGTGGTTAGTCCGCCGGGTTTTGTTATAACTAAATCAGAAACACTCATTAGTTCAGGTACTTTGTCTGTAAAGCTAAGTACTTTTACATTTGAACTTGTGTCTGTAACTTCTACCAATTCGTCAAAATGCTTTTTTAATTTAGGATTATGTCCTGTAATTGTTAGCAATTGCAAATTAGGGAAAGATTCTATAAAAGATTCGAAGATTTCATATGTATTACCGCTTGTAAAATGAGAACTTCCGCCTGCAAAAAATAGAACTGTTTTTTTGTCTTTGCTAAGCCCAAATTGTTTCAAAATTTCTTCTTTGTTGTAATGTGCTAAAAATCTGTTTGAAAGTGGAATACCTGTTGCAAATACTTTGCTTTCTGGAATTCCTGTTTTTTCTAATTGCAATTTCATTCCATAATGTGCTACAAAATAGTAATCAATATAGTCAGAATGAACTAGCCATTGATTGTGTGGTGCATAATCTGTTAAAATTGTGGCTATTTTGCAATTTATTTTTCCTTTTTTCTTTAAGTATCCACACATTTGGGTTGAAAATGGGTGTGTAGATATTATTAAATCTGGATTATAATTTTGAATTAGTTTATTTAATTTTATTGCCATAATAGTATTGGCTCTATTGCTAATTTGGCTCAAATGACCACCTTGAGAGCTACAATAAACCTTTTCCCATGCCCAAGGTACTTTTTTTGAAAGCTCGTCATATGTTTTTGTGGAAATCTTGTTTAAAAGTTTGTTTATATATTCTATACAATCTACCATTTTGGTTTCTACATTTTTATAATTTGTATCAATACATTCCTTAATAGAACGTGCAGCAGATAAATGCCCAGCTCCATAAGAACCGTAAAATATAAGTATTTTTTTCATATGTTCCTCCAATTATTTTTTTTGATTATATCATAATTTAAATAAAAAAAGTATATTTTTGCTAAAAATATGCAAACTACTTAAAAAGAATAATTTGCATATTTAGAAAGGCTTTACTAGGTATGCTTTTAAATAAAAGAAGAAAGGAATAAATTTTTTTTATGAAAAAGGGATTAAAAATACTAATGGTTATAATTGCAACTATTGGACTCATTTATGTTTTTTTAATTACAGAAAAGCAAAATGTTGTACTTGCTGCAAATAGCTCGCGGTAGAAATGCATCGGATATACAACTTTTAGCAAGAGCTATTAATGGAGAGGCAAGAGGGGAAAGCTATGAGGGACAAGTTGCTGTTGGTGCTGTTATTTTAAATAGAGTTAAAAGTTCAAAGTTTCCTAATACAATTGCTGGTGTGATTTATCAAAGTGGTGCTTTTACTGCTGTAAGTGATGGTCAAATAAATGTGCCAATAGATGAAAAGTCGACTGTATACAAGGCTGCACAAGATGCTTTAAATGGCTGGGATCCTACAAATGGATGCATATATTATTTTAATCCAGATACTGCAACTAGCAGTTGGATTTGGTCAAGGCCTATTGTTAAGAAAATAGGTAAACATAATTTTTGTAAATAAGGAGAGTAATTAAAATGGGATTAAGAGAGAAGTTGTATGATTTTAAGAACAGATTAAAAGACAGGCATATGTATAGTATTATAATTGTTTTGCTTGCAATATGTATTGCTTTGGGAGTGGGGTTGTATAAAAAGCAAACTGAGTATAGGCAAGCTATGGAGAATTCGTATAATTTAGCTTTTTTTGAACTTGTGGATTATGTGCAAAATGTGGAAAATTATTTGGCTAAGTCGCTAATTTCTAATTCGCCTGAGCATGGTGCTGAAACTTTAACAAATGTATGGAGAGAGGCTAATCTTGCAAGTAGCTATTTAGCTCAGCTTCCTATTGAAACAAATGAGCTTGCTAATACTGCTAAGTTTTTAAATCAGGTAAGTGAATACAGTTATTCATTGTCTAGAAAAAATATTTATAACGAGTCTTTGAGTGATGAGGATTTGAAGAATTTGAAGGATTTACACAATTATAGTGTGGAGTTAGAAGATACTTTAAATCAGCTTGCTGCTGATATGAATGATGGGCGAATTTCTTGGGGAGAGCTAACTAAGAAGGGCTCTGTTGCTTTTGCTCAACAGGTAAGTAATTTGTCGCAAGATAGTTTTGGGAATATTACTAAAAGTTTTGAGGAGTATGCTGGTTTAATTTATGACGGGGCTTATTCTGAGCATATAAATCAGGGCTCTAAGAAAGCTTTGAATGGAGAGGAGATTAGTGAGGAACAGGCTAAGGAAAGAGTTAAATATTATTTGGGACAAGATAAGGTTCAAGAGATTAGTTCTAATGGACTTATTGAGAATGGACAAATTCCGGCATATGATTTTTCTGTGAAAATGAATGGGGAAAAGGAGAGCAATGTTTATATTTCTATTACTAAACAAAATGGATATGTTTTGCAAATGAATTATAATAAGGAGATAAAAACAGAAGTTTTAACAGACGAAGAAGCTAACAATAAGGGGAAAGAATATCTATCTTCGCACGGCTTTGAGAATATGAAGGAAACATATTTCCTAAAAGAAAGTGGGATAATGACAATAAATTATGCTTATTCGCAAAATGATGTGACAATTTATCCAGACTTAATAAAATTAAAAGTGTCACTAGAAAATGGCGAAATCCTAGGAATTGAAACATCAGGCTACCTAAATTCTCATACTACAAGAGAGATAAAAATACCAAAAATCTCAAAAGAGTCTGCTAAAAAAACAATAAACAAAGAGCTTTCAATAGAAAGCGAAGGTCTAGCCATAATTCCAACAGAATGGAATACCGAAATACTATGCTGGGAATTCAAAGGCAAAGTAGAAGACAACGAATTTCTAGTCTACATCAACGCCAACAACGGCAAAGAAGAAAACATCCTAGTAATAATCAACACCCCCAACCGGCACATTAACCATGTAATTCAAAGGGGACGTTTCCTAATGAAGCAAAATGCATCAAAAGGGACTGTCCCTTTTGATGCATTTTGCTTCATTGGGGACACATCTTGGGAGTTGGGGCCGTCGAAAGAAAGAGGTATAATTATTTTTTATTTAAATAAAAAATAATTATACCTC
>OLGM01000594.1_pt1 | contig 21579 bp, 19 predicted proteins | sample 1606001 | NCBI WGS metagenome assembly OLGM01 (sample SAMN03283294) | human gut metagenome | biome: human-associated habitat; material: feces | host: Homo sapiens | place: Peru | collected 2012
TGAGGAATTTGAATACAATGGAGCACAGTTTGCTTTTTTTAGAAGAATAGAGGAATAAAACCGGAGAGAAGTTTATGGGAGAAATGTATGACAGAATTATCATTGGTGCAGGTCTGTATGGATTGTATGCGGCCAGGTTTTGTGGAAAGCGGGGAGAAAAGGTTTTAGTTCTGGAATACGATCAGGCACCATTTGAACGGGCGACTTATATCAATCAGGCGAGAGTCCACATGGGATATCATTATCCGAGAAGCCTGACAACAGCAGTAAAATCGGCAGGCTATTTCAGACGTTTTGTAGAGGATTTTGGATTTTGCATTTATGATCAGTTTGATCAGGTATACGCTACATCGGACAAGTTTTCCTGGACAAATGCCCGTCAATTTGTGGATTTCTGTAAGGCAGCAGGAATTCGGTGTGATGAAGTGTCGCCTTCCGGCTATTTTAAGCCTGGAATGTGTGATGGGGCTTTTATGACTCAGGAATATACGTATGATGCCAAAATCCTGCAAAAATATTATGAGCAGGAACTGGCAGATCTTCCCAATGTTACCATTGTCTATGGAGCAAGAATAGAAAAGATCGTTAAAAAGCATAATTCGTTTGAAATATGGCTGCATGGAGACAGCAGGATGGAAGCTCCATTTGTGTTGAATGCAACCTATGCATCTGTAAATCAGATCATCAATAAATTAGAAGGGATGGACCATACATTCTTTGATATTAAATATGAGCTTTGTGAAATCATTCTCTGTGAGCCGTCTCAGGTACTTAAGAGCACAGGAATTACTGTAATGGATGGACCATTCTTTTCTATCATGCCTTTTGGAAAGACCGGGCTTCATTCATTGACATCGGTAACCTTTACCCCCCATGTGACTTCATACGATAGATTCCCCTCCTTTAAATGCCAGAGAGGAATTGAGGATCCGGACTTTAGCTGTTCGGAGGAGCATTTGGGAAATTGTAATCTCTGTCCTCATAAACCGGATTCAGCGTGGCCGTATATGTCACATCTGGCAGATAAATATTTGAAAGATGAATATGTCTATACCTATAGAGAATCCCTGTATTCCATGAAACCTATTCTGAAATCTTCAGAGGTAGATGACTCCAGACCGACAGCAATCAGGGTGCTCAGTGAAGAGCCTGTTTTTATCAGCGTACTTTCCGGAAAGATAAATACAGTCTATGATCTGGATGAATATTTAATGTAAATGTGGGAGAATAAATAATAAGATGCAGAAAGAAAAGAAATTTATATCTGTGGTAGTATATCTTCATAATGTCGAAGGCTATATTGATTATTTCCTGGATAAAGTTTTACCGGTATATAACAGCCATTTTCAGGAATTTGAGATGGTCTGTGTGGATGACGGCTGTACGGATGGTACAATTTCCAAATTGCGGGAGTATATTGAGAATAATCAGATAAAGGCAATGGTGAATATCATTCATATGAGCTTCTTTCAGGGGCTGGAAAGTGCAATGAATGCCGGACGTGATATTGCTATTGGAGATTTCGTTTTCGAATTTGATGATGTGTTTGTGGATTATGATCCTGAGTTAATTATGAGGGTTTATGAGAAACTGTTAGAAGGAAATGATATTGTAGCAGCAAGAAGCAGGGGAAAGGTCAGATGGACCTCCAGACTTTTTTACCTGTTGTACAACAGTACCAGCCGGACAAGTGGAAAGATAGGTCCTGAAACATTCCGGATTGTGTCAAGACGTGCAATTAACAGAATTAAGTCTATGGGACAGTACATTCCTTATCGTAAAGCAGTATATATGAATTGTGGGCTCAAAAATGCGACGATTGCCTATGAGAGTAAGGACAGAATGGCAAGAATAAAGAATAAAACGATAACACGGGAGCGTACGGCATTAGCGTTGGATTCTTTTATTTATTTTACGAATGCAATGGAAAAATTGTCTGCAGTATTAAGTGGTATGTTCTTATTTTTGACTATAGGCATGGGAATTTATGTTATAAGTGATTTTTTTAATTCCAATAAGCCGGTGGAGGGCTGGCTTTCGACCATGAGCTTTCTGGCTCTTGGCTTCTTTGGGGTGTTTGCATTGCTTACCATTATTCTTAAGTATCTGTCAGTATTATTAAATTTGGTATTTCGTCAGCAACGATATCTTGTAGCAGATATAGAAAAGGTGGTTAAGCATTGAAAAAAATATATTGGTTTATGATTATTCTTTCCAGTATTATCATTATTCTCTCTTGTGTTATATCTATAAAAGAAACCGATTATGAGGAGGCTGTCATTGGACGTCTTACGATTGAATGTATAACGGACGATAAAGCAATCCGTTTAGTTTTATGGAAAGATGAAAGTGAAGACAGATTCTATCTGTTTCTGCCTTCCTGGTATGCGAAGAAGGATAAATCCATGACTTTCCGGTACGAAGACTGGATCGGAGTATTGCGGTTAGATGGCGAAACCGTAAGAAACAGAGATGTATGGACAGATGATGGAAATGAGGAAATTCACACATTGGAAGTATATGACAGAAACGGTGTGTGTCATTTGGAGTCTACATTACAGGTACTGACGTCTGAAAATTTGCCTGCATTGTTTGTGACAGTGGAAGACCGGAAGGATTTATTAAAGTTTGAAAAATTTGACAATAAAAAATATATTGAAGCCGGAACAGCAATAATGGTGGATGAGCAGGGGGATCTGCTTTGGGACGAAAGATTGAATAAGTTTAAGGTCAGAGGAAATCTGACGGCGACATTTGATAAAAAACCGTTCACGTTTTCCTTTTTTAAACCGCGGGAAGTATTGGGAATGGAACCGGCTCTGAAGTGGAATCTGATTGCGAATGCAACGGATGGCTCCTATATCCGAAATAAGGTAATCAGAGATTTGGCATATGAAAGTGTGGAAGCTTACGAGCCTCAGGGAGAGTATGTAGAAGTTTACTTGAATGGAGAATATCAGGGACTTTATCTGCTCACGGAAGCTGTAGAAATTGCAGAAAACAGAATTGAAATTGATCCTAAAAACAGTTGGTTCATAGAAATGGAGCTGGATTTTAGAGCCCGGGAAGATACAACCCGGATTATTACAGACAGAGGACAAATTTTTATTGTACACAGCGAAGATATTTTGACGAAGGAAGATCTTGGCATTATTGAAAGACGACTGAATGATGTAGAAAGTGCGTTGTTTGCAGAAGACGGTATAAGTGAAAAAAGTGGTAAAGCCTTAGAAGAACTGATTGATTTGGAATCATTTGCAGAAGCATGGCTGATAGAAGAACTATCAGGTGATCATGATATTGGTATTACAAGCCAGTTTGCATATGCATCCAGGGAGGAAGACTCTTTATGGTATTCTGGACCGGCCTGGGATTTCGATGGTATTATGGGGAATGTCAACACCCCGATGTATGGAGTTCCGGAAGCATTAACTTCTATAGTCTGGATGTCGCGGCCGGAGGATAATAACAATCAGAACCGTTGGCTGGCAGCAATGTGGAAGCATCCGGAATTCAGAGAAATAGTAATTCAGAAATATTGCAGTGTATTTCGTGAAAATTATAAGAAGGAATTGGACAGTGGTATTGAAGAAGATATAAGAGTCATAAGGCGTTCTACTCTTCTGGATACATTACGCTGGCATACAGAAAGAAAGGACTGGTGGTTTACTGTTCCGGAGGAACTACAGGATATAAAGGATAAAAAGGATCGACAGGGAGAGGATTATCATTGCTTTGATACATTGGATGAACATGTCGCAGTGGTGAGAAATTTCATGTCGGAAAAGCTTGCCTTTTTGGACAAATTATGGATCGAACAACGGGATTTCTGTGTGGTAGAGGTAAGAAATCCGGCACCTTTTCTGGATCAGGGATATAACCAGACTTTATATTACTGGGTAGAAAGAGGAACAGCCTTGGAACACCTGCCTGACTATGAACATCCGGATTATTCTTTCAGGGGATATTTTGATATGGAAACAGGAGAGCAGGTAGAGGATGGGTATGTTGTTGAGAAGGATTGCGTTATTGAGGGAATTTGGATCAGGGAGGTAGATAAATAATTGGAAACAGCTCGGTATAGACACGAATATAAGTATATACTGTCTCAGGCACAGATTCTTATGGAGGATGCTAAGATAAATACCATAGCCGAACTTGATTCGTATGTTGGAGAACAGGGATATTATAATATACGAAGTCTTTATTTCGATGATTATGAAAACAGCTGTTTTATGGCTAATGAGAACGGTATCGACAATAGAGAAAAATACCGTATTCGTATTTATAATGGTGCTAAGGAGTGTATTAAGCTGGAACTTAAGCAGAAGTGTCATGGCATGACACTAAAAAGAAACTGTGGAATCTCCTTACAGCAATGTGAAATGTTGATGGCAGGAAGAGTGCCTTCAGATATTAAGGAAGATCAACAGGTTTTATGGAAATTAGCGTATCTGATGGAAACAAGATTAATGATGCCGAAGATCATTGTTGATTATGATAGAATTCCATATGTTTACCGACCGGACGATGCCAATGTCAGGATAACCTTTGATAAAAATATAAAAAGTATTAATGATACAAATACTTTTTTGGATTTAAAGGTTGGAGGAAGAGGCATATTACCTGTTGGAAGTGCATTGATGGAAGTGAAGTTTGACGATTTTATACCGGATGAGATTTATTCATTACTTCAATTAAATGGACTACAGGTAAGTACGTTTTCAAAATATTATCTATGTAGGAAATTTGCACGCTGATTTTATGGAGGATTATACAAATGCAAACATTTTTAAGCGATTTTTTGTCAAATTATACAAGCGAAAGTATTACATTAGAGAATACAATAATGGTGTTGGGAATTGCCTGTATTCTGGCCTGCTATATTTTTGTTGTATATCGTCTGGTTACTAAGAAAATTTTTTATTCCAAAAGCTTTAACATTGCACTTGCGGTCATAGCGGTAGTTACAGCTGCTATTATTTTGGCAGTTCAATCCAGTATTGTTATTTCATTGGGTATGGTTGGTGCGTTGTCTATTGTACGATTTCGAACAGCCGTTAAGGAGCCGATGGATCTTTGTTTCTTATTCTGGTCGATAGCAGTGGGCATTTGCTGTGGGGCGAGGGTTATGGAGGTCGCATTTATCTTATCTGCACTTTTAACAATTTTGGTAGTGATTTTGAATATGCTGCCGGTTGGAAGGGCTCCGATGATCCTCGTTATGAATCTGAAGGATATAAAAGAAGAGTCAGAGGTGATTGAGCGGGTAAAGAAATACGCAAGATATTATAAGATAAAATCCAGAAATATTTCCATGATGAAGTGTAATATGGTTATTGAGTTACGCGTGAAGGATGGACATGATATGGTCCAGGATATTGCTTCATTGGATGCCATTGATAGTGTGTCATTGATATCCCATGATGGGGAAGTAACATTTTAATAAGGTGGGAAGAATGAATCAGAATGAGTTAAGTATTAATCTTTTGTTTCCGGTTTTGAATGAACGTCTGAGGCTTCGGAACGGCATCGAGAAATCTATGGCATATTTAAAGGAGAATGTAACCATTCCCTTTCAGCTGATGATTCTTGATAATGGTTCGGATGATGAGACTCCTGAGATCGGACGGGAACTGGAAGAAAAATATCCTGAGGTTACCTACGTAAGAATAAATGAGCGTGGTGTTGGCATTGCATTTCGAAAAGGAATTGAGTTAAACAGCAGTGATATAGTCGGGTATATGGATATTGACTTATCAACAGATCTGAAATATCTGAGTAAAACGATAGCGTTATTTCAGGAAAATCCGGAGCTCCAATATGTTAATGGCAGCAGATTCAGCAAAGAATCGGATACCAGAGGACGCAAGTGGTATCGAAAGATTACGTCCATGGGGCTTGTTTTTCTGTTGAAAGCGTTCTTTCATATGAAGGCAACGGATGCTGTGTGTGGATTTACCTTCCTTCGAAAGAACGCAGCTGAGCAGCTGGTGAAAGAGTGCAGTGATGATAACGGATGGTTCTATACGATTGAGTTTTTACTCCGTGCAGAGCGGAATCATATGAATATTTATGATATGCCGGTGGAGTGGCAGGAGGACTATAATACAACCGTTAAGGTCTGGAAAACCATTAAGAACTATATCATACGAATTTACAAATTGAAGAAGGCGTTCAGACAGGAGGATCAGGCACGTGCTGAAAAGAATTGATTTAACCAGGGATTACCGGAAACACAAGGACGAATATTTGAAAGCAATTAAAGAAGTGTGTGAGGAGACGGCTTTTTCGGGTGGAAAATATGCAGATAAATTTGATAAAGAATTTGCTGCTTTTTGTGGAGTGCCCTATGCGGTTGGAGTGAATAATGGAACGAGTGCATTACATTGTGCCATCGCAGCATTGGGAATTGGTTCCGGAGACGAAGTGATTGTACCAGCGAATACATATATTGCTACAGCATGGGGAGTTACTTATACAGGAGCTACTCCGGTATTTGTAGATTGTACTTCGGATACCTGGGAAATCGATCCCGATAAAATAGAAGAGAGAATTACCGATAAAACAAAGGCTATTATCGGAGTCCATCTTTATGGACAGCCATTTGAATTTAATAAAGTTAAGAAAATTGCAGACAAATACGGGCTGTATGTGGTAGAGGATTGTGCGCAGGCACATGGCGCATTATATGAAGATAGGAAAGTGGGCACATTAGGCGAGATGGGGTGCTTCAGCTTTTATCCGGGTAAGAACCTTTATGCATTTGGAGAAGGGGGGAGTGTTACCTGTAAAAAAGAAGAGTACTATGATTATATGACTACCATGAAAAATCAGGGATGCCATGTACGTTATTATCATGACATGATCGGATATAATTACCGTCTGGAAGGAATGCAGGGGGCGGTACTCAGTGTTGGATTGAAATACCTGCCGGAATGGACACAGAGAAGAAGAGTAATTGGCAGAAGGTATATACGGGAAATTACGAATCCGTTATTTACCATGCAGTCCCATCCGGAAAATACAGATCCGGTATTTCATCTGTTTGTTGTTACGGTGGAGGACCCGGACGACCTGATTGCATATATGAATGGGAAGGGGATGGAGTGTAATAAGCATTATCCGGTTCCCTGTCATTTGCAAAAAGCATATGCACATTTGGGATATAAGGAAGGAGACTGTCCCAATGCAGAGCATCTTGCCGGGCATTGCGTAACCTTACCGCTGTTTCCGGAAATGACGGATGAAGAGGTTACAATGGTCATTGATGCATGTAACCGGTATAAGGGAAAAGCCAGATAGTTTTTGATGATAAAAAGGAAAGCATAGAGAAATCATGATGAAAGAAAAGATAACAAATTGGATAACACCCAAAAGAATCGCCTTTTTTCTGACCATTGTTTATTTAGGAAGTTTAATTCCGGTTTTGTGGATTGGATGGTACAATTATCCGAGCGCGGATGATTATTCTATTGGCAGTAACTGCAGACAGGTATGGGTAAACAGTCATAACCTGTTCGCAGTGCTCGGTGCCGGAATTGCAAGAGCAGCGGAGGACTGGGTGAACTGGATGGGATATTTTACTTCCAACTTTCTGATGTCTGTACCGCCCAGTGTGTTTGGAGAACGGTTTTATGTATTGACGGTATGGATTATGGTTTCCATGCTCAGCTTATCTACCTGGTATTTGCTCAGAAATATCTTTGTGAAAGTATTTAAAGCAGATAAATATATTTCTCATAGTATTATTATGTGTATGCTTTTTGTTACGGTACAATGTATGGTGGGAAGAGTAGAAGCATTTTACTGGTATGCCGGAGCAGCTAATTATATGTTAATCCATAGTCTGAGTCTGTTCTTTTTTGGCGTACTGATTGCAGCGGTTTACGATCGTGGAAAGAGGAGAATTGCTGACCTAGTGCTCGCAAGTATTCTTGGCTTTCTAGTAGGCGGAGGAAATCAGATGACCGCGTTAAATGTAACGGTAATTATGCTGGTTGTTATTGGATTTGGAGTGGCCTTAAAGAAATGGAAGGCGTATAAGTCTTTACTGGTTCCCATTGCATTTTCTTTATTTGGTTTTGTATTAAATGTAGCATCTCCGGGAAACTGGATCAGGGCAGAGGGAACGAATGGAATGAATCCTGTGAAAGCAGTTCTCATTTCCTTTTATTATTGTCTGGATTATTGTATTGATCAATGGTCCGGATGGCCTGTTGCCATCTTACTTATTATTCTGATTCCATTATTCTGGAAGGCATTGGGGAATACAACGTTTCGTTTTCCCTGTCCATTGATTGTAGTTGGATTTGGATATTGTCTCGTTTCAGCTATGATGACTCCTCCGCTGTTTGCCGTGGGAAACATGGAAGCAGCAAGATTGCAGGCCTTAACCTACACAATGTACATTTTAATACTTACATTATGTGAGGGATATGTGGTTGGATATCTGCGTCAACGGTTATATTCTAAGGGGAAAGAAGAAGGAAAAGACTTTTCACCTGCACAGGCATGGTGGGTGACAGGATGTATTTTATTTTTTGCAGCAGCTTCGGTACTGACGGTGATTCCGGACCCGGATTATTTTGTGATGTCGTCTGCGACAACCGATCTGGCGAATGGAAGCGCACAGGCATATGGAAATGCACTCGGTGAAAGAATGAAGTTATATGAAAGTGGAGAGAAGAACATAGAGGTCGATCCGCTTTCAACCCGGCCGGCATTACTGTATTTTGCAGACATCGAACAAAATTCTGAGGACTGGAAAAACAGAGGAATCTGCAGATTTTACGGATTGGAATCGGTTACGTTATTGCCTTGAGGTTAGTTTCCAGAATCCCCATGCAGCCATAGGGAGGCATAAAACGAAATAGCATAATCCATAACGTCCGCCGGCTTCCCAGAAAAGGTGGAAGAAATAACCGCCGAATACACATAGGGAAAGGAGCGTATTGGCTAATTCATGTTTCCTTAAGCTGCAGAAAGCAAATATACTGCTGCCGAGGAGGATGGTGAAATGATAAAAATTCATTATGGCTTCCAGGATCAAACGTCCATTTCCATAGATGAAATATAATGCCAGATCAGATTGGTCATCCCTGTGGCGGCTATACCATTCGATAGTGATCTGTGCCTGATATCCGGGATCATTCCATTGTGAAATAAATTTCTTGTAGAAGAATTTCAGGCAGGTCTTAGGATGGCTTGCAAATTCCCGGACTGATTGTTTAATGGAATCAATACAGGCATCTGTAGTGGCAGAGGTATCAAAGTTATTTTCGGTATAAATATCCCAGTTGTATGAGTTATACCACCCGTTCTCAATATAGTCATTGGACTGTAATCCCATGGCAATCCAGGCAGCTTTGGGGATGCCGGAAGGAATATGGTCAAGCTTGGCGGCATGAGCATAGCAGATATTCACTGCAGTGTTTGTGATATAGGGAGTGCCGATCAGGAGTAACAGGAACAGAACAACAAACTTATCCTTATGGCAGATCATATGCAGGATCAGAATAATAATGGCAGCCACAAGAATAATGGAGGAATTGGATTTTAATTCCATCGAAAGGGTCATTAAAACAATTGCAGGAATGGAATAGATTTTTTTCTGCGTATTTAAATAACGGACAATATAATAGACAGCCGGGACAATAAGTCCCAGGGAAGGAATGTCGCCATATATAAATGTTGTGTACAAATACAAAGGAAGCAGACCGATACACAATAAAGAAAGCAGGATCTGAATTTGAGGTTTGTGAAACATTTCATCGGAAATGCGATGCAGGTAATATACGGTTGAAACAATAGCAATTACATTTAGAAATTGCAAAACGGTGTAGTTTTCAATACCAAAAACAGCATAGATGACCTCCAATAAGGCAATCATACCAAGCTGATGAGGGTAATGAACCAGATAGCCGTTCCCGGTAAGAGAGGAATAGTCTCCGTTCAGAAAGTCGATGGCAATATCACTCAGATATGCACTGTCGCATGCTACTCTTACACGGAAGAGAAAGATAATAAACAGACTGATAAAGGCAGCCCAGATCAGGGAAAATTTTTCGAATGCAGAGCAGATTTCAGTTGTAATCTCTTTCTTTTTAAAACAGTATGTTAAACCGGCAATAAGGAATAAGATAAGTGCAATCAGTAATATAGGATGATCGGATTTATATAGCGGCTTTTCCGTATCCAGATAAAGATCCATATAAGTAGTCTGAAACATTGAAAAAAGCATATTTGCTGCAATAAAGATAAAAAACGGTAACAAATATACTAAGGTAAGCAAATATATCATTTTTTCTTTCAGGGACATTGATTTAAAAGAATTCATTTTCATCTCCATAAGCTTTTGTTCAATAAAAGTATAGTTGGTTATCCGTGGTTTTTCAAGACTTGATTGATTTTACATGTCTTTGAGATTGGATGGAATATCTTTTTAGAAAATCGCATATTTTATATAAGAAAGTCTTAATTATTTCTTAAGTAACTTTACTATTATGAAAAATATGCTATTCTAAAATCAATTAGTAACAGATAAAGGTTGGTGAGGCGTTTATGAGAAAAATAAAGAAAATAGTATTAGTAATTATAGTGGCAGTACTGTGCTGTTCATGTACGAAAACAACAGAGGAGGTCAATCAGACAGGAACGGACTCGGCACAAGGTGACGAAATAGTTAATCTTCAGGAAGTTATTCAAAATATGAAATCAGAGCAGACAACACCCACATCCACACCAACACCTGCTCCAACGGAGGAACCGATTCAGATCAATGAGGATGATATTGTATTCCCGGAGCATGAGCAGGTGATTACGGAAGAGGATCAGGTAGAACCTCAGGGAAATGATTTGCAGCTGGTATTTTTGGGAGACAGTATTTTTGACAGTAATCGTGATGGTACAGGCATTCCGTATTTAACAGCTGTTCAATGTAATGCAGATGTTTATAATCTGGCAATTGGAGGAACAACAGCTACCATTAAATTAACACAGTCTGCAGAAAATGAGAAATGGGAGTCTACAGGATTGCAAGGTGTGGTAAAGGCTATGCAGAAAAAAATTCCGACTACAATTTTTGAAGGAACAAGAACAAAGGAAATTTTGGATAAACCTAATGTAGATTTTAGTAAGACAGATTATTTTATTATTGAATACGGTATTAATGATTACTTTGAAGGAGCTCCCCGTAGCTATGATGATGAGCCTTATAGTGCATATACTTATGCCGGAGCTCTTCGTAATGCAATTACGGATTTAAGAGAATTTGCACCGGATTGTACCATTATTTTATGCCCACCTCATTATTGTCTGTTTTATAATGGAGACCGTTTTGTGGGAGACAGTAATGTGACCGATAAGGGAGCTGGAACTTTGCGGGATTATATGGGTACCTGCGAATATATTTCCGGAGAGCAGCAGACTCTGTTTTTGAATACGTATTATGATCTTGGTATCGATTCTTATACAGCAGATCAATATTTGGAGGATGGAATTCATTTAACGGCAGAAGCAAGACAGATTTATGCTGATGCGTTGGCGAGACTGATCTTATCGAACGAGGAAACAAAGAATAACTAAAGCAATATAGTGGGGGAAACATGAGAAGAAGAACACGTATCGGTTGTATGATGGCATTGGGAATGCTTGGAATCCTGTTGAGCGGCTGTTCTTTTCAGAAGACTCAGATTGCACAGTTAAAGGTGGATTATCGGATCAATCCTGTCGGGATTGACGATGATTCACCTTGTTTTAGTTGGCAGATGATCTCGGAAGAAAAGGATAAAGGGCAGTCGGCATACCGTATCAGGGTAGCGGAGAGCGGGGAGAATCTGAAAAAAGGTCAATGCGTATGGGATTCCGGTAAAGTGAAAAGTGACCGTTCTGTATCTGTTATTTATGAAGGGGCTGCCCTGCAGCCCGAAACCGGATATTACTGGAATGTGACTGTATGGGATGAGAAGGATAAGGAGTACCGGTCACAGGAAAATGCCTATTTTGAGACAGGGCTGATGGGAGAATTCCCCAAAGAGGCACATTGGATTTCGGTGCATGATGATAAGACTTATTGGAAGTCCGTGGGTACTGATTCCGGTAATACCGGCGGAGTATATTCCATTCAATATACGATGCAGCTTGAGGATACCTCCGCATGTTTTGTGTTTGGAGCAGAAAACGGACGATACGGCTCCATGACCCTGTGCGAAATTCAGAATCAGGATGGTCAGACGGTATTTACGGTTAAGGATATGGCTGAGTTAAAGTCAGGTACCGGATTTCCATCGGCTAATGTGGATACAGCCCTAGAAGGCATTTATTATGTAACATTACAGGTACAGAATCAGCTGATGACGGTAACGATAAATGATCATGAAATTGGTACATTTCCCATTGACAGTTCCTCACTTGGAGCAATTGGATATTACAAAAGCCGTGGAACACAGTATGCGTATCTGGATGATATTCTGGCATATGATGAAGCAGGAAATATTTGTTATGAGGAACATTTTGACCGGGAGAGCACAATTTTTGATCCCTATTATATTGTAATCGAGGAGGAACGATGTAAAGTGGGATCCGGACTGCTTCTGTCCGGTACGATGGGGGATCCGGCGCCTGTTTTCACCAGGAATTTTGAACTGGAAGAGAAGGAGATTGATCATGCAAGGCTGTATCTGACGGTATTGGGGGCATATGATGTTACGGTAGATGGTCAGTCTGTGACAGACCATTTTATGGATCCGGGGAAGCTTGCTTATAATCAGTATTTGTCTTATGTGACATATGATGTGACGGAAAATTTATCAGGCAGGGGAGAAGTGGATGATACTTCGAATATGCATACCTGGGATATGACGTTGTTTCATGGATGGTACGATGCAGGAGTCGGATATCCGGAGATTTACAGTCCATGGGGAGAAAAGAACGCACTTCGGGGAGCTTTAATTATAGCCTATACGGATGGAAGCCGGCAGATTATCGGTACGGATGAAGAATTTCAGGTGACACTGGATGGTCCGGTCCGGGAAAACGATGTTTATCAGGGAGAGGTTTATGATGCATCGCGGAAACCGGAGGATGCTGTCTGGCAGCCGGCCGAGGTAGATGCCGTGGATTCCCGCTATTATGAAATTCCCTATGTGGGCAAGGATAATGAGTCTATGAGGGGGATTCGGGAATTAAAGCCGGTATCCGTTTCCGAACCGGTCAGCGGTACCTTTGTATATGATTTTGGACAGAATTTTGCCGGTGTATGCAGGATTAAAATGAATGCACAGCAGGGTGACCTCATCACATTTCGTTATGGAGAGGCCCTTAATAACGAAAACCTCCAAAACAGGGATGATACCGAAGGAACTATATGGACAGAAAATCTGCTGACAGCGGATGCGACGGACTATTATCTGGCGGTTGATGGAGAACAGACTTATCAGCCGGTATCGGTTTATCATGGATTTCGCTATTTGCAGATCACCGGATTGAAAGAAGCACCTTTGACGGAAGATGTAACAGGAATTGTGATTTCTTCTGATCTTATGCAGACAGGGGAGTTCGAGTGCTCCGATGAACTGGTTAACCGGTACTGGCAGAATGCAGTCTGGAGTCAGATGAGTAATTTTATGGATAATCCCACAGACTGTGCACAGCGTGATGAGCGTCATGGATGGGCGGGAGATGCCCAGATATTTTCCGGACTGGCGTGCTATAATAGCGGCAGTGAGCGTTTTTACCGCAAGTATCTGAAAGAGCTGCGCGCTCTGCAGGGGGAGGACGGAGCATTCTCCGATATGGCTCCCAGAAATTTCGGGACAGGCTGGGATGGCCGCGGAGGAGCCGGAGGAAATAACTGCTGGGGGGATGCAGCAGTTGTTATTGCATGGAATCTTTATACGCAATATGGAGATGTAACCGTGCTGGAGGAGAACTATGAATCTCTCTGCAGATGGATAGATTACCTGGTTGAACATTCCGAGAATGGATTACGGACAGAGGAAAACGGATATGGGGATCATTTTTCTGTGGAAAGTACCCCCAGGGGACTTACCGATACCGCATGGAGTGCACATTCGGCAGATCTTGTTTCAAGAATATCCACAGTTCTTGGAAAAGATGAGAAGGCTGTCCACTACAGACAGATCTTTGAGCAGTTTAAGGATGCATGGATCAGGGAATATGTATCGGAAGACGGGGTGATTGAGTGCTACTCACAGACCGCCTATGCATTGGGACTCTCTTTTGATTTGTTTCCGGAGGATATGAGGCAGACGGCGGCAGAATGTTTGTTAAATAATGTGACATTTAACCAGTATGAATTTCATGCGGGCTATGCGGGACTCTCCTGTCTGCTTCCGGCATTGAGTGAAGCCGGATATGGAGATGCGGCGTATGAAATCCTGTGTAATACAAGCGAGCGGTCGCTGCTTTATCCGGTAACACAGGGGGCAACAACGACACCGGAATATCTGTCTGCTTATCAGGAAATAGACGGAGAATTACTCCTTGATGGATCCTTAAATCATTATGCTTATGGTGCTCCTGCTCAATGGCTTTATACTCATGTGCTGGGGATTCAGAGTGATGAAGCAAATCCCGGATTTAAGCATATTTATATCCGGCCGGAAGTGACACCCAAATGGACCTATGCCAAGGGAGCTTATGAAAGCATGTATGGCAGAATTGAAGTATCCTGGGAACAGCAGGAGGACGGATATCAATATCATATCGTGATTCCGGCTAATACGACTGCAACAGTGGAGCTTGAGGGCATGGAAAGCATGGAACTGGGATCGGGAAGTTATGATTTTGTGAAATGATTGAGACACCATGTTACTTATCTGTTTTATTAAGGCAGGTAACATGGTGTTTTTGCAAAATATGATAAAAACAGATATAAGATGACAAAACATTGGACATCGTAATAGATATAAAGTAAATTTAAATTGAATATTCGATAATATTGAACAGAAGCGAGGTGGAATTTTATGATTAAATATTTTGAAAATATATTGAATAAAATGAAAAAATCATATTCTTACGCTAAATTAAATCGAAAAAAAACCAAGGAAATGAATAATATAATTAATTCTAAGTGGTATTTTTATTATGATGAAACGGGAAATTTTGGAAAGATAAGGTTAAATATAAGTAAAAAGAGAGGGTTCAATGTAGACCCAACAGAGGCCCCGTTTGTACTTGGAGGAATTTGGAGTAAAGAAGAAATATCTAATAAAATAGCATATGAACTTATGTCGAAGTATCAAAAGAATTTGCAGAATATAGATATTAAATTTAGAGGGATTTTTGGGAAAAAATGTTCATTTGACAGAATTATATGTAGTAAAAAATTGGATTATATTTTGGATTGGATGGAAAAATATAATGTATACTTACATTTTACTGAACATCATATTATGCATGATATTACTTGTGATTTGTATGATTCTCTTCCGGGAAAACAAATGTCAGATGAGAGAGATATATTTAGAATAATATTGATAAAATATGCCAAAAAAATATCTGTTCTTTTGGAAAAGCATCATTATCCGTTTGTTGAAAGCCCAATTGCATTTTGGAATGAATTTTTAGAAAACATTCCATTAAAAAAATATATAAATAATAAGATAGAACCAGAGAGTATTGAAGCATTACCTAAAATATATAAACAAAATATTATAAGGAGAATATATAATAAGCTTTGTTTGGCAGCAGAAAGAGGAAGCAAGATTAATTCGATATATTCAGGTGAAGTTGGAACTTTAACAGATAATTTGTATGCGGATTATCGATTATCAACAATTATATTTAGAAATTCATGGCATTACTTTGATAATGAGAATGTAATAAAAGAATTGTTTGACAAGGATCAAGTAGGCATAAATCATAATAAAAATTATAGTTTTATTAATGTGGTTGAGAATGGTAGAATGGCATCAGAGGAGAGTTATGCGGTATACATAGCAGACTGGATAGTAGGAATTTTGCAACAAATAATAGTTTACCTAAGAGAACATGGACAAGAGAGCTTTTATCCATTTATAAAGTCTCTTTCGAATGAGGAAAAACAAAGATTTATCCGATTGTGCAAAATAATTAGAAAATCGAAAGAAGAAAATCCATGGGCATTTCGATTCTATGATGGTTTAGGGATAGAATATCGTTTTGAGTGGTTAATAAACTTTGAGGAAACAATTATAAGGGCTAATCTTGTCTGATGATTAATTTCATTTTTAAATAAAATAAGCTTTTATATGCTAAAAATATGTCAGTGAGTGAAGAAAGAGAATTATAGTGAACAACACATCATACTGGTCTGCTTATTAGTAGATTAAACGGGCATCAGAAAGTAATCAGTTAATTGTTTTTATAGGGCTGGAATGTTCAATAATTTTGGATTTCACATATGGGATTCTTTAGTTGGCAAAATGTATAAGAAACTGACAGGGAAAGACGCTGCGAAGAGAAAAGTTTTTACTTCGGATGAATTATTGCGCATTCCACAAACATTGAGACATCAATCTCCGAATAGATATGAGAAAATTTTAAAAGACGTTTTTGGGGCAGAACTGGTTAATGAATCAGATAATCCAATATTGGATGAAGTGATGAAATTGAAGTCTAAACACATTATTACAACGAATTATGACGTATTGGTAGAGAAATATATTGCTGACAGATATAGTGATGTGAATCAGACTTATAGTGTATAGGAAGGATATGGTAGAAGCGCAGAAGGAAATATTCCATATGTAACTGTAGGAAGGGATGGAGATATGGCCATGTGGATGCAAACCATTTATTATTAAAGATTCATGGGGATGTACAGAACATAAATTCTCTTGTGTTGTACGAGGATGATTATCTGGGGTATTCATATAGTCATATTTTGATGGAAAACTATCTTATTTTCTTTTAAATATTTATCTTTTTGCAGGGAAACAGGCACAAAATGAGACTTCGCAATGTGTGGCAAGTAAAGTACCTGGAATGGATATTTATGAGTTGCGGATCTTTATGTTGGGGGAATTATAAGATGTTCACAGGATGTGGAGACATTGCCCCTAAGAGCCGTAAGGCGTGTGACATTGGACAGGGATTTTATATGGGAGATCTGCCGGATCAGCCTAAGGGTTTAATAGCCATGTATTGCGGCAGATGTATCCGAGGAACAGTAAAAGTCTCATGAAACTATAGTTTCATGAGACTTTCGTATTCCTGTTTTCGTTTGGGCGAAGTTTCTGCCGCCTTAAAATCCGTATTATTATATTCGGGAGATAATTCTTCCGGGAGAATAATTCCCGGATGGAACAGGAGTTCTAAAGTATCCGGATCCTGACCATATTTTTGGAATTTATTCATTAATTTACCAATGCGGTCAGCATCCATGGAGCCGCCCATGATTAATCCCCATAAATAATAGTTTCCTTTCATAGGGATTATGGGATGCTTTTGGGTATATAATGTACAAAATTGGATGATTATGTTTTTAATCAGATTTACCGGTGGATAGGTGTGGTAGAGCGCCGGAGTACTTAAGTAGGGAGTCAGCGGTTCTCTGGATATCCGGATGTACTGAACTTTATAGTGGTTCCAGATCACTACATCGCGCAGGGCATCCCAGACAACCGGTATCATATGGGAATGCTGGTGGCTGTCAAGACATAGTACATAATTGGAAGGCATTGCATCATACAACTTTTGAATCTGTGCTTTTATCTCCAGGGATAACTGCCTACGCAATTCATTTCTGCCAGCAGTATAAGAGCATTTGAAAAAAAACATCCAGTTGCACTTAAAAAATCCATTTTCGTCAACGAGAAGCGGAATCTCTGCAGGATTTGCACAACAGTGTCCCTCAAAAAAATTCAAATGTAAGGCAACAGTCAGAGCCGGACGTTCCTTCATTATGGGAAGAAGCAACTGCATACAGTCTGCAAAGCAGCTCATATTGGGCATGACGCTGATTCCTGATAGTTTTCCCTGTTGGACGAGGGATAATATTTCTTTTGAAGCATTTATGGAAATGCCATAGTCATCGGCATGATATATAATCATAATCTTGCTCCTTATGAATGGAATTTATTATTCTATATTACCCTGAGACTTAAAGGTCTTTCTCTGGGGCGTTGCCGGCATCCCTTTCGTATCCGCATCTCCGGCTGATCAGATATCGCGGGCGTGCCTTAATTTCATCATAAATTCTGGAAATATAATGTCCGATGATGCCGAGACTGATCATCAGAATACTTCCAATCCAGCAAAGTAGAACAATAACAGTCGTGAAGCCCTCCACAGCGGTTCCGGAAAAATAACGGAACAATGCCTCAATCGTAAAGCCCAAAGCTGGAATAAACATAAACCACCCTAAAATGGTAACCACCTGCATCGGTGCACCGGAAAAGGAGGTAATGTTACGGAGTGCGTATTTCACCAGACTCCAGAAGCTCCATTTGGAGGTGCCGATTTCACGTTCCTGTACTTCAAACGGAATCTGGATTGTTTTAAATCCTACCCAAGAGGATAAGGCGCGGAAAAACGGTGTCCGTTCCGGCATCAGGAGAAGGGCATCAATTGCTTTCCGGTCCAGAAGCTTAAAATCGGAGGCATTTTTCATGTCAATTTTCGTAAGCTGACTGATAATTCCATAAAATCCATTGGCGCACATGCGATGGAAAACGCTCTCCCTGCCACGATTGGACTTCACGGCTTCTACCACCTCATATCCGTTCTGCCATAATTCGTACATTTGCGGAAGAAGTGCAGGAGGATGCTGCAGATCGCAGTCCATAATGACGGCACATTCTCCGGCAGCCGCTTCAAGTCCTGCGAAAATCGCCGCTTCTTTGCCAAAATTACGGGAAAAAGAAAGTCCTTTGACATTAGTTTTCGTCTGAGCAAGCCGGACAATATTTACGTAGGTATTATCCATGGAACCATCGTCTACGAAGATAATTTCAAAATCAATTCTGGACTGCTTTAAAATCTCTTCGATCGTTTCATAAGTCCGGAAAATATTATCCTGTTCATTATAGGAGGGAATCACTAGAGAAATCATATCCTGGATCACTTTCTGTTTATTACATCGATTTTATTCACTGTTATAGTAGTTACTGTGGAATTACATTTTATGAGATAAACTATTGTTTATTATAACGGTTTGTTCTTAAAACTTCAATCCGGGATTTGGGAAAACACGTGGATTTATCAGCCAATTGTTCACAAAATAGTAATCATCCGGCACAGTATCTTGGACAGGAGAATTATGCAGCAGTTACTGAATTGTCCGAAAAAAATAAAAATATTCTGTCATGTGTCTTAACATAGGACATTCCGGGACGATGTATATAATACAATATTTGTGTCAAAAATAAGCGGGGATAAAGTATGGCACGAATTATTGATTATGAGGCTCAAAACATCATAGGCGGTAAACTGCGTGAGTATAGACTGGAAAGGCATCTGAGTCAGAAGGAATTGGCTGAACGACTTGAAACCTATGCCATATATGTCTGTCGCGGTTCCATTTCAAGAATTGAAAACCATGAACGCACAGTTACGGACTTTGAACTGCGTGCTCTGGCAGAGGTTTTGGAGGTTGATGTTGTAGATCTTTTTGAAAAATAGAAATTACAAATATACAAAAGCACTGATTTTGCGTTATGATGCAAGATGAGTGCTTTTGTGTTACACCTGATGGGAAGGAAGGCAGCTCCTGTCAGGATATGGATTGGCAGAAGGATAATTGCTTGCAGGCAGGAAAAACTTATGAGTGGGACAGAACAGGAAAATACAAGGGTAAAAAATATTTTGATTCTGGAGGATGAACCGGCAGCCTTGAGATATCTGGTAAAGATTGTGGAGGATTGCAGTCCGTTGGAATATTGTGTATTCGGTTATACCGGTCTGAAAGAAGCTTATGAATGCATAAAACACCGGACAATCTCCTTATTTATGGTGGATATCATGTTGGATCAGAAGGAATGCAACCGGGAGGGCTATCGTTTTATCGAGGAAATCCGTAAAAGTGAAGAATACCGTCATGTACCGGTGATTTTTGTGACAGGACTGGAGGAACCGAGAGCACAGGCTTATAAGGATCTGCATTGTTTTGGGTATATCCAAAAGCCTTATGATGTCAATGAGATTCACAGAATGGTGAAGAAATGTCTGACTTATAATCCGGTGGAAGCAAAAGCAAGGCTTCATCTGAAGAACGATGGAATACACGTTCTCTTTGACACGGATCAGGTTGTGTATGTGCGCATTACAGGAAAGAACCTGTCTGTCAAGGTTCATGGCAAGCCATTGGCTCAGTATGCCTATCTTACCATGAAAGAAATTATGGAACAGCTTAAGTCAGAGCCAATGATAATGTGTGGAAAAGGCCTTCTTGTAAATGGAAAATATATGGATTATCTGGATCAGAAGGAGAGAAAGCTTTATCTGAAGGATGAGGCAGAACCCTTGAAATTAACGAGAGCAGGATTGAAGGAGAATATCCATAGTATTACTGATGGTTTGTCACGGTGAAACTGTGGGTGAAACGAAAAGAAACGCTGAAAACAAACAGTATAACTGTATTAAGAGGAATGTGCATCATGGATATAATGAAATAAAAAGCAGAGGAGTCCGTGATGACAGAAGAGTTTTCGATTAATAATGAACAAATGGGGAAGAGAATACGGGAGCTGCGTGAGAAAGAGGGACTCACTCAGGATGCCTTATCAGAAATTCTTTCCGTAGGACCGAATGTAATCGGGTGCTATGAACGAGGAGAATATGGTCCTTCCAAGAAGACCCTCAGATTGATCTGTCAGTATTTTGGTGTATCTACGGATTATCTTCTATATGGAGAAACGGAAAATGTGGAAGACATCATGGAGCAGGTAGATCATTTCTCGGATGCGGATAAGTTGAAAGTATTAGTACGCCTGATGCATTACTTCATCAAAGGTAATGTACTTACGAAAGAAGATAAAGCGTGCAGGGATCATATGAAAGTGATCATTGATCAGTTATTTGAATCTGAGGAATAAGGGGACGAAATACATAGGATGAAAACAATTTTAATTTTGGAAGATAATGCCCGTGAGATGGAGAGGCTGGTTAAAATTGTTCGTGAACAGGGCGCGCAGAATGAAGTAATATGTGCGGTTAACCTGGAACAGGCATATCATATGGCAATGGAGAAATCTGTTGATCTTTTTCTGTTAGATATTATTCTGGATCCCCGGACCTCTGGGGACGCTTCCGGTATGAAATTTGCAGATCATATCCGTGAAGTGGAACGCTATCATTTTACTCCCGTTATTTTTATTACCGGACTGGAAGATCCCAGTCTGTATGCATACAGTGATGTCCAATGCTACAGCTATATTGAGAAACCCTATGATACAAAGCAATTGTCTGAGCTCATAAAGGAAACCCTTATGATCCCGACCGATTCTTCCCCTTCAGACAGAGTATATTACAGAAGAGATGGAATGTTATTAAGACTTTGCAAGGAGGACATTGTCTATATTGAAAATGGACGTTCCGGAAGAGTGATCCACACAACAGCCGATGAGCGTTACCTGC
>OLGM01000596.1_pt1 | contig 21512 bp, 13 predicted proteins | sample 1606001 | NCBI WGS metagenome assembly OLGM01 (sample SAMN03283294) | human gut metagenome | biome: human-associated habitat; material: feces | host: Homo sapiens | place: Peru | collected 2012
CAGCAGATGAGACTTCCCAGGATGCTGAAAAAGAAACACCGGCAAAAGAAGAAACCAAAGCTGCTGTAAAAGAGAATACCAGTCCGGCGGCAGAACAGCCGAAAACGGAAGTAAAAGAAACGACCAAAAATGAGGCATCCAATACAGCCGAGGAGAAAGAAACAAAAGCAGCGGAAGAAGCAAAACCGGCAGATGGTGAGTATGAGACTTCTGCAGAAGCAACCGGAAGCATGTTCAGTGTGATTTCTTCCAGACTCATCGTAAAAGATGGAAAACTGAAAGCATCCATTCTGCTGAGTGGAACCGGCTATGATTACCTGTATATGGGAACAGCAGCAGAAGCTGCCGCAGCAGATGAAAAGAGCTGGATTGCTCCGACAGGAAGCGAAACCTATACGGATACGAAGACCGGTGCAGAAAAGACCGGATATCGTTTTGAAATTCCGGTGGAAGAGCTTGACAAACAGATGGATGTTGCCGTTCGCTCAGCCAAGAAAAAAACATGGGCGGACAAAACCGTTACGATCCACAGCACCGATGCAATCCCGACGGTAACACCGGAACCAACCGAGACTCCAAGCGAAAATCCAGGTGAGGATTCCTCGAATAAGCCAGCCAGTGTAGAAGCACCGGTTACCAAAGAGGACGGCAGCGTATTCAAAATGTTCGTCATCTCCGAGGCAACAATGATCAACAAGGGCGATAAACTCGTTCTTACACTGAAAACAAACAACGTATCATTTGATAAACTGTATCTTGGAAAGAACGATGACCTTGCAAAAACACCGGCTATCCAGGGAATGCAGGAAGCAAACGGCGGTTATTCCTTTGCATTTGAAGTAGATGCGGACAAAGCCGGCACAACCGTTCCGATCGTTCTTGGAAAGCCAGATGGAACCTGGTACACCAAACAGCAGCTTTATCTTGCAGTTCCGGGAAGTAAAACACCGGAAGTAACTCCGACACCGGAGCCGACCGAGACTCCGGTCCCGACTGCAACCCCGACTCCGACTGAGACTCCGGCTCCAACCGCAACTCCGGAACCGGCGAAAGTAGAAAACGGTATCTACAGCGGAACCGCGGAGACCGGCGCAGCTATGTTCAAAGTAGTCGGCGTAGAGCTGACCGTAAAAGACGGCGACATGAAAGCACGCATCACGTTAAGTGGTGTTGCCTACGATTATCTGTACATGGGAACACCGGAAGAGGCAGCTGCCGCAGACAAGAGTGCATGGATTGCAGGTGTCGGCACCGTTGATTACACAACAGCAGACGGCGAGACGAAAACAGGAATGCAGTATGATATTCCGGTAGCTGCACTCGATCAGGCACTTGTTGTTTCTTCCCATTCTGCAAAAAAGGATAAATGGTATGCAAGAACCATTACTATTGCATCTTCCAGTCTGAAAAAGACCGCAGATCTTCCGGCAGATGAGACCAATAAAGTAGCAGATGGTATTTACAGTGCAGAGGCAACAACCAATGCAGCAATGTTCAAGGTAGTCGGCGTAAAACTGACCGCGAAAAACGGAAAAATGACAGCAGTTATCACCTTAAGCGGAAGCGGCTATGATTATCTGTATATGGGAACCAGAAAAGATGCGGCAGCAGAGAGCGGCGCATGGATCGCTTCCACCGGAAAAGTGGACTACACCTTAGACGGTGAAACCAAAACCGGAATGCAGTTTGAAATCCCGGTAGAGGCACTGGATCAGGAACTTGCTGTAGCAGCTCATGCAGTAAAGAGCGGCAAATGGTACGACAGAGCCATCACGATTGCATCTTCCAGCCTGAAAAAGACCGGAGACCTTCCGTCGGATGACAACAAGGGCGATACTCCGAAACCAACCCTCGTTCCGACCAAGACCCCAACCGTATCTCCATCTGAGACACCGGTTGTAAAACCGACCAGCACTCCGACTCCGGCACCGACCCAGAAACCGGCCGATACCAAACCGGAGCAGGAATCCAAATATGAGTCTGATCTGAGCGGCGGAACATCGAAGGTAAACAGCTCTACCACACTGGCAGACGGCGTTTACACACCGGACGGCTTTTCCTTCTCGGGCGGTACCGGAAAGGTAAGCATCTCCTGCAGCAAGATCACCGTAACAAACGGACAGGCGTATGCAACCATCGCTTTTAGCAGTCCGTATTACGGATATGTAAAAGCAAACGGAAACAAATACATGGCAAATGTCAGCGGCGGAAGCAGTATCTTTACAATTCCGGTACAGTTGAACCAGAACAATACCATCATCGGTATGACCACCAGAATGTCCGTTGCCCATGAGATTTCCTACAACATCTTCATCTCCCTGGCAGCAGCAAAGAAGGGCGGCAGCGCTTCTTCTGGCACAGGATTTGTAAAAGCAGACGGAACAACCTCCACGATCAGCACCGATAACTCCAAGCTGGATACCACCGCTCCGGAGATCATGGGACTGGAATACAAAGCAGAGACAAAACTTGCTTACGCAGAGTACTTCAAGATGTATCATTACGACGAAGGCATCACCCTGCTGGAGATCGATATGACAAAAGATACCGAGCGTGATCCGGAGAAACAGACCGAGGACGACAAGAAAGCAGAAGATACCGATACCGCAGCAGCAGAGGATACCGCAGCAGCAACCGACGAGGAAGAAGCGGCAGCAGCATCCGATTCAAAAAAGACCAGCACTGAGAAAGCGAAAGATCTGACCGAAAAGACAAAAGAGCTGTACGAAGGCAATGTTGTCAAATATCTGATCGTTCCGAAAGATGTTGAGATTCCGGCAGGACTGGACAAAGATATGATCGTGATCCAGCTTCCGGTTGAGAAAGCATACGTAGCATCTGAGGATGCCCTGAAACTTCTCGACGAGCAGTTAGACGCAGCAGAGAGCATCAAAGCAGTCGGCATGGAGCAGAAAGACTGCCAGATCGAAAACATTGCAAAAGCAATGGAAGACAAAAAAATCTCCTTCGACGGAGCATTCGATGATCTGGACTACAAAGCTCTGGTAAAAGACGAAATCGACTTTGCAATTCTTCCGTCTGAGTTCCTTCCGGGAAATGCAAAAGATGAGAAAGCAGACGAAGACAAGACTCCGGAAGAACTTCTGAAAGAGGAAAATGAGCGTCTGTCCGACACCGCAGAGCGTCTGGCAACCCTGACCATTCCGATGCTGGTTGACCGTTCCGCAGACGAGAAGACCGATCTTGCGAAAGCAGAGTGGCTGAAGGTCTATGGCGTGATCTTCGGATGCGAGGATCAGGCAAACGAGCTGTTCCAGCAGATGGTAAAGGCAGAAGAGAATAAATAAGTACAATAATTTGCAGCAAAAAATGAGAAAGGGCTGCTGCCGTATGGCAGCGGCTTTTTCTTTAAGAAAGGAATATCAAATGACAGGAAAAAACGAAAGAAAGCTGAAAAAATGGGCCGCACTTTTTCTTGCAGCAGCGATGTCACTGACGGCCTGCGGCAGCACCGCATCAACGGGAAGCAGCACATCGTCCGCGTCGGGCACTTCGGCAGTTTCTGAGAGCAGCACATCCACAGCATCCGCAGCAGACGTTTCCGAAAGCCAGACGGAGAGCACATCCGTCTCGGAAAGTACGGCTGAAAGTGAAAGCACCTCCGAAGCCACTGCTGCGGGCAGCACCTCCGGGAGTGATACCGCATCCGCGGATGGTTTCGCAACGACAGACGATGTCAGCGATGCACCGGACATCACCGGAATCACCATTGAGAGTAAGATGGTTCTGAATTACGCCGAGTGTTTTAACGTATACTACTGCACAGACGGCTATAAACTGATCGATGTCAAAGACGGCGCGCAGTATCTGCTCGTCCCGGACGGAAAAGAGGCACCGGATGACCTCGATTCCGACGTAATTGTAATCCATCAGCCGCTGGAACGCATCTACATGGCCGCAACCTCTCCGATGGCGCTGTTCGATGCCATCGACTCCCTCGATACGATCCGTCTCTCCGGTGAAACCGCAGACAACTGGTACGTACAGGATGCCGCTGACGCGATGAATGCCGGAACGATGATCTTTGCCGGAAAATACAGTGAGCCGGATTACGAACTTCTGGTCAGTGAGAACTGTGATCTGGCCATTGAATCTACGATGATCCTCCATTCCCCGAAGGTACAGGAGATGATCGAGATGCTCGATATTCCGGTATTCATCGACCGTTCCAGCTACGAATCCCAGCCTCTTGGCAGAACCGAATGGATCAAACTCTACGGTGCCATGCTGGACAAAGAGGAGGAGGCAGCCGACTTCTTTGCAAGTCAGGCAAGTGTTGTGGAAAATCTGAAGGATTTCCAGAATACCGAAAAAACGGTCGCTTTCTTCTATATTAATACGAGCGGAGCTGCCGTTGTGCGGAACCCGGAGGACTACATTTCCAACATGATCGAGCTTGGCGGTGCGCGCAACGCCTTCCGTGATCTCCAGGACGACAGCGGAAAAACATCCGTGCCGATCACGATGGAGCAGTTCTACGATACGGCCGAAGATGCGGACTACCTGATCTACAACGCAAGTATCGATTCCACCGTCAAAACCCTGGACGACCTGCTGGCAAAGGATTCCATGTTTGCCGATTACAAAGCCGTCAAAGAGGGCAATGTCTGGACAACCGAGAAATCCATGTATCAGGCAACCGATAAAATTGCACAGTTTACCAACGACATTAACCTTCTGGTAACGGGCGGCGATCCGGATCAGATGGTATTCTTAAGAAAATTATCCTGATGGAGGAACGTATGTCAGAGAAAAAAAATATGACAGGAAAAGAGAACAGTTTCCATATGGAAAACTTCCGGCGCCGTTCGCGGTATGCCGCTGTGTTCCTGGTGCTGATTCTGGCGTTCGCCGCCATCACCGTGCTGAATATCAATTCCGGAAACGTAAATATTTCGATTCCGGAAATTTTCCGGATTCTGCTGCGGCGGACCGGAGAGGGGAAAGAGTATAATATTATCTGGAAAATCCGTCTTCCGCGTATTCTGATGGCGGCAATCCTGGGCGGTGCATTGTCGTTGTCCGGTTTCCTGCTGCAGACCTTCTTTGAAAACCCGATTGCCGGCCCGTTTGTACTTGGAATATCCTCGGGTGCCAAAATGGTCGTAGCGCTGACTATGATTTTTTATCTGGGGCGGGCACGCAATATTACCTCTTATACGCTGATTATTGCCGCATTTATCGGTTCCCTGATTTCCGTCGGCTTTATCCTGCTGATGTCGCGGCGGCTGAAACATATGGCAACGCTTCTTGTTGCCGGGATTATGATCGGCTATATCTGCTCGGCCGTAACAGATTTTGTTGTTACTTTTGCGGAGGATTCCGATATTGTCAATCTGCACGGCTGGTCGCAGGGAAGCTTTTCCGGCATGAGCTGGAGCAATGTGGCAATCTCAGCAGTTGTGATCGGCATCACCTTTGTCAGCACATTTTTGATGGCAAAGCCGATTGGCGCGTATCAGCTCGGCGAGGCATATGCGCAGAGCATGGGCGTCAACATCAAGGTCTTCCGTATCGCGCTGATTCTGCTTTCGAGTATTCTCTCCGCATGCGTTACCGCATTTGCCGGTCCGATTTCTTTTGTCGGCATTGCCGTCCCGTTCCTCGTCAAACAGAGCCTCGGCACATCGCGTCCGCTCGTCGTAATCCCGGGAACGTTCCTCGGCGGAGCCGTCTTCTGTATGATGTGCGACCTGATCGCGCGTATGGCGTTTGCGCCGCTGGAGCTGTCCATCAGTACGGTCACATCGATCTTTGGTGCGCCGGTCGTCATTTTCATGATGCTGCGCCGGAAAAGGGGGTAAGAGAATATGAATGAATATTATTTTCATCTGGACCACCTGACGGTCGGCTATGATAAAAAGCCGCTGATCAAAGATATCTGCATCGGCATCGAAAAAGGCGAGATCGTTACGCTGATCGGACCGAACGGCTCCGGTAAATCAACGATTCTGAAAAGCATCACCCGCCAGTTAAAGCTGGTCGGCGGAAATGTGGAATTTGACGGGAAAAACCTGCATGAGCTTTCATTCCGCGAGCTGTCCACGAAAATGGCGGTTGTGCTGACGGAGCGCATGAAGCCGGAATTAATGACGTGCCACGATATCGTGGCGACGGGCCGTTATCCGTACACGGGACGGCTCGGCATGCTGACCCGCGAGGATGAGGAGAAGGTCGAGGAGGCGATGCGCGCCGTTCATGCCGAAGAGCTCGGCGGCCGCGATTTCAACGCCATCAGCGACGGCCAGCGCCAGAGAGTGCTTCTTGCGCGTGCGATCTGCCAGGAGCCGGAGGTCATCATCCTCGACGAGCCGACTTCTTTCCTCGATATCCGCCACAAGCTGGAACTGCTTGCGATTCTGCGCCGCATGGCAAAGGAGAAGGGCATCACCGTCATCATGTCGCTGCATGAGATCGATCTGGCACAGAAAATTTCAGACAAGATCATCTGCGTCAAGGGCGATGCTATTTCCCATTTCGGCGCGCCGGAGACAATTTTCCGCGAGGATATCATCCGCGAACTGTACGAGATTGACAATGGTTCGTTCGACCCGTGCTTCGGAAGCATCGAGCTGCCGCGGCCGGAGGGAACGCCACGCGTCTTTGTCCTCGCAGGCGGCGGAACGGGAATCCCGGTTTTCCGGAAACTGCAGAAGGAAAATGTCCCGTTTGCAGCAGGCGTCCTGTATACGAACGATATCGATTACCAGCTCGCCCGCATTCTGGCGATGGAGACGGTAACCGAAGCACCGTTCCAGGAGATCAGCGACGAGGCATTTGCCCGCGCCTGCGAGCTGATGAAGAGCTGTGAACGTGTCATCGACGCCGGCGTCCCGGTGGGCATGTGCAACCGCCGGATCGAAGAGCTGAGGGCAGAAGCAAAGCGGCTTGGAAAGCTGGCAGAGTAAAACAAAGAAAAATGTAATATTAAATTGTACGAAAAATTCACACAATTCAAGTCAAAAACCAACAGAGATTGACACTTAAAAAGTCAAGTGCTTTGTAAAATCTTTTGGCAAAATAACGGTTTTCTCTGTTATGACCAAAACACGCGTTCTGATTTCGCAAGATTTAAACACATGATTTCCACACCGTTTTTCGTGGATAATGTGGATAACTCGGTGTATAACTTGTTTTTAGGCATGTTTTCGGTGGTTAACTATGTGGATAACTTGTGGATGGGATGTTTATAAAATTGCCCCATGTGGAAAAAAGCCGGTTTCTTTGTGCAATTTTGACAAAAAGGGGTTTTAAAGTTTTATACGACTGACATGAAAGGTTTTTCAGATTTCAGAAACTACGGAAAAACAGAAAAAAGCAGGCAGTTCTCCGTACAATACGAAGAATGCCTGCTTTTGCTGTATCCTATTTGAAAGAAGCCATCAGTGGCTGATCAGATATTTCTCCACGGAAGTCACGCAGTTCGCGCCATCGGCGGCTGCCGTGATGATCTGGCGGAGCTGCTTCGTGCGGACATCGCCTGCGGCGAACACGCCCGGCACGCTCGTCACACCGTCCTCGCCGGCTTTGATGTAGCCAGCCTCATCGGTTTCTACGGTGCCTGCGATCAGTGCGGAGACCGGAACGATGCCGACGGCAATAAACACGCCGTCTACCGAGATCACACCGGCTTCCCCAGCCTTTTTGTTCGTCACCTTCACGCCGGACACCATCTCGTTTCCCTCGATGGAATCCACAACCGTGTCCCACACCATTTCCACATTCGGCAGTGCCAGCAGTGCATCCTGGAGAACACCGGCTGCCCGCAGTTCACCGCGGCGGTGGATCACGTAAACCTTTTTGCACGTTCTGGCAAGGAAAATCGCATCCTCCACGGCAACATCGCCGCCGCCGACAACGGCAACGGTTTTGTCTTTGAAGAACGCGCCGTCACACGTTGCACAGTAGGAGACGCCCATGCCGGAGAGCTCCTTTTCACCAGGTACATTTAACGCGCGGTGCTCCGCACCGGTTGCAAGAATGACCGTTTTGGCATGATACTCATTTTTTCTCGTGCGGACAATCTTGAACTCTTCGTCAAGAACAAGCTCCTTCACACGCTCGCGGGAAAATTCCGCGCCCATTTTTTCAGCGTGTGCGCGCAGCGTGCTTCCGAGATCCATGCCGCTGATGCCCGGAAGGCCGGGATAGTTGTCTACTTCATAGGTATTCAGCACCTGGCCGCCGCTTGCAAAGTTTGCCTCAATCGTAAGAGAGGAGAGCTTTGCGCGTTTCGCATAAATCGCGGCAGAAAGACCCGCCGGGCCGGAGCCGATGATGATAACGTCGTATAAGTTTTCCATAAAAATCCTCGTTTTCGTCTGTAGTAAGCTGCCATGCAGCCATTTTTCTGAAAGTACCGTTACGGAGCCGGTGTTTCGGATGGTTCCTGACTGTCGGAAACGGAAGATGAATCTTCCGCGGAAGTTTTTTCAGCTTCTTCTTCCGGCGCTTCCGGCTGGTTGTGAACCACCTTGATGCTGCGTACCAGCTTCAGATCGTTGTCGATGCCGACTTCAGTGTAGTCCAGCTTTTCGTCATCACTATAGAATGTGTAGAGTGTCAGGTTACTATCCTCTTTTTCCATTTTTTCTGATTTGGCGTCCCCTGCCTTCGCCAGAAAATCGCTCTCGGAAGTGCCGAGCGTGATGCCGTTTGTGATTGAAATCGGAATCTTTGTCGTATCGAGATCGCCGTACAGCGAAGTAACGAAACAGTTGCGCACTGTCGTCGCCTCCGCGCCGTAATTATGTACGGTGCAGTAAAGCTTCTGACCGCCCTTTTCCAGCGTGACGTAGCCGTATTTTCCGTTTAAAACGGCCGTATCGGACTCTTTCGTATTGATGGTCCAGTCGTGGTCCAGAAGTTCACTGACCGGAACGGGAAGATGATAGAGTACATCGTCAAAGCGGACGGTCCAGTCGTTGATTTCACTGCTGTCGGCTTCCGGTGCCTGGTAGGCCTCCACTTCCGGTGTTGTGGCATCGCTGACACCATCGAGCGCTTCTGCATCAGCCGTGGTCGTAAAGTTCTGCATATCGAGGGAATACAGAATTCCCGTTTCGTTATTGAAGCCGAGCGTGATCGTCTGGTACAGCCCGTACTCATACGTGAACTGCACAGAGGTATCGGCCTCATAACGGTCCTTTGGCGAACCGTAGATGCTTTCCACATCCTCCATGAGCGACTGCTGCAGGGTGACGCCGTTCGGCAGGTCGACATAGATATTCTGGCCCTCAGCGGTCGAGGTATCGATGTGAATGCCTCCGATCAGGCATTCCGCCACCGGTTTTGCCGTGGTGTCCGGATTGGCAATATCGACGGTAATCTGGTTTCCGTCCTTTTCAAAGCTTTCGCCCTCTGAGAAGGATTCCGGCTGGATTTCCTTCGTGTCGTCGCCGCTGTAGACCCAGCCAAGCGCTGTAAAATCCGCGTAGGATTCCGGAATTTCGTACGTATCGCCCCAGATGGCAAGCTGAAAACTGTTCAGGTTCTTCGAGAGATCCACATCGTATTCCGGAATCTCATCGGAATCGCCGGAGGCCGCCAGATTGTCTTCGGGGTCGTCATCGTCGGTACTCTGACTGATGGTTGTGATCGGAATCGTTTCTGTTTTCTTTCCGCAGCCGCTCGTTCCCACGAGGAAAGCGGCAAATACTGCTGTTAAAACCCAACGGTATTTTTTCATCAAAACCTCCTCATAATAAATGGTTAAAAATATTTGAAAGTTACTTCATGTAAGTAACGATATCAGTTCTCCCTATTCTAACACATTCCGCTTCGTTTTCCAATGTCTGAAGCGGATTTGAGAAAAATGGTTTTTCAAAAGCGCGGTACGGAATACATATTTAGTAAGGAACTGGAAAGGGCAGAAGTCTGGGAGGAGGCTGTGTATGCGTTTTACAAAAATGCAGGGCTGCGGAAATGATTATATCTATGTAAATGCCATGGAGGAGCGGGTGGAGAGTCCGGGACGGCTGGCAAAAGCGGTAAGTGACCGCCATTTCGGCATCGGCGCGGACGGACTGATTCTGATCGGGGCATCCAAAACAGCAGATTTTTCGATGGAAATGTACAACGCCGACGGCTCGAAGGGCGCGATGTGCGGCAACGGCATCCGCTGTGTGGGAAAATACGTGTACGAGCATGGGCTGACGAGAAAAACGACGCTGACTATCGAAACCGGCAGCGGAAACCGTGTGATTCATCTGCAGACGGGGGAGAATCCGAATGAGATCTGTCAGGTGACAGTGGAGATGGGAACGCCGGAATTCCGCGCCGCACAGATCCCCGTTGTTTCTCTGGGGGAATATGTGCTGGAGCATAAAATTACCGTGTGCGGGGAAACTTATACGATGACCTGCCTTTCGATGGGAAATCCGCATGCGGTGATTCCGGTGGAAGATGTGGAAAAAATATCCATTGCAAAGACCGGTTCCGCTTTTGAACACCTTTCCTGTTTCCCGGACCGTATCAATACAGAGTTTATCCAGACTTTAGATCAACACACAATAAAAATGAGAGTCTGGGAACGTGGGAGCGGTGAAACGCTGTCCTGTGGAACGGGAGCGTGTGCGGCAGCCGTCGCGGCGATGCTTTCCGGCTGTGTTTCGGAGGGCGAAACTGCCGTAGAACTGCGCGGCGGCAGGCTTTTCGTTACATGGGACCGGACGAAAAATAAGGTCCTTCTGACCGGCCCGGCCGAGACCGTTTTTGAAGGAACGCTTGCAGAACGAATTTGAAAAATGCAGATTTCTGTCTGCACGAAAGAGCAGTATGCAATATTCTGAAAATAAAAACTTACAGGAAATGCCTTTTCTTTTCAAAAGAAACATGCTACAATATGTGGTACCCGCTACAAGAAAAGGGTGGGGGACACACAAGATATAGTGTTTGATTTGGAGGACACCACAATGGTTTATATTATCAAAAAGGACGGCACCAAAGAAGAATTCGACGCGCAGAAGATCGTCCGTGCCGTAAATAAATCCGCACAGAGAATCCTGTATACCTTCTCACAGCAGGAGATTGACTTTATCTGTAAGTTCGCAACCGAGCACGTATATTCCCTTGGAAAGACCGAAATTCCGATCAGCGATATGCACAATATCGTGGAGGGAGCACTCGAAAAAGTAAACCCGGCTGTGGCAAAAAGCTACCGCGATTACCGCAATTACAAAACTGATTTTATCCATATGATGGACGAGGTCTACACGAAGAGCCAGTCCATCCGCTACATCGGCGACAAGAGCAATGCCAACACCGACAGCGCTCTCGTTGCAACGAAACGAAGCCTGATTTTCAACGAGCTGAACAAAGAGCTGTACCGCAAGTTCTTCATGAACCGCAACGAACTGCAGGCCTGTAAGGACGGCTACATCTACATCCACGACCAGTCCGCACGTCTCGATACCATGAACTGCTGTCTGTTCGATGTCGGAAACGTTTTAAAAGGCGGCTTCGAGATGGGAAATGTCTGGTACAATGAGCCGAAGACACTCGACACCGCATTTGATGTCATGGGCGATATCGTCCTCAGCACCGCTGCACAGCAGTACGGCGGCTTTACCGTGCCGGAGGTGGACAAGATCCTTGCTCCGTACGCACAGAAGAGCTACGATTACTACGTAAAAGAGTTCCTGAAATATACCGACGCATCCTGGGAGGGTGCACAGGAGAAAGCCATCGAGTATGCGATCGACAAAGTAAGAAGAGAGTGCGATCAGGGATGGCAGGGAATTGAGTATAAACTGAACACTGTTGGATCTTCCCGCGGTGATTATCCGTTCGTTACCGTGACCCTCGGCCTTGGAACGAGCATGTTCGAGAAGATGATTTCCATCTCCCTTCTCGAGGTCCACAAAAACGGACAGGGCAAGAAAGGCCACAAAAAGCCGGTGCTCTTCCCGAAAATCGTCTTCTTATATGACAAGGCAATTCACAGAGAGGGCGGCATCGCAGAAGATGTCTTCGAGGCAGGACTTGACTGTTCCTCCAAGACGATGTATCCGGACTGGCTGTCGATGAGCGGCGAGGGCTACATCGCCGAGATGTACAAGAAATACAAGAGAGTCATCAGCCCGATGGGATGCCGTGCTTTCCTTAGCCCGTGGTACGAGCGCGGAGGCATGGAGCCGGCAGATGAGAACGACAAACCGGTCTTTGTCGGACGTTTCAACATCGGAGCCGTTTCCCTTCATCTTCCGATGATCCTGGCAAAATCCCGTTCCGAGAACCGCGATTTCCACGAAGTGCTCGACTTCTACCTCGAGATGATCCGCGATCTGCACAAACGGACCTACGATTACCTCGGCGAGATGCGTGCATCCACGAACCCGCTGGCTTACTGCGAGGGAGGTTTCTACGGCGGCCACTTAAAACCGTCCGACAAGATCCGCCCGCTGTTAAAGCCGATGACCGCATCGTTCGGTATCACGGCGCTGAACGAGCTGCAGGAGCTGTACAACGGAAAATCTCTTGTTGAGGACGGACAGTTCGCACTCGACACGCTGAAATATATCAACGACAAGGTTGCCGAGTTTAAGAAAGAGGACGGCATCCTCTATGCGATCTACGGCACACCGGCAGAATCCCTGTGCGGCCTGCAGATAGAGCAGTTCCGCAAACAGTACGGCATCGTCCGCAACGTTTCGGACCGCCCGTATGTGAGCAACAGCTTCCACTGCCACGTAACCGAGGACATCACCCCGATCCAGAAACAGGATCTCGAGGGACGTTTCTGGGAGCTCTGCAACGGCGGAAAAATCCAGTACGTGCGCTATCCGGTCGGCTACAACAAAGGCGCGATCAAGACACTGATCGAGCGTGCGATGGAGCTTGGCTACTACGAGGGCGTCAACCTGTCCCTGGCTTACTGCGATGACTGCGGCCACCAGGAACTCGACATGGATGTCTGCCCGGTCTGCGGTTCCAAGAACCTGACAAAGATCGACCGTATGAACGGCTATCTTTCCTACAGCCGTGTCCATGGTGACACCCGTCTGAACGAGGCGAAGATGGCAGAAATTGCGGAAAGAAAATCGATGTAAAATCATTGCGATATTTGTAATACGATAAAAGAACGAAATCCCCTGCGGGAAATCCATTCGGTTTGGATTTTCCGCAGGGGATTTTAGAGTTCGGCAATTATTCTTCGATATCGCGGGTGATGTTGCGTACCCAGACGTATTTTTTATAATGAAGATAAACCGCAGGCAGTTTCACGATCTCGTCGAGGTTTACAATACAGTAAACGATCATGACCGGCAGCTTCAGCCAGAACGCAGCGAGGAAGCCAAGCGGTACGGAAAAGCACCACATCGCGCCGATATTTCCCTGCATATCGAATTTTGCATCGCCGCCGGCACAGAAGATGCCGTCGAGAACGGTGGTGTTGACCGACTGTGCCATCAGGTTCAGGCCGCAGAAGAGAAGCATGTACTGCAGATATTCTGCCGCGGTATCGGTAAGCGGAGCGAAGTGGACGATTGCAGGAGAGATTAACATCAGAAGACCGCCGGTCACAACGCCGATGGCAATTGCAAGATGCGTCAGGCGGCCGCCGTATTCGCGTGCTTTCTCGAGTTCATCTGCACCGAGCAGGTTTCCGATCAGAACACCGGCACCGCCGCTCACACCGCGGATCAGGCAGGAGAGGAGGCTCTTTGCAATCGAGGTAATCGAGTTTGCTGCAACGGCATCGCTTCCCATGTGGCCCATGATGACAGAGTACAACACGTAGGCAACTCCCCAGACGAGCGAAGCCGCCAGAACCGGGAGAGTGTAGCGCCAGAAATCTTTCGAGAGTATTTTGCCGGCAGAAGAGAAGAGGCGCTTCCAGAGAATCCGCACGTGGTCTGGTTTCTTAGTTTCAAGGTAAGCCCAGATCAGCTCAACCACACGGGCAGCTACCGTTGCATACGCCGCGCCGCGGATGCCGAGTGCCGGAGCGCCGAAGAGACCGTAGATCAGGACGGCATTTAAAATAATGTTCAGCACAACCGCCGTGGAACTGATGCGGGAGCTGACGGCGGCGTGGCCGGTGTTTTTCAGCAGAATCAGGTAAACCTGTGAGATACCGCAGAGCACGTAGGAGAGTGCAACGGCGCGCAGATACTGGCTTCCGCTTGCAACGAGGGCTGCATCGTTCGTAAAGATCCGCATCAGCAGATCCGGGCAGAGACCGGCAAGAATCGTGAACAGGCCGGAGAACAGCAGGTTCGTGCGGAGCGCGATCGGAATGACCTTCTCAATCGAAGCCGCATCCCGTTTGCCCCAGTACTGCGCCGCCATAATACCGGCACCCGCCGCAATACCCGTGATAAAAAGGTTCAGAACAAACTGCACCTGCCCGGCCAGCGAAACCGCCGACAGCGAGGTCTGGTCAATCCATCCCAGCATGATTGCGTCCGTCGCGCTGACGAGAGCCAGCATAAAGTTCTGAATCGCAATCGGGAGGACGAGGAGCTTTAACTTCTGGTAAAACTCATCTTTGAAATTCATTCGTGTTTTCATATCATTTCCCCCAATGAATTATTTGTGATATCCGCTGTATTATACAGGAAATGAAAAGGGAAAACAATGGACGAAATAAGCTATTTTTGGGTCGTTTTTGACTTAATTGCATAGTAATAGAAGAAAGAGGATCTTTCCGGCGGAATGTTTTTTTGCAGCCAGGAGGCGGAGAAGCGGTTTGATCAGAAAATCAGGTTTTTTCCAGCAGAAACTGCAGGATTTCTGCTATCAGAATCGATATGCCGGCAGCGGCTGTCTTTATAAAATCCAGAAATCCATGAAAGAGCTGGAGCAGCTTTTAAAGAAGAAGGATAAGAAGCGGAAGTAGGCGCGGCGGCCGTTGGAGATGACGTCGAAACAAACAGAATTATATGAAAAATTTGTGAAATTTAATGGGATTATAAGACCTGTTTTCGCTGTTTTTAACAAAAGTAAAGATAAGATAAAAAAAAGGTTGCTTTTTTCGGCAGAATCCTTTATAATCTTATTTGTGTTCAGCGAGTGGATCATCCAATGAAACACAGAAAAACAAAAGTAAGCGCCTTTAGCTCAGTTGGTAGAGCAGTAGACTCTTAATCTATTTGTCCAGGGTTCGAGTCCCTGAAGGCGCATCAAAAGCACTGTTTTTGCAGACCTGAGAGCTGCGGGGACGGTGTTTTTCTTGTTTTACGGGCGGAATACCGAAAATCTACGTATCAACTTTTCCTATCATCATAGCATCTCCAAATGAGAAAAACCGGCAGCAGAGGGATCCTTTCTGACATGGATCTTTCCGCTGCCGGTTTTGTCTTTCAGAGCAAAAAATTTAGTAATTCTTCAGCCCGCTCGCCGAATCAATAATAATCTGGCAGCCTGGCTGAACATTTTTCAGAATCGTAATCATCTGGTCTTCCGGAACGGAAATGCATCCGCCGGTCGGCCGGTTTGTGCTGCAGTGCAGGAAGATGGCAGAACCGACACCCGGAGTGCAGTTTGGATTGTAATCGAGGGACAGAACGTAATGATAGGCCGGATTGATCTCGATGATGTGCTCCGCGGAATTCCAGGCTTTCGGTGTTGTCTTCGTCGTGACGAACTGATTGTAGTATCTGGAATTTACATCATCGACCCAGTAATACGTATCATCCACCTGGGTATAGGAAAGCTTCGTTCCTGGATTGGGGAGAATGCCGAAGGCATATGTAAAGCCAAACTGTCCGCGCGGTGTTCTGTGATTCCATTCGGTGGTTTCGCCGACACCGGCTGAACCGACATAGCCGCTTGTACAAAGATCCTCGCTCCAGGTGCCGTCCGCATCCTTTGTTACCATGGCAATCGTCGCCGTGGTGTCGGAGGCGCTGACGAAAATGAGCTGATTGTGTGTTTTTGCAGCTTTCAATCCAGAAGCAAGTTTCGTCCACTCAGACTGGACAGAAACTTTATGTCCGTTCTCATCAAATGTGTACTGTCTGCCGCCGATGGTCACGGTAGTACTGGAATACATACCGCCCCAGCTGCGGAAATAGTAGGAGGATCCTCCTTTTACCAGCCATTCATCGTGGTACATACCGCCCCAGCTCTTGAAATAATACCAGTTGTTGTCATGCTTGATCCATTCGTTCGCGGCCATGCGTCCGCCGTCTTTCAGACAATACCAGTTATTGAGATAATAGAGCCATCCATCTGCATGTTTTGTGCCGTCCTCATTGAGATAATACCAGATGCCGTCAACCTTAATCCAGCCGCTCCTGCACATGCCGCCCCAGCTTTTAAAGTACCAGGTATCATCAATCCATTCACCAGATGCCATGGTGCCGTCGGTCTTCAGATAATAGCGGTTGTTATCGTATGTAATCCACTCCGCCTGCGCCAGTCGTCCGCTGCCGTCCTTGATCCAGTACCATTTGTTCTTATCCTTGATCCAGCCGGTTTTCGTACAGACCGAACCGTCTGCCTGAACGTAATAACGCGCATCGCCGGACGAAACAACCGCATTGGCATACATGCCGCCCCAGCTGCGGAAGAAATACGTTTTGCCGTTTACGGTGGCGGAGGTATTTTCCATATGGCCGTCCGCGTAGAGATAGTACCAGCAGTTGTCGTAGAAATACCAGCCCTTCCGTGCACCGCCCCAGCTGCGGAACGAATACCACTGGCCGTCGATCATGGCCCAGCCGCCGCGCGTCTGATTTCCGGTCTCCATGGCGTAGGTATCCGGATTAAAATAGTAGAGATTGCGGTCTACCGTCTGCCAGCCGGAAAGGAGATGGTCGTCGCTGACATCGACAAGATACCATTTTCCATCCACAACGAGCCAGGAAACGGTGTCCTCCGCGCGGGTGTAGGCTGTATGGTTTCCGCGGGAAATACTTCCGCCGGCGGTTACGTAGTACAGCTTTGCCTGGCCATCTGAACCTGTAATCCATTGAAAACCGGAAGTAAGAGCAACGACAGGAGTTTCATTTTCGGAACCTTTTTCTGGTGAAACGTCAGATGAAAGATCTGATGCAGTATCCGATGCGGCAGAATCATCTGTCACAGCCGGATCTGTCTCTTCCTCAGGAAGAACCGTATCAGCCGAATCGCCGGAAACATCTTCTGAAACAGAAATCATATCATCACTCTGATTTTCCGCCGCATAAACCGGTGCCGCGCCAAGCAGGACACCGCATAAAAGTGCCGCCAGAACTTTTCTTTTCATTTTCAAATCCCCCTTACATGCAGAAATGTTTTTAAAGAAACCGTGCCTCCATCTTACAGATCGGGTTTCCGATTGAGGAAAACTTCTCCTCATATTCCGTCATTACATTTCCTTCTGAGAGAACCACATCGTGGTGCAGATCGTATGTGAATGCAGTGAGTTCCCATCCCTCTGCATTTTTCATCTCTTCAAGAGAGAAGTCAAACAGATCTTTATTATCGGTTTTGAATTCCAGTGTTCCGTCCTTCTTTAAAATCTTCTCATACCGTGCAAGAAACTCATGCGATGTCAGTCTCCGTTTCGCATGGCGGTCTTTCGGCCACGGATCGGAGAAGTTGAGGTAAATGCGGTCTACCTCGTCCTCAGCAAACACTTCCGGAAGCTGGCGTGCATCCATGCGGATAAAGAACAGGTTTTTGATTTCTGTCTCCAATTTCTCCCGTTTCTGTACCGCGCGGAGCAGCACACTGTCGTACATCTCAATGCCGACGTAGTTGATCTCCGGGTGCAGAACCGCCATATCCATCAGGAAGCGTCCTTTTCCCATTCCAACCTCAATATGAATCGGATTTTCATTTCCAAAAACCTCAGCCCACCGTCCCCGGCAGCTCTCCGGCTCCTGCACAACGAACGGACAGGAAGCAATCACATCTTTTGATCCTCTGATATTTCTAAGGCGCATATGCGTAAAATTCCTTTCTTAAGTAATAAATATTAGAATAAAAGCCAATCATATCCAGTATATCATAGCTCCCGAAAAAGCAAAACAGAAAAATCCCGTTTTCAAATTTTCTGAGTTTTCAAAATACTGTATACAATATCAACCTGCACATAGCATTTCCTATCAGCAATATGACAATCGAATTGGATCCATATCGAAATCATATGAGGGACCGCCTTTTGGCTATTAATATTGGAAGAAAAAATATGACCCATTGGCTATTTTTAATCAAAAAATCGATCGAAATCCCACTTTTTTTTACGATTTCAATATGTCAACTTTGGAAAAAAAGGTGTAGAATACTAACAGCAAAGATGCGGGAGTTTCTCCTGTACTTTTGCCCTGTATATCAAAGTTGGTCAGTGGACCAGGTTTGATTGTTATGCAAATATCATAAGGAGGGAAAGCGATGCTATGGAATCTGTAATTAACAAACTTGCAGAGATCGAAACGGCTGCTACTAAGATTATGCAGGCTGCCGAGAATCAGAAGAAGCTCCAGGACGAGCAGCAGGAAGAGCGGATTGCAAAATTCGATGCAGATCTGGAAGCAGAAACGGCAAAGCGGATTGAAGAGATTACAACGAAACTTCATTCTACTACAGATGCGGATCAGAAAAAGCAGCGGGACTCTGCCGCCGAACTTCTATCTTCACTGGACGCTTATTACGAGCAGAATCACGGAGCACTGTCCACGCAGATTTACGAAAACATTATAAGGAAGTGAAACGATGAGCGGTCTATTATCCTACAGCGGCCTTACCACAAAGATAAGAGCCATGCAGAGCCATCTTTTAAACGACCAGAATTTTCGGGAAATCGTGGAACTGGAGAGTGTACCGCAGGCAGTTTCTTATCTCAAGCAACATAAAGGCTATGAGGATCTGTTTGAGGGCTACAACGAAGCTGACCTTCACCGGGGTCAGATCGAGAAAATGCTGCGCCTGACGGTGTACCGGGATTTTTCCAAACTGTACCGTTTTGCAAATGTAGAGCAGAGAAAGTTCCTTGCGCTCTACTTCAAACGATACGAAGTGTCCGTTATCAAAGAATGCCTGAACACGGTGTTTGATCACCGGGATGTGGTATTGAACCTGTCCATATTCGACGAGTTCTTTAACAAGCATTCCCAGCTGGACATCAATCTTCTGGCGTCCTCCAGGACGATCGAAGAACTGATTGCGAACCTGAAAGGGACAGAATATTATGCCCCGTTGTCGCAGCTCGCGGATATCGAGCGTCCGACCCTGTTCGACTATGAGATGACCCTGGATCTGTATTACTTTGCACAGATGTGGAAAGACAGATCAAAAGTAGTGACAAAGCGGGATCTGGAAGAGCTGACCGCTGCATGGGGAAGCAAGTTTGACATGCTGAACCTTCAGTGGATCTACCGTTCCAAACGCTATTATCACATGACCAGCGCACAAATCTACGCCCTGCTGATTCCGGTTCATCACCGGCTGAAAAAGGATGTGGTAAAGGCACTGGTAGAAGCCGAGAATATGAGTGCATTTTCCCAGCTGCTGGAACAAACCTATTATGCGAAACGGTATGATTCCTTCAAGGTCGATACGCTGGAATCCATGTATGCAGCTATTATGAAGCACATACTTTCCAGTGAATCCAGACAGGATCCTTATTCCGTTGCCACCATATACTCATACCTCTATCACAAAGAGCACGAGGTAAACCGGCTTATTATTGCACTCGAGTGCGTACGTTACCGTATCAGCGCTGACGAGGCAATGCAGCATATCGCAAAAACTTAATACACGGGGAGGTGTACTCATTGATTGTCAAGATGAAATTTTTGAGCATCACCGGGCCGAAAGCCGACATTGACCGTGTGGTCAACACTTATCTCTCAAAATATGAGATACATCTGGAAAACGCTCTGACGGAGCTGTCTACGATGCAGAATATCACACCGTATATCCAGATCAACCCATACAAAGAGACCTTAAAACAGGCGGAAGATTTTACAGCACTTCTGCCGGAAGACAAGCGTACCACCACAAAAAGACTTTCCCTGGAAGATGCCATCAACTGTGTCCATGGTTTGGATCACACCCTTGGCCAGTTGAACCAGGAGCGTACAGAACTGGAAGCAAAAAAGAAAGACTTGATGGAAAAAGCACAGAAAATCGAGCCGTTCCAGGATCTGCACTGCAATCTTTCCTCCATTCTGGATTTCCACTTTATTAAATTCAGATTCGGAAAGATCACAAAAGAGTATTACAACAAGTTTGAGAGCTACTGCTATGAGAACAGCGATACGGTATTCTACCGCTGCCATTCCGATGAGCAGTATGTATGGGGCATTTACTTCTGCCCGAGAGATCAGGTCACGAAAGTGGACGCCGTATTCTCATCCCTGCACTTCGAAAGAATCTACGTTCCGGACGAGTACAGCGGAACGCCGGAGGATGCTTACGCAGCACTTCAGGCAGAAATCAAAAAGACAGACGATGCACTCAGCGAGTGCTCACGGAAACTGGCAAAATGCCTTTCGGATTCCGCAGAGGATCTGGTTGCAGCAAAAGAGCAGTTAGAGCAGCTCTCCGGCAACTTTGATGTCCGTCGCCTGGCAGCCTGCACAAAATCCAAGAAGGAAACTTTCTATATCCTGTGCGGCTGGATGTCGGAAAAGGATGCCGCTTCCTTCCAGAAGGACATCGAAAACGACACAAATCTCTTCTGCTTTATCGAGGATGATGCAAACAACGTTCTGCGTCAGCCGCCGACAAAGCTGAAAAACCCGAAAATCTTCCGTCCGTTTGAGATGTACGTGAAGATGTACGGACTGCCAAATTACAATGAAATTGACCCTACGATTATCGTAGGACTTACCTATGCCTTTATTTTCGGAATCATGTTTGCCGATGTAGGACAGGGACTGTGCCTGCTGATTGGCGGTGCACTGCTGTACCACTACAAGAAGATGGATCTGGCAGCGATCATGAGTACCTGTGCGGTATTCTCCGTGATCTTCGGATTCCTGTTCGGCAGCTTCTTCGGATTTGAGAATGTCATACCGGCCCTTTGGCTGCATCCGAAGGAAGCGATGACAACGCTTCCGTTCATCGGTTCAATGAACACCGTATTTGTCGCAGCGGTTGCATTTGGTATGTTCATGATTCTGACAGGAATGGTGCTGCATATGATCAATGCAGCAAGAAACCATAAGCTCGGCGAGCTTCTGTTCAGCCAGAACTCCCTGGCAGGCTTCATTTTCTACGGAGCCCTTGCCGTTACACTCGTTCTGCTGTTCAGCGGCCATAAAGCTCCGGCTGTCGGCGTGATGGTAGTCATGTTCGGAATCCCGCTTCTGGCGATCTTCTTAAAAGAGCCGCTGGAGCGTATCGTAGAGAAAAAAGGCAATGCACTTCCGGAGACCGGAAAGGGAATGTTCTTTGTACAGGCATTCTTCGAACTCTTCGATGTGCTTTTGAGCTACTTCTCCAACACAATTTCCTTCGTCCGTGTCGGCGCATATGCCGTCAGCCATGCGGCTATGATGGAGGTTGTTCTGATGCTCGGCGGAGCAACAGGAGGCGGAAGCATCAGCTGGCCT
>OLGM01000597.1_pt1 | contig 21492 bp, 20 predicted proteins | sample 1606001 | NCBI WGS metagenome assembly OLGM01 (sample SAMN03283294) | human gut metagenome | biome: human-associated habitat; material: feces | host: Homo sapiens | place: Peru | collected 2012
ACCGCTGACCTCTTGCATGCCATGCAAGCGCTCTCCCAGCTGAGCTAATCCCCCATAAAATCCAAGAAGCGAACCTCTTGGATGGAGTTTTTTGTTGGGAATTTGATTGTCGCAGGACTATCTGACTGGGGGTGTGTTTTGATACCAACCGGGCTCCCAGCTGAGCTAATCCCCCACATATTTGGTTCATGTCCTGCGACGTGAGTGATTATAGCAGAGAATGGGGACGTTGTCAACAACTTTTTTGAAAAATGGGCAAAAAAATCCCGGCGGGAAAAACTCCTGCCGGGATCGAATGCCAAACGGGAAAAATCAGGCCTTTGTATACTGACGGTCGAAGATCTGCGGCGCGACCTTGATGAGCAGGACGGCGGCCACGATCGTGATGAGGGTCTCGGGCAGCATGTAGCTTGCGTTATAGACCAGGCTGTAGGTCCAAGCGCTCAGGCCCTCGTTCAGGTTGCCCCAGACGAGCACGCCGGACAGGAAGCTGCACATGAAACGCAGGAAACCGGCCATGAACGTGCCGAAGGCCACGCCGACCATCCGGTTCTTGAAGGGGCGGGCGAACAGCTCGGCCGTGCCCAGCGCCATAAAGGCTACCAGATAGTCCAGCAGGACTTCGCCGAGGAAGTACAGGAAGGTCGGAGTCGGGGGCGCCCAGAAGCCCAGCAGCATCTGCAGACAGCCGTTGACCAGACCGGTGAACAGGCCCCACTTGACGCCGTGGCGGAAGGACACCAGCACAAAGGGCAGCATGCTGAGCAGGGTGACGCTGCCGCCGTTGGGCATGGTGAAGATGCGGATGTTGGACAGCACCGTGCCGATGGCGATCATCAGGGCGCATTCGACCAGAATGCGGGTCTTGGAATAGGTTTTCGACATTTTGGATTCGCTCCTCAATATAAATAGTACACAAAAACAAAATGCGTCTGCATTCGACAGCAGACGCATGGGCTTCGTTTGTGAAAATCAGGGACCTTTCGCAAACTACCTACGCCGGCATTGCCCGGATCAGGTTCAAGGGTACTCCGCAGGGTGCGGATCTCAGCCTTTCGGCGCCCCTGTTTTTATGTCCGTCTCTCAGTATAGCCGTCAAATGCCAAAAGTCAAGCCCTGAGGAGCATATTGCGGCCCTGTGGCTCATAGTTTTTAGCAAGGAATCTTGCGGAGGAGGGGACCGGGTATGAAAGTGGAACCGGAGCAGCGCGCGGCGATCTTGGGCGAGTACATTGCGGAGCACAGCGCGACGGTGCGGGCAGCGGCGCGGGCTTTCGGGTGCAGCAAATCGACGGTGCACAAAGATGTTTCGTCGCGGCTGCGAAGGGTGGACCCAAGCCTGTTCGCGCGGGTCCAAGCGGTAATGGCGCGGAACAAGGCCGAACGTCATCTGCGGGGCGGGGCTGCGACAAAGCGCAAATACAAAGCCAAATAGCAAAAAAGACGGCGCTCCTTCCTTTATTATTAAAGGAAAGGCGTCGTCTTTCTGCGTTCAGCGGCGGTGGCGGAACTGGTCCAGCGCGGCCTTTTCCAAGCGGCTGACCTGCGCCTGACTGATGCCGATCTCCCGCGCGACCTCCATTTGCGTCTCGCCCTTCAGATAGCGAAGCTCCATGATCCGCTTTTCGCGGGGCGTCAGGCTGGCCACCGTCTCGCGGAACTGCAGCCCACTGATCCAGCTGTCCTCGCCGTCCGGGTCCCGCACCTGATCGATGACGTACATCGCATCGCCGCCGTCGGTGTAGAGCGGTTCCTCAAGGCTGAGCGGTTCTACGACCGATTCCAGCGCGGCGGTGACCTCCCGGCGGGCCAGACCGGCCTTCTGCGCGATCTCGTCCACGGTCGGCTCCCGGCCAAATTCCTTTTCGAGGGCTTCCCGGGCCTGCATGGCTTTGTAAGCCGTATCCCGCAGCGAGCGACTGACCCGCAGGGCGTTGTTGTCCCGCAGGAACCGCCGGATCTCCCCGATAATCATCGGAACGCCGTAGGTGGAGAACCGGACGTTCTGGCTGGGGTCGAAGTTATCAATGGCCTTGATGAGTCCGATGCACCCGACTTGAAACAGGTCGTCGAGGTTTTCGCCCCGCTGGGCGAACCGCTGCACGACGCTGAGGACGAGCCGCAGGTTCCCTTCGATCATGCTCTCACGGGCGGCGGCATCTCCTGCGTGCGCCCGGGTCAGAAGCTCATGCTTTTCCTGCTCGGTGAGGACCGGCAGCTGTGCCGTGTCCATCCCGCAAAGCTCTACTTTGTTGTACATCCGCGCCCCTCCGGTTTCGTTTGAACGTTACCGGAAGTATGGGGCGCAGGGGTGCGGATGATGCGTAGAAAAAACAGGAAAGTTTCAGTCCTCCAGCTTTTTCTTCAGCTCCCGGATGATCCGCTTTTCCAGCCGGGAGATGTAGCTCTGGCTGATGCCGAGGGCGTCGGCGGCTTCTTTCTGGGTGCGCTCCACGCCGTCCACCAGCCCGAAGCGCAGCTCCATGATCTGCCGTTCCCGCGGCGAGAGCAGCTCGACCGAGCGGCGGAGCGTGGCCCGCTCAGCGTTTTGTTCCAGCCGCTGGCTGACCAGATTTTCGTCGCTGCCAAGGATGTCGGAGAGCAACAGCTCGTTGCCGTCGCCGTCCACATTCAGCGGCTCGTCGATGCTGGCTTCCTGCCGGCGGTTGGAACTTTTTCGTAAGTACATCAAAATTTCGTTCCCGATACACCGGCTGGCATAGGTGGCAAGCTTGATGTTCCGTTCCGGTGTGAAGGTGTTGACAGCCTTGATGAGTCCAATGGTCCCAATGGAGATCATGTCCTCCGAGGGGACGCCGCTGCTCTCGTATTTTTTGGCGAGGTAGACCACCAGCCGCAGATTGTGGGTGATAAGCTCATCCCGCGCGGCAGGGTCGCCCGCCATCATCTGGGCGAGAAGAGCCTTTTCCTGTTCGGGTGTCAGCGGGGGCGGCAGACTGGGTGCGCCCGCGATGTAATGGGCTGCGCTGGGGCAGACGAGCCGGAGCCAGAGCCGCCGGAAAAATGAGAGGATATTCATGAAGTGCTCCTTTCGAACTGAGAGGGTTCCAGCCGGGAAACGACCGCTTCTCCGGCCAAGATGTCCCAGCCCTCCGGCGGGGGCGGGAGGTCGCAGAACGCGGCATAGACCGCATGACCGGACAGCTTGGCGGGAACGGCGGGCAGGACACAGTGTCCCGCGATGGTCGAGCAGGGAACGAGCCGCACCCGGGCTTCCGGCGGCGGAAGGGACGCTGTACCGGAAAAATGATCGGCAAGATAGTGCTCCAAGGTGGGCGGGAGCTTCCCGCGCACCGCTGCCAATCGCACCAGAACGACGTCCCGCCCGGAAAGCGGCTCCTGCACCGAGAAACCCGTGTCGCAAAAGGCGCGCAGAGGAATGGAGGTTTCCCCTAATGTAAGCTCGGCTGAAAAGCAGGGGCGGTTCTGCCGCCCGAAAACGCGCAGGATGCCCTGCACGGCCAGATACACCCCGCCCGCGCAGAGGAGCAGCAGCCCCGGCGAAAGGGGAAGGTAGACGCTGAAATTGTTCGTCTGCGCCCCGGGAAGGAGCAGCGCGCCGGTCAGCGCAAGGTGGAGCGCCCAGAACCACGCCAGCAGCCGCAGGAAGCACCGCTTTCCCGGCCACGGATACGCCGCCGCGACGATCCCCGCCCCGGTGGCCAGCTGATACACCAGCGAGAGCGGCCATGGCAGCTCCGGGGCCAATAAAATAAAGGAAGCCGCCGCCCCCATAAACGCCCCCGCAAGGATGCGCGGCCCGTGCGCGTCGATGCCGCACAAAAGCCCGCTGCCCAGCAGAAACAGTGCAGAAGTGACAAAGTTGACCAGAAACAGAACATCGAGGTAGACCACCGTTTTGATATGCGCCGCCCCCTTTCTTTCTAGGGTACACCGCCCCGGCGGGGAAGTTTGTGGAAACCGGGGAGATGCTCCGGCGCGAATTTTTTGGGAGGTTTTTCATAAATTTTCAAAAAAGGCTTGCAAATGAAAGGGAAAAGAGGTATAATTCTACTCGCAGCAGCTTTTACCGCTGTAAAGCTCTGAAATGAAGATGCCTTTTTAGCTCAGTCGGTTAGAGCACCTGACTGTTAATCAGGGTGTCGCCTGTTCGAGTCAGGCAAGAGGCGCCATCAAGCGGCGGGCCGTTGGCTCGCCGCTTTTTTCGTAAGCTCGTGTTGTAACCAAACTGTGACTTTTTTCACAAAATCTTCAAAATTAACGCTTTCTTAAAAAATGTCCTCTTGAAGATGCTGTCATAATGTGGTATACTGCACCTAAGCTTTAGGAAAATCGCTCAAGTTTTTCCAAAGCGTAACTAGATCAAAGGGTAGGCGCTCCCTTCTTTTGATAGCAGCTTGACCTCTGCTTTGCCTTGTTTCTCCGCAGGGCAGGGCAAAGCAGAGGGCTATGCGCTGCTTTAAGGGAAAGCAGAAACCTTTTTGATGCGTCAAAATCTGCAAAAATTCTGGTGTTTTTGAGCCGCGCACAAAGATTTCACTTGTGCAAACGGCCTGAGTGTGCTAGAATATGGAAGGCAGTTTTGAATATTTCATAGAATAAAGAGATCGTTTCCTTGGGTTGTCGGTCTCTTGTAAAGGAAACATCGTATGCGTTATACCTATGTGCGGCAGCACGACACGACCGACTGTGCAGCTGCCAGTCTCGCAATGGTGTGCCTCCATTACAAAAAGGAAATCACCATCACGCGGCTGCGCGATATGATGGGGACCGACATGAAGGGCACGAACCTCATTGGCCTTCAGAAAGCGGCCAATGAGCTGGGGTTCAACACGGCAGCTGTCCGTGTGGACCGCGAAAACTTTTTAAGCGATTTCACACTTCCCTGCATTGCGCAGGTCATCACCGATCAGGGTCTGGCCCACTTTGTGGTCATCTTCAAAAAGACGACCATCAAGGACGATGATGCCCGTCGCAAGCATGTGTTGAAAGAAGAAGAACTCAAGGCGGATAAATCGAAAAAGTACAAGTGCAAGGATTACGTCGTCATCGGCGACCCTGCCAAGGACTTGAAGAAGATCTCCATCGACGAGTTCTATAAAAACTTTACCGGCGTTCTGCTCCTGATGAACCCCACGGCGGAGTTCAAAGGCGGTTCAGCGAAAAAGCCCGGGACCAGCGTCAATGGCACAGCCAAAGACGCGAACGGTAAAGACGAAAAGAGCGCCAAGGGCAGCATGTTCAAGCGGTATCTGGACCTGCTTCTGCCGCAGAAAAAGCTCTTTGTCTATGCTATCCTCAGTTCGGTGATCCTCACGGCCATCGGAATCGTCTCTACAGTGTTCAACAAAGCGCTGATGGACGAGGTCCTGCCGTATGGATTGAAGAGCTTATTGGTCTCCCTGATCATCGTATTCAGTGTGGTCAACTTGACCAGCACCCTGCTCGGCACGGTGCGCGAATGGATCCTGATCTTCTTATCAATCAAGATCGATATCCCGCTGATGCTTGGATACTTCGAGCATGTTTACAAACTGCCCATGAAGTTCTTTGCAACACGAAAGACCGGTGAGATCACCACCCGCTACTCGGACGCAAGCACCATCAAGTCCGTGTTCACCAACATTGCATTGAGCATTGTGATGGACATCGTGATGGCGGTGGGTGTCGGCATCGTCCTGTTCCGGATGAATTCTTCGCTGTTCTCCATCACACTGTTCAGCACAGTGCTGAGTCTGCTCCTTGTCATCATCTTCAAGCAGCCGTATAAGCGGATCAATGAAGAGACGATGCAGCAGTCGGCTGTTCTGAACAGTCAGATGATCGAGAGTCTGCGCGGCATTGAGACGATCAAGTGCAATGCTTGCGAAGACCGTGAACTGGAAGCTCTTGAGCGTGAATACATCAAGAGCCTGAAGATCAGTCTCCGGTCCAGCAAGATCAGCACGGGCCAGTCTCTCGTGTCCGCTGTTATCTCCACGGTCCTGAACATGGTCACAACTTATGTCGGTATCATGCAGGTTCTGAACGGAGAACTGACGCTGGGCGGCTATATGGCGTTCAGCACCCTTTCCAGCTATTTTACCTCCCCGGTGAGCGATCTGATCAGCATGCAGATGTCGATTCAGGAAGCACAGATCTCCATGAAGCGTCTGACTGAGATCATGGACTACGAGTCCGAACAGGCAGACGATGAGGAGCGCACCGAAATGGAGCGGATGGAAGGCGACATCGAGTTCAAAGATGTCACGTTCCGTTACGGCAACCGCACCCCGGCTCTGAACCACATCTCCTTCACCATCCCGCAGGGAAAGAAGGTTGCACTGGTCGGCAGCAGCGGCAGCGGCAAGTCTACCATTACCAAACTCCTGCTCAAATATTACGAGCCGGAGAGCGGTGAGATTGATGTGAATGGTGTCAACCTTGATGAGTACACCAATGCATCCGTCCGCCGTGCCATCTCTTACGTCCCGCAGAATGTCGAGCTGTTCAGCAAGACTCTGTTCGAAAATATCCGGATCTCGCGCCCGGAAGCGACCTTGGATGAAGTCAAGGCCGCAGCGAAAAAGGCAGATGCGCATGAGTTCATCCGCAAGCTGCCCCTGCAGTACAACACCTATCTGGAAGAGGCTGGCAACGGCTTGTCCGGCGGTGAAAAGCAGCGTATCGCGCTGGCGCGTGCATTCCTGAAGGATTCGGACCTCTACATTCTGGACGAATCGACCAGCAGCTTGGACTTTGGCACAGAGAATACCATTTTTGATATGATCTACAACCAGCTGGCTGATAAGTCGATGCTCATTGTGGCCCACCGCCTTTCCACTGTCCGTGATTGTGACCAGATCTTGGTCATGGACCATGGCGAGATCGTGGAGCGCGGTACGCACGATGAATTGCTGGCGAAGCAGGGCAAGTATTACGAGCTTTGGAATCTCCAGCAGGGTATCTTCCGCCGTAAGAAGGAAGCCCCCAAGCCCGTGGCGAATGCCGCAGTTGTCGAAGAGGATGACGACGGCGAGGCCATTACTTATTAAGTTGCAATCGAGTGCGCACTCGATTACATAAAAATGACTTTTGGATGGTTGCGCAGCCAGAAAAAAGTCTCAAATTCGATTCAATCATTTGAAGGGAGTAATTCATTATGATGATGCCTGCAAACTACTCTGTTATCGCAGAGAACGAGATGACCTATGTTGTTGGTGGTGGCGTGATCGAGGCTATCGGCGCTGTTACCGCTCCGATCTGGACCCTGGACAACGTCAAGACCTTCAACACCAACATTGTTACCCTGGTGGGCAACTGGAAGCTGGACAACATTGTCAACAATGTTATCGGCTACACCTTCAGCGGCAATGCTTCCTGGAAGGGCATCGGCTCTGCTGTGAAGAGCCTGTTCGTTGCTGAGAACAAGCAGATCGGCGACTCCGTTGCTACCACTCTGGGCACCATTGCTGCTCTGTACAACCTGGGCAACGCTACCGTCGCTAACAACGCTGGCAGCGCAAAGATCACCTACGGTGCTAAGAAAAAAGAGTACGACTACACCGTTAAGGTTGTCACCGTCAAGGGCTAATTTAGACTAAAATCTAAATAGTTAGAGTGTTTCATTCGCACCGCCCTACTTTGTAGGCGGGGCAGATGATAATGCCTCGTAATGGTGTGCCAGGAGGCGTAAGCCTTCTGGCACACCTTATTTTTTATCATGTCACTTATTACCACAGCCGGTTGGCTGTGCGCTGGTAATAGGTGATAGCCCTCTCAGTCACCTTCGGTGCCAGCTCCCCCAGAGGGGGAGCCACTGGCGTGCCGGTCAAGTGATTTGCTCATCCGGGAACAGCTGGGCCCTGTCCTCATTGGCAGCGGCATCTGGCTGAAACAGCATGGAGCCGGGGATGATATACAAGTGAAGGAACGTGTTGTAAAAAACGTAAAAATGCTGGGAACAGCACGGGATCTGCGAAGAAAAGTGACCCCGCAGGAACGAAAGCTTTGGTATGCGTTTTTGAAGGATTATCCGGTAAAAATCTATAAACAGAGGATCATCGAATCGTTTGTTGTGGATTTTTACTGTGCATCGGCACATCTGGTGATCGAAGTGGATGGATTGATCCACCTTGACCATACAGAGCGAGATCAATCTCGAAGCATACGTTTGCAGAAGTATGATTTAGAAGTTTTACGCTTTTCAAACGAAGAAATTGAGACATGCTTTCACGAAGTGTGCAGTAAAATCGACCGTGTGATTCAAGAACGGCGTGCTGTCTTTGCCGAAGAGGCAAGATGATGCTGCCAATGAGGACAGGGCGAAGATGCTGACGGGTAAGGAAATGATCTGCCCGACCTGCCAATGGCTCCCCCTTTGGGGGAGCTGGCAATGCGGAGCATTGACTGAGAGGGCTATTGCCTATTACCTCCCGCTTGCGGGAGAAATCTATAAGAAACAGGTGGACAAAACAATGAGAGAGATTCAAGTTGCAGAACACAAGACCCTGAAGCTGACCAACGTGCTGGCCCGCAAGGTGGAGGGCAATGATTTTGCAAATCTGCCGGTCATCCTGACCCAGATGCAGAACTTTATCCGCAGCCACAACGCGATGCCCGTTGGCCCCATCATCCAGTGTGTGAAGCTCAAGGCTGGCCCTACCCCGGATGCAGAAGTTTACTTCATGCAGCAGGTCAACCAGCTCATTCCCCGCATGGACCCCGGCTATGAGATGGACGCGGTGCTTCGTGTGCGCAACTGCCTGTATGCCCACTATGCCGGCCCCATGAGCCACAGCAACCTCGCCAGCCAGAAGCTGGACATTTATGCGTTCGAGCATGAGCTGGAGCTGACCGGCAATGTTTACAGCATCTATGTCAATCAGGATGAGGATGACGGTGTCCTCGATGTCTTTATGGAGACGAAGTAATTATGACAACGACCATCCAAAACCTTTCCGATCTGCAGGATCGCCGCATCATGATGGAGAAGAAGCTGCCGCCGTTTGGCTATGCGCTGATCCTCCTCGTGGCTGCATTGATGGTGTTCCTGACGGTTTGGAGCACCCAGAATTACCGCACCTACGTCAGCCAGTCCGCTGGCTCGGTACAGGCAAGCAACAAGACCTATATCATGTCCAGCTACTCCGGCTCCATCACCGAGCTGAACATCTCTGAGGGCAGCTATGTCAACGAGGGCGACCTCATTGCACACATCAAAAGTACAGACCTCGATATGCAGCTGGACAGCTATCAGAGCCAGCTGGATATCTACCAGAAGCAGAAGTCTCAGTATGAAAAGCTGCTGAAGTCCATTCAGGACGACAAGAACTATTTCAGCGAAACGGATGTGGACGACCAGCCGTACTATTATCAGTACGAGACGTATAAGAGTCAGGTGGAGCAGAAAACCTTCGACGCATCGCCATATCAGGCCGCTGGCTACTCGGATGAGCAGATCAAGAACCTGATGGAGCAGAACCAGAAGGAAGTGGAAGCGCTGTATTATTCCACGCTGCAGAGCATTTCCGCCAACCTGACCAGCGTGCAGAGCAACATCGACAACATCCAGGCCCAGATGGATACCCTGAGCAGCGGCGCGAACGATTACTACATCTACGCGCCCACCTCCGGCGTCATCCACATGGACACCCCCTATAAGGAAGGCATGGTCCTCAGCGCCGGTGCGGCACTGGCCACCGTCGCCAGCGAGAACAGCGACCTTGAAGTGGTCGCGGCCCTGAGCGTCAGCGACCGGCCCCTCGTCAGCGTCGGCGACTCCTGCAAGATCGCGATCACCGGCCTGTCGGAGTATTCCTACGGCAATCTGACCGGCACGGTGACCTCCATCGACAGCGACGTGAACAGCACCGAGTCTGGCTCCTACTACAAAATGACCATCAAGCCCGACAGCACTTATGTGGTGAGCAACAGCGGCGACAAGGTCGATCTGTCCAATGGCATGAGCGTTACCGCCCGTGTCGAGTACGATGAGCTGACCTACTTCGAGTATGTCATGGAAGCTCTGGGCGTTTTGTTCCGTTAAACAGCGTCCGCACATTGAACGCCCAAAGAGGTACGAAAGTATGAAACTGAACCCGAAACAGCTGGCCGTAAGCGCCGCCCTGCTCAGCTTGCTGGCGGCAGGTGCTGCGCTGCCCGCAGCCGCCGCCAGCCCCATTTCCGCAACGGCTGCAATTTCCATCGACTGGCCGTGGAGCGCCGTTGCGACCGAGAGCGTGGAGACGGGCGACTATGCCGCCGCGATGACCGTGGGCACGGCGCAGCAGCTTTCGCCGGTGGTCCTGCCGGAAAAAGCGGCCAAGCGCAACGCGGTGAGCTACGTTTCCGATAACCCGAACGTTGTGTCGGTGTCGGAGGATGGCGTAGCGCAGGCCGTCGGCCTTGGCACGGCGCAGATCACCGCCACCAGCGGCAATGTCAGCTGCACCTATGTCATCACGACCCAGCCGGACAGCTCGATGGTCGCCACCGAAATGGATATCACGCTGGCATCCAGCACCATTGCGGTGGGCGATACCACTTCGCTGTCGCTGGCGGTCCTGCCGACGTCTGCAGCGAATTATATCGATGTGACGCTGAGTTCTTCGGACCCCAGCGTAGCAACGGTCAATAACTTCGGCAAGGTGACCGGTGTTGCCCCGGGCAAGGCTACCATTACCGCCACCAGCGGCGATGTCAGCTGCTCGGCGACCATCACGGTCGTCGCGGCGGCCAGCTCGACCACGGGCGCGACCCAGTCCATCTCTCTGAACACCAACTATGTGGTGCTCAAGCCGGGTTCTTCCAAGACCATCACCGGCACGGTGTCGCCCTCCTCGTCGTCTCAGGCACTGACCTTTACCAGTCAGGATAAGAGCATCGCGACGGTCAGCGCCAATGGCGTGATCACGGGCGTGTCCACCGGCGCAACGGCGGTCATCGTCTCCAACGGAACGGTATCCTCGTCGGTGACGGTCATTGTCAACCGTACGGCATCCGCTTCGGGCGATGATACCAACAACAGCGGCGACGGTGACACCACCGAGACGGACCCCATCGCTGCCGCCATTGAGAATGCGGCTTCGGATACCATTTCCTATCCGCAGAGTCAGGTCCCGGTCGTCACCAGCGAGATGCTGAACGTCCTGCGCAAGACCGGCCGCACCCTCGTGCTCAACGCCAATGACTATGTGATGACCATTGACGGAACGACGATTCGGAATACGAACGGCGAAGTATACACAACGTTGAACTTTACCGAGGACGAATACGGTCTGCGCTTCTCGCTGAACGACGGCGAGGCCCTGCCTTGTGGGGTGAAGATCACCATGACCGGTGAAAATGCATCCTACGGCCGCCTGTATCTGCACAACACGGTGACCGAAAAGTGGCAGTTCCTGAATAGCTACAAGGACGGCGAAGCGAGCGTGGACGTTGCGGGTGAGTACCTGCTGACCAATCAGAATCTGCGCTTCACCAGCATCAACTGGACCTTCTTCATCGGCGCGGGCATTCTGGTGGTTGTCTGCCTGATCGCCTATATCGCGGTCAAAAAGCGGTATTGGTTCTGGTAAAATCAAATTTGAATGGGCTGTTGGATAATGGAACCTCTCAGTCTCGCGATCGCTCGACAACTCCCCTAACAAAGGGGAGCCTCTGGCGAAGAGAGAAGGCTTTCCGCTATGCCAAAGCCTCTCCTATTAGGAGAGGTGGCGCGGCGAAGCCGTGACGGAGAGGTTGAACCCATTGTCCAGCGGCTCATTTTTTCTGGAAAAAGTGGATTTCGGCGGAGGCGCGGTATCCTCAAAGAAAAAATGATATTACGAAATGTTGATAAAATCTTGAAAAATACAGATGAGATGCGATACATTTGGGATAGAGCATGAGAAACTTGACGAACCGGACAGGCATATCACCGGTAGGATGGCAGTGTGCTCATGCACCACGGCAATGAGAACGCCCTATCATAGCGCAGAGCAGGCGAGCTTCTGGGCAAGCGCTGCCAGAAGCGGCCAGAGAGTGTTTGAAAAACAGACGAAGCTCCCTATTATAAGGACTGGCATGGCATCCTTTGTGGCGAAGAGAACCGCCCTAAATACAAAAATATCCGCAGTAAATTCTCGGACGTTCAGGAAGCGAGAAAATACTGCGGATATTTTTTACTTTTTGGAAACTGCCTTACGGTATACTACAAACGCGATGACGGCAGAGCAGACTTCAGTGACCCAGAAGGCGTGCCAGACGCCGGTGGGGCCCATCTGGCGGCAGAGCACCCACGCCAGCGGCATGATGAAGATGACATACCGACACAGCGAGATGACCAGCGAGGGAACACCCTTGCCCAACCCTTCCAGCGCACCGGAAGAGGTCGTGGACACCGCCGACACCACAAAGCCAAGGCAGATGGTCTGCAGGGCGGTCTGGCCGATGCTGATCGTCTCCGGCGAAGAGCTGAACAGGCCGATGAGCTGGCCGGACAGGGTCAGGCAGAGCACCGTGCCGACGGCCATGATGGCGGCGCTCAGGCCCAGCGTCAGGTTGTACAGCTTGGCCACGCGGTCGTGCTCCTTGGCGCCGTAGTTGTAGCCCACCAGCGGGCGCATTCCCTGCACGATGCCGTTCGCGGGCAGATACAGGAAGGTCTGCAGCTTGTAGTAGATGCCAAGGACCGTGACATAGCTCTGCGAGAAAGCCGCCAGCAGTCCGTTCAGGAAGGTGACCAGCAGCGACGGCAGGGCCAGATTCAGGATGGCCGGGATGCCGATGGCGTAAAGCTTGCCATCCAGTGCGGCGTTCGGGCGCAGGTGGTTGCGGGCGAACCGGACCGGCATATCTCCGGTGGTGTAGCAGTACAGGTAGATGCAGAGGGTGACGAACTGGCCGAGGTTGGTGGCCAGCGCCGCACCGGCAATGCCCAGCGCCGGGACCGGGCCAAGGCCGAAGATCAGGACGGGGTCGAGCACGATGTTGCAGACACAGCCTGCGACCAGCGCGATCATGGTGGTGTTCATCTTGCCGACGGCCTGAAAGAGCTTCTCAAAGGTCAGGTTCGCCATGTTGACCGTGGCGAACAGGAACACGATGGTCGCATAGAGCACGCCCATCGACACCAGCCCTTCGTCCGCGGTGAAGCGGCGCAGGAATCCGGGCATGATGGCGATGCCGACCACCGAACACAGGATGCCGTGCAGCAGGGACAGCGCCATGCCGTGGGTCGCGGAGACATTCGCCTTTTCGCGGTCGCCCGCGCCGAGGTAGAGCGCGATCTGTGCGTTGATGCCGATGCCAAAACCAATGGCGATGGCATTGATGAAGTTCTGGATCGGGTAGACCAGCGAAAGGGCCGTCATGGCGTCCTCGCTAATGCGGGCGACGAACAGGCTGTCCACGATGTTGTACAGCGAGTTGACCAGCATCGAGATGACGTTGGGCAGGGCCATGGAGACCAGCAGCGGGAACACCGGCCGGGTTTTCATAAAGGTATCGTTCATTTTTTGTGCTTCCTTTCTGAGGATATCAAACGGACACGGCCCGCGACACCCAAAAAGGCGCAAAAAAACGCCACACAATGGCGCTTTCGCGGACCACTGTGTGGCGAAAAATAGCTCTGAAATGAATGCTGTAAAAATCCACACGATATTTTAGGAACCTAAGGATACCACGGTTTGCACCGCTTGTCAAGCCTTAGCCCAGCAGTTTGCTCTTCAAAGAAGCGTAGGTGGATTCTTTTTGCGCTTCGTAGGAAGCCAGCGCCTGATCGGCCAGCGCGGTGCTCTGACCGTTGGCCCGCAGGACCTTGCGCATCTGCTCGACGATGCGGTTCACTTCGGCGTCGCAGGTGGACTGCAGGTTCTGCAGCTCGGATGCCTTGCCCATGACGATGGAGATCTTCTTCGCCTGAGACTTCTGCTCGTCAGGCAGGGCGTAGTATTCGTTCTTGGCCGACTGGATGGCACTGTTCAGGCCGCTCTCGGCCTTGGCCTTGACGGCATACAGCTGGTTCAGCAGGTTCTGGATCTCATCTTCATAGGAAGCAGAAGCCGTGGTGGTCGTGGTCTTGGAGCTGCTCGTGCTACTATTTTTTTTGCTGCTTGCCGCAGACGAAGTGGTGGTCGGGGAGGAAGCGGCAGCGGACGGCGTTTCGGTGACGCCAATACGTTCTTTTTCGAGCTGGGCGAGGGTCACATCACCGGAGACGAGCTCTTCCAGCTCTTTGGTGGTCAGGGAAGAGAGCAGTTCCGTGCTTTGGGAGCTGGCCTGTGCGGCAGACGAAGCAGCGGTCGTTTCGGAACCGGCGGCGGGGGCCGTGGAGCTGCTGGCGGCCTCGTCGGCACAGCCGGAGAAGAGCACCACCGCCGAAGCAGCCAGAGCGGTCAGCGAAAGGAGCGCTTTTTTGGAATGTTTCATCATATCAAAAACCTCATAGGAACAAATCATTTTGGATTCAGAATACTCTTACTGTACCATATTTCACAGAATTTGGCAAGAGACGTTTTTTCGTGATGACTGCAAGCGCTTGACAGCAGGGGGATGGAAGCCTAAAATGAAAGCATCCTACACAGAAAAGGACGTGGAACGATGAAATGGATGATCGCATCTGACCTGCACGGGTCAGCGTACTATTGCCGCCAGATGGTCGCCGCCTTTGAGCGGGAGGGGGCGGACCGTCTGCTCCTTCTGGGCGACCTGCTCTATCACGGCCCCCGCAACGACCTGCCCCGCGAATATGCCCCGAAAGAGGTCATTCCGCTGCTGAACGGCCTGAAGCCGAAGCTCTGCTGCGTGCGGGGCAACTGCGAAGCCGAGGTGGACCAGATGGTGCTGGATTTCCCGGTGATAGCGGATTACTGTATCCTGCCGGTCGGCCAGCGGCTCGTCTATGCGACGCACGGGCATGTCTACAATCTGAAAAATCTCCCGCCGCTGGCTCCCGGGGACGTCCTCCTGCACGGGCACACCCATGTTCCGGCGTGGAAGGACTTCGGAGACGGGAATTGGTATCTGAACCCCGGCTCCCTGAGCATCCCGAAGGAAAACAGCTGCCACAGTTATATGACGCTGGAAGGGGAGACATTCCAGTGGAAAGACGTGGAGACGGGCGAGGTTTATCATGAAGTGAGCTTATTATAAGGTATGGGGTTGGGTGAAATGCAGCTTGCCGGTAGTAACCCTCTCCGTCAGCGCTGACGCGCTGCCACCTCTCCCAAAGGGCGAGGCACTGGCGTGTCGGTGTTGGTCCTGCTGGATGAATTGGGTTTCTCGAAACTTAAAAATAGAGTGCTCCGCTGTCTAGGCGCACAGCATCTAAACGAATGCTCTTGATTAGAGCATAGTTTTGATGCCGTTGGCCTAGGCCGCGGAGCACTCTTGTTTACGCAAAATAAAACTTTCATCGTCCAGCAGGGGTTGGCCGACCTGCCAATGGCTCGCCCTTTGGGAGAGCTGTCACCGAAGGTGACTGAGAGGGTCACTGTTCCTCATCCTTAGGGTTATCCAGCTCCTTACGGCGCTTTCTCACGATGCTCGAAGAGATTTGCAGCGCGGCAAAGCAGAGGATGCCGGTGGTGACGCCCGTGAAGAGCGCGCCCAGCCAGTAACCGTTGGCCAGGCCCATAATTACCGTAACGACTGCACCGGCCAGCAGGGAAATCAGCGCATTGGTGAGAGGATTATCGTTCAGACGCCGGTCCCACAGGCCGTTGCGCAGACATTCCACGGTGGCATAGAAGCATCCGGCCATGAACACGACCCACTCGCCAGACATCTGGCGGGCCGGTGCACCGGAGATCATCTGCACCACCATGGCGATCAGCAGCCCGCTCCACAGCAGCCAGAAGCCGCGGCTCTCGATCTTGCGCATGGTCTGCTCCTGCATTTCGTCCAGTTGATTTTTCTTGCTAAACAGTGAAATTTTCATGATTCATTCCTCCCAGAAGAGATCGTCCAGTGTCTTGTCCAGCGTCTTGCAGATGCTGCGGCAGAGATTGATGGTCGGGTTATATTCGCCCTTTTCGATGGCGTTGATGGTTTGGCGGGACACGCCCACCGCTTCGGCCAGTGCGCTTTGGGTCATGTCCTTTTCGGCGCGGGCCGCTTTGAGTTTCAGGTTCTTCGGCATAGATCCACCTCATAAAATTGGATTGGAGAGGGAACGTTCTCACTGAACTCAGAATAGCATACGCCTGACAAAATGTCAAGTATAATTTACAAAATGTCGGACATAAAACTTGCTTTTTTCCTATCGGTGTGGTATGATAAAATCGTGATCAGATAGTGGCAGAGCTTTGCGCAGAACAAGGTGCAGGGCCGATGCCGTTTTGTTTCGTTTGAAAGTTAGCGTAAACTAATAAAATGACGAAAATTCAGGGCTGAAATTGTAAAGACTGCCCAAAACGTCTGAAAATCTAGTTGGAGGGAAACGAAGATGGTTGAAACGATTTTGAAAGTGAACGGGATGATGTGCGGCATGTGCGAGAGCCATATCAACGATGTGGTGCGCAAAAATGCCGATGTGAATAAAGTGTCGTCCTCGCACACCAAGGGCGAGACAGTCATCCTGTCCGAGAAGCCGGTGGATGTGGAAAAGCTGAAACAGGCCATCGCAGAGACGGGCTACACCGTCGTCGGCGCAGAAACAAAGCCGTATGAGAAGAAGGGGTTCTTCTCGTTTTTCAAAAAATAAATCAAAAAGTTCGGAGGTGCGCAGAAGATGCGGATTTTGGTTTACGGTGCAGGAGTTCAGGGCTGTGAGCTGGCTCACCGGCTGCTCCAGAACAAAAAGAACGTCGTAACGCTGCTGGCACGGGGCGAGTGGAAGGACCAGATCGACCAAAAGGGTCTTGTCATCCGCCACTGGGCGCAGATGCGCACGACGACGGACCGTGTGGACACCATCAGCAAGCTGGAACCGGACGATATCTACGACCTCGTTTTCGTCACGATACAGGCCAGCCAGCTGCCGAATGTGCTGCCTATCCTCAAGCAGAACAAGAGCGAGTATTTCGTGTTCGTGGGCAACGACCCCCACGCAAAGGAAGTCGTACAGGCCATGCAGCGCCCCGCGGATAAGATCGCGTTCGGTTTCCAGAGCAACGGCGGCCGCCGCGAAAACGGCATCGTGATCAGCGCCCACATGGGTGTCCATATGACCATTGGCGGGGCGACCACACCGCTTTCGGGCGTGTTCCGCCAGCGGCTGAAAACGGCATTTGACGGTGTGAAGTATCAGCTGAATTTCTACAGCGATATGGACGAATGGCTCAAGTGCCACCTCGCGTTCATCCTGCCGGTGGTCTACGTCTGCTATGCCGTGGACTGCGATCTGACCCGCACGACGCCGGAACAGCGCAAAGCGCTCATCGATGCCGCGTGGGAATGCTGCGAGATGCTCAAAGCGGCAGGCGTTCCGGTCAACGACGCCGACAACACCGACTGCTACCGCGAAGGCTCCAAAAAGCGGAAGTCCACCGAACGGATGGTCCTTTTGATGTGCAAGACGCCGCTGGGCCGGGTCTGCGCGTCGGACCACGCCAAGCACGCCGTGACCGAGATGCAGTATCTGGACGAATCGTTCGCCGCCCTGCGCGCCACGACCCAGACTCCCATGCCCGCATGGGACGAACTGCGCCGTGCGATGCCGAAAAAGTAAAAAAGCAGGAGCTGAATGCGCTCTGAAAAACAAAAACACATCTGTATCATGTACAATAACGATGCAGATGTGTTTCTTTTTATGTGTTTGTGCTCCAGAACGCTTCCAGCGCACGGCGAAGCTGTTCGGTGTTGCGCAGATAGCGCAGGTGCTGCCAGTGCTTGGGGAATAGGCGGGCGTATTCCGGGCGGGAAAAACGGTCGTCCAGAAGCAGCACAACGCCCTTGTCCTCCTGCGTCCGGATGACCCGCCCTGCGGCCTGCAGGACCTTGTTCATCCCCGGATAGCGGTAGGCGTAGTCAAAGCCGGAACCGCTCTGTTCGTCGTAGTAGCGCCGTAAAATTTCCTGCCGGGGGTTGACCTGCGGCAAGCCGACCCCCACGATGGCACAGCCGATGAGCCGGTCGCCCACCAGATCGACGCCCTCCCCGAAAATGCCGCCCAGCACGCCAAAGCCCAGCAGCGTCTGGGTGGGCGAAGTCGAGAAGCGTTCCAGAAAGGCGGTGCGTGCGGCATCGTCCAGCCCGCTTTCCTGCGCAAGAGTGTCAATTTCCGGATAACGGGCCGTGAAGTCCTCGTGGACTTTGCGAAGGTAAGCATAGCTGGGGAAGAACGCAAGATAATTCCCGATCTTTCCGCGTGCCAGCGCGGCCAAAGCGTCCGAAACCGCCGGAATGCTGGCGTCCCGGTCCCTGTAGCGGGTGGAGATGCTGGGCAGACAGTACAGCCCGAAATGCTGGGCCGGGAACGGGCTTTCGAGCGCTACGGCCCGGGCATCCGGACAGCCCAGCACCGTGCGGTAATAGCTGGGCGGCGTCAGAGTGGCACTGAACAGCGCGGCGGCCCGCCCTGCAGCGAGGCTGGCGTCCACGAAGGGCGCAGGGTCCAGACAGAGCAGGTGCAGTTCCAGATCGCTCCCGCGTGCCGTCAGCTGGGAGACAAAATGGGCGTCGTAGCGTTCCGAAGCGCGGGTGATGTCCTGCACGGAAAAATAGAGGTCCAGCAGCTGGGCGTGGGCCGGGTGGTCCGGATTCTGCTCAAGCCAATCCTGCAAAGGCGCTTGCAGGGCGTGCAGCGGCTTGAGCAGGACCGTGGGCAGCTCTTTGGTGAAAAGCGTCCCTTCCTGCGCCAAAAGCGGTTCCGGCAGGGTGAGAACGGATTCGGAAGCGTCTGCGGCCAGAAGGCTGGTCTGTTCGGCAGTCTCTTCGGCGGGGCCGTCTGGGGTGAGCGTGCGCCGGGGAGCCAGCGCGGCGACCTGCTTCCGGGCTTCCAAAAAGGCTTTGTCGGCCCGGAAAAGTGCCGTTTTCAGCGCGCTTTTGCCCTTTCCGAGGGCGCGCTTGGCGTCGGTCAGGCTGCTTTTGGAAAACTGCGCCGAGTACATGGCCCGGGCGCGGTCTGGAAGATTGTGCGCTTCATCGATGAGAAAAAGCCAATCTCCGGCGGAATCGAAAAATCGGTGCAGTCGGACCACCGGGTCGAACAGGTAGTTGTAATCTCCGATGACGACATCACACCACTCGCTGAGGTCCAGCCCCAGCTCGAACGGGCAGACCCGGAACTGCTGGGCAGTCTGGGCCAGCACGGCCCGGTCAAACTGCGGTGCACCGTCCAAAAGGGAAGAGAGCGCATCCTTGATGCGGTCATAGTAGCCGTTTGCGTAGGGACAGGCTTCGGGCAGACAGGACGGGTGGCCGTCGGCGTCCTTGCACAGACAGACCTTTTCCTTGGCGGTCAGGGTGACGCTGCGCAGGGACAGTCCCGGCGCAGAGCGGTGCAGCCGCAGAAGGGCGTCCTCGGCGGCGGCCTGTGTGGTGTTGCGGGCGGTCAGATAAAACAGCTTTTCGCCCCGACCCTCGCCGATGGATTTCAGGGCGGGGAAGAGGGCGCTCATCGTTTTGCCGATGCCGGTCGGGGCCTGACAGAACAGGCGGGTCCCGGTCTTGCGCTCAGATTTTCCCGCCGCACAGGCACGGTAGATTTCCCCGGCCAGTGCCCGCTGGCCCGGACGATATTCCGGAAATGGAAATTTCAGCGCCGAAAGGCTGGCGCGGCGGGCGTCGGCCCAAGCGAGCTGGCGCTTGGCCCATGGGGCATACTGGCGCAGAAGATCCAGCAGGAAGGCATCCAGTTCGCCGCAGGAAAACGAACGGCGGTAGCGGGTGATCTCGTCGGTGTCGATCTGGTAGTAAGTCAGCTGGACATCCAGCCGGTCCAGTGCGTTCTGCTGAGAATAGATGGCCCCGTAGACCATCCCCTGCGCCCAGTGGCAGGGATTCATGTCCTCCCGCATCTCGTCGGTGGGGATGGCCGTCGTTTTGATCTCGTCGATGACGGTGACGCCACTTTCGTCGGTAAAAATGCCGTCGGCACGTCCTTCAATGGCAAATGAAATGCCTTCGATCTCCCGCGCTGCCGAAAGGAACACTTCGGCGGCGTAGCCCTCTCCGGCAGCTTTTTGCAGCTTGCGGTGGATGCGTGCCCCTTCATTGGCGCGGTCGAAGCCGGTGAAACGGCTGTCGATGCTGCCGGTGCGGAGCAGAAATTCCACCAGCTGCCGGACGGACAGTTGAATGACGGGATTCGAAGGCATGTTCTCATTTCCTCACTTTGAACGATCGGGTGGTTCAGCGGGGCGTCAGAGGCCCAGCTGTTTGGCGCATTCCTGCGTGATGCGCTCCACCTCTTTGAAATCGACGGACGCGCGGTAGTACGTTTCCAGCTCGTCGTGGCAGTTCTTGGCCTGAGCCATCAGCGCGACGGCCTGATCGAGCAGTTCCGACGCGGCCCGCTCGTTGAAGCGCAGCCGAGCGCGGAACCCGGCAAGATTTTCACGGTCAAGGAAGCGGGTGCACCGCACCGCCTGAACGCCCGGGATCTGGACCGGATGCCAGTGGTTGTCGGTCAGGAAGGCCAGCCGCAGTTCCGGCAGGAAGATGTGGTCGATCTGGTCCTCCGGATGCATCGCGCAGGGGCAGGTGATGATGTGGTAGCCGCGGGCCAGCGCCTCAGCGCGGATCAGCTCGAGCAGCAGCCGGGACACGGCCCCGTAATCGTCCCGGAACACAACGTATCGGTCGGCCAGCGCCGGGATCGTGCCACGGAAAAAGACCATCCCCTTCGGCGTGATGGCCGAGAGCAGCCGCAGTTCCTCGCGGGCGTGGGCCGTTTCCGGGAGCCGGGGCAGCAGCCGGGTGCAGAGACGTTTCGCGTACCGGCGCACTTTTTCAAAGTTGGCGCTGCACGCTTCGGCACGGCGGCTGTCCAGCATGAGACTGCCCGCCGACGCGATATACCGTGCGGCCCGGGCGCGCAGGGCGGCGTTCCGGGCGAACAATTCCTTGACCTCTTCCCGGTGGGACGCAAGCTTTTCGGCGTCGATGGTGTGATACAGGCTGACAACGATCTCGTCTGCACCGGGAGCGTCCGGCTCCACCGTGTGGGGCGCGGTCGCGTCGATGATGGCAGCATTTCGCTGCTGGAAGATCACGCCGTCCAGACTGTCCGGGTCGCTGGCACAGTGGATGCGCTGGATGGGTTCACCCTGCTGTTCGGCGGTCTGGGCCAGCCGCTTCATCAGGGTGGATTTCCCGCAGCCGGGGCCGCTTTTGATGAGATACATCTGCATTCCCGGCTCCCGGCGGAGCGGTTCAAAATAGCCCTTGAACCCGGCAGGGGTCGTGGCGCCAAGGAAGAAATCGGCGGGCGCGTTTTGCGTGGTCATCATGAAAGAACACCTCACTTTTGCTTTAGAATATGCAAAAGTAAGGGAAAGTGCCACGGTAGAGCGGCGGCAGCCGGGGCCGGGAGTTTTTCCAAGCAAGTGGTCCGACGGGTGGGACCCTGTTGCCGTAGGCAATAGGGCGGGGTATGGAATCCCC
>OLGM01000602.1_pt1 | contig 21330 bp, 19 predicted proteins | sample 1606001 | NCBI WGS metagenome assembly OLGM01 (sample SAMN03283294) | human gut metagenome | biome: human-associated habitat; material: feces | host: Homo sapiens | place: Peru | collected 2012
ATGAGGGAGCGAAGGCTTCGGAGAGGCTCGTAAAATTCGATTTAGATTTCGTAGGGGACGTAGCAAGCCGAGGAATGAAATAAATTTTACATTATCTCCTTTTCTGCAACGGACTTTAAACGAAAAAATTCAATGTTTTTCTCCTCCATCCCAAAAATCCTTGCAATTAGCCTCTAAAAGTGATATTATAATAAGAACAAATCTGAGAAAAAGAGGGAAAATTATGTGCGAAAATAAATTAGAAGGAACATACAAACCACAAGAATTTGAAGAAAAACTATACCAAGAATGGGAAGAAAAAGGCTACTTCAAACCAACCATGGACAAAACCAAAAAAAGCTACTGCATAATGATGCCACCACCAAATGTAACCGGCAAACTTCACATGGGCCATGCATTAGACGACACCATCCAAGACATCCTAATAAGATTCAAAAGAATGCAAGGCTACAACACACTATGGCTACCAGGCTCAGACCATGCAGCAATAGCCACAGAAGTAAAAGTTGTAGCAAAAATGAAACAAGAAGAAGGACTAACCAAAGCAGACATCACAAGAGAACAATTCTTAGAAAGAGCATGGGCTTGGACAAAAGAATATGGTGGAACAATACAAAAACAACAAAGAAGACTAGGATGTTCATGTGACTGGGAAAGAAACAGATTCACAATGGATGAAGGACTAACCGAAGCTGTATTAGAGCAATTCATACAACTATACAAAAAAGGATTAATATATAAAGGCAAAAAAATGATAAATTGGTGTCCATCATGTCATACAACAATTTCAGATGCAGAAGTAGAATACCAAGACGAACCATCACACTTATGGCATATTAGATACCAAATAGTAGGAGAACCAAACAGATATGTTATAGTGGCAACAACAAGACCAGAAACAATGCTTGGAGATACAGCAATTGCCGTACATCCAGACGACGAAAGATACCAAGACTTAATAGGCAAAAAATGTATTCTTCCAATAATGAATAAAGAAATACCAATAATAGCAGACGAATTTGTAGAAAAAGAATTCGGAACAGGATGCGTAAAAATCACACCAGCACACGATCCAAACGATTATCAAGCAGGAATAAGACATAATCTAGAAATAATAGAAGTATTTGACGATAGCTCTATTATGGGCGATTTAGTGCCAGAATACAAAGGAATGCTTGCAATAGAGGCAAGAAAACTAATAGTAGAAAAGCTACAAGAATTAGGAAATCTAGTAAAAATAGAAGACTATACACACAATGTTGGAAAATGTTATAGATGTCACAGCACAATAGAACCAAGAATATCAGAGCAATGGTTTGTAGCCATGAAAGAGCTAGCTAAAAGAGCAGCAGATGCTGTTAGAAATGACGAAGTAAAATTTGTACCAAAAAGATACGAAAAAATGTACTTCAACTGGCTAGATAATATCCAAGACTGGTGTATATCAAGACAATTATGGTGGGGACACAGAATACCAGTATATTATTGCAAAGAATGTGGACACATAAATGTTGCAAAACAAATGCCAGAAAAATGCGAAAAATGTGGAGCAACCAAATTAAAACAAGACGAAGACTCATTAGACACTTGGTTCAGTTCAGCATTGTGGCCATTCTCAACATTAGGCTGGCCAAATACAGAATCAGAAGATTACAAAACATTCTATCCAACAAATGTATTAGTTACAGGATATGATATTATAACATTCTGGATATCAAGAATGATGACACAAGGACTTGAATTAACAAACCAAAATCCATTTAAGGATATTGTAGTACATGGGATTGTAAGAGATTCTCAAGGAAGAAAAATGTCAAAATCATTAGGAAACGGAATTGACCCAATTGAAATAATTGAAAGATATGGTGCAGATGCATTAAGATTTTCTGTACTTTCTGGAACAACAATGGGAAATGATATAAGATATATGCCAGAAAAACTAGAACAAGCATCAAACTTTGCAAACAAAATATGGAATGCAGCTAAATTTATAAAAATGAACTCAGTAGAAGATAAAGAAGTAATAAAATTCTTTAACGAAAATTATGATGGTAAAGCACATTCATTCAAAGAAAATAGCCTAAAAATAGAAGATAAATGGATTATAAGCAAATTAAATAAAGCGATAAAAGATATTACTAAAAACATAGAAAATTACGACTTAGGAGTTGCACTTGATAATATATACAACTTTATTTGGAACGAATTTTGTGACTGGTATATTGAAATGGTAAAAACAAGATTATACAGCGAAAATCAAGAAGAAAAGATAAGAGTTTGTTTCGTACTTGACTATGTATTTAGAATGGCATTAAAATTATTGCATCCATTTATGCCATTTGTTACATCAAAAATATATGGTGGCTTAGTACACTATAATGATAAAGAACTAATGGTATCAGAATGGCCAGAATACAAAGAAACATTAAACTACGAAAACGAAGAAGAAACAGTAGAAAAACTAAAAGAAATTATTACAGAAATAAGAAATGTAAGAACAAAAATGAATGTACATCCTTCTAAAAAATCAAAACTAATATTTGTAACAGAAAGACTAAAAGATGCAATAAATGAATCACAAGAATTCATAAAAAAATTAGGATTTGGAGAAGAAATTATACTACAAAACACCGAAGAGGGAATAGACAAAAATGCAATATCAATAATAAAAAATGATGTAAAATTATTCATACCATTTGAAGATTTAGTGGATATAGAACAAGAAAAAGCAAGACTAGAACAAGAAAAAACAAAAACAATATCAGAAATACAAAGAGCCGAAAAAATGCTATCAAACCCAGGGTTCACATCAAAAGCACCACAAGCAAAAATAGACGAAGAAAAAGCAAAACTTGAAAAATACAAATCAATGCTAGAAGAAATAGAAGGAAGACTACAAAATATGTAGGTATGTAAGCCAAAAAATAACAGATACACGAAGGTATCTGTTATTTTTTTTATCTATCTTTCTTGTCCGTCGTCCTTAGACTTATCTTGTTTACTAAATGTTTGTTCATTTATGCCGATATCATTAAATATATCGTTTATGTTAATTTTTTCTCCATTATTTCCGACTATATAATCTGATTTATTCGGATTTACATTTTTAGCTTTTTGAGTTTTAGTTTCTTTCTTATCATCATTAGTCTTAATAACTTTTTGTTCTTTCTTATTTTCAGACTTAGCAGTTCTAGTATTTAAAGCTTCGTCTATCATAGCATCCAAATCTATACCTTCAAAAGTTCCCATCTGTCCAACACTAACATTTTGTAATTTTTCTTCATTAATTTGTGATTTTGTTGGTTTTACTTCAACTTTTTCGTCTTCTTCAATAATTCCCATTTGTCCCATACTTACATCATTAAGTTTAGTTTCGTCTACTCTAGTAGTGGCATTTGAATTAAAAATACTATTAACTAAGCTATCAGCATCAATACTAGGGTCGTTTACTTTATAAGGGGAAACTACTGTTTTTTTATTTTCTTTCTTATATTCAGGATTTTTTATGTTTTTTGTTTTAGTTGCTTTACTATGTACTGTTTTAGCAATGTATGTATGATATGAATCTGGCATTTTTAATTCATTTGCAGGTGAACTTGGATTTTTTGAAGCTTCAACAGCAAGCTCGTAACGTTGAACCATTGCTTTATTATAAACTTCTACAAGCTTTTGAGCTGTTATTTGGTCTCCATTTTTCTTGCAATCACTAATTGCTAATTTTAAATCTGTTAATCCATTAGAAAGTACTGCTAATTTTTCACCAGAAGTCCATTCAGGAGAAAGATTAGTAAATGCTGTTAATTTTTCAAATTTTTCAGGAGAAACATCTCTTGATTGGAATTCAGAAGAATCATCTGCAACATCAGGAATAACTCCATCGTTGATTCTAGCTTCTGTCATTTTAATTCTTTCAGCTTCTAATGTTTTAATTTCAGAAGTTAATTGGTTGTATAGCTCTATATCATTATTATATTTGGCTTGTGATGCTTGTACTTTTAAATCTACAATTTTATTAGATAATTCATCTTCTTTATCAAATGGGTTAAACTTAATATGGCTAAATTCGTTTTTTTCGACTTTTGAATTATCAACTGTTTGCTTAATCTTTTCTGTCTTAGCAGTATTTTCGACTTTTTGATTTTCAAATTTTGCAGTATTAGTTTTTTCAACTGTTTCTTGTTTTTCTGTAACTTGTATTTTAGATTGTAAATTGTCTATATTCTTTTGCAATGTTTTTGCACCATCGGTATAGCCTTTATCTTCTAACATTTTTTTTCTAGCTTGATTAACCTGTAATAATTGAGAAACAGCTTGTTCACTTTCATTAACTTTTTGAGTAGCTGTTTCAGTCCTTCTTATGGTATTTTCTGTATTAGAAATCACATTACCAATATTTGAGCTTTTGCCTAAATTTTCAATAGAACTTGCCACATTTTCTATACTTCCAACACCATTTCTTACTGTGTTAATAGTATTTTTGGTTGCTTTTACGTTATCGGCAAACCTTTCTAAACTGCTTTTTTCAACTGTAACAGTAGGATTTTGAGAATCACTTAAACTTACTCTTAATGGGTTAGAGGTTGCATTTTCTTTTACAGTATCAACTGTGCGATTGCCTTCATTTAAATCAACTCTTAGTTCAGCAGCATCTGCTTTATCTATATTTGCTGCCATCATAGAAGCCGCCGCAGCTCCAATAGCCAAAGTTTTTTTACCAGGCATAACCTTTTTTATAAAACTTTTAAATCTTGTCCATAAAGATTTTTTTTCATTATCCATAATAAACCTCCTAAAACATTTAAACTTTCGTAAAAATCAATAAAATAATCATAATTAAATTATATCATTATTTCAAATTTTAGTCAATTTTTAGCCAAAAAATAATGAAAAACTTGAAAAATGGTGAAAAGTATACTATAATGAAAGTATAGTAAGGCGAAATGCCAATTTTGTAGTTCGTTAAGGAGGAGAACAAAAGTCGTCGAATTTTTTTCATCAAGCATTATAATTTATTGAATTAGGAGGATTTAAAAATGAAAAAAACTTTAGTGACTATGATGTTTACTGTATTAATGATTATTACGAGTGCTGTAGCATTCGCTGCTGAGAATACTATGGTTGTTCCTGTTAAAGGTGCACCGGTCGTTAGCAATCAACCTGTTTCTCAGAATCTGAGAGTTACTAATGGAATCGCTGATTACATTGGTTTGGCAGGCTCTATCAATTCCAAAGTTATTGTAAAGACCCTTAATGGCGAGTCTGTTACCGGTTTTTACCAATTCGAGGAAATTGAAGCTATGCAACAGTTTTTGCTGGGCAAAGACGCTACTGGTCTTCGCGTAACTAATAGTGGCAAACCAAAAAGAAACATAATAGTAATGAACGAAGAAGACGCAGTGCTGTTTGTAAAGCTGGTAAAAATGGCAAATAAATCTACCGAGCAAAAGGTAGAAGGCCCGACCTATGAGGTTGAACCCATTGATGTACCTGCTCCGCAGACTACATTAGACAAACTTGCTAAAATTGGGATTGACAAGCCTGTGGTCTTGATCGTTGATTCTGCCAAAAAGGTTCGTCCTGGCGGCATTTGGGGGCAAGTAACTCAGTTCCTTGCTCCGATTAGGACCGTTACCGGCATCTATAATGATGTCTGGAGCGTTATTAATTGGAATAACTACTAATTCTTAAAAAACGTTCCCGTGCAATTGCGCGGGGATGTTTTTTTGTGCGTTTGTCCTTTACAAATCCTTGCTTCTGATATATAATATATTGGAAATTTTGAGATGGGAGAGATTTAAGTGGAAAATATTGAAGAACAAGATTTAGATATGAATAAACTTATGAAAGTAAGAAAGGAAAAGCTTGAAGAATTGCAAGCTAATGGAAAAGATCCTTTTGAGATTACTAAATATAATAGAACACATAATAGTGAACAAGTTAAAAAAAATTTTGATGAGTTAAATGAACAATATGTTAGCATTGCTGGAAGAATTGTTGGAAAAAGAGTAATGGGAAAAGCATCTTTTTGCCATATTCAAGATATGCAAGGAAAAATTCAATGTTATGTTAGTTTAAATGATTTAGGAGAAGAAAAATACAAAGAATTTAAAACATATGATATAGGAGATATAATCGGTGTAACTGGTTTTGTATTTAAAACAAGAACAGAGGAAATTTCTATTCATGCAAAAGAAGTTGTATTACTTTGTAAAGCATTAAGACCATTACCAGAAAAATTTCATGGATTAAAAGACACAGATTTAAGATACAGACAAAGATATGTAGACTTAATTGTTAATCCAGAAGTAAAAGAAACATTCTTGAAAAGAACAAAAATATTAAAAGAAATAAGAAATGTCTTAGATTCAAAAGGATACTTAGAAGTAGATACACCAATACTAAACACAATTGCTGGTGGAGCAGCTGCCAGACCATTTGTAACACACCACAATACTCTTGATATGGACATGTATTTAAGAATTGCAAACGAATTATACCTAAAAAGGCTAATAGTAGGTGGATTTGATAAAGTTTATGAAATGGGAAGAATGTTTAGAAATGAAGGTATTTCTATAAAACACAATCCGGAATTTACAAATATAGAATTATATTCAGCATATGAAGATTATCATGATATGATGGACATTGCAGAAGAAATAATCTCAACAGTAGCTAAAAATGTACTTGGAACAACCAAAATAACATACCAAGGAACAGATATTGATTTAACTCCAAGTTGGAAAAGAATAACAATGATAGATGCTATAAAAGAAGTAACGGGAATTGATTTTAACGAAATAGAAACAGACGAAGAGGCAAAAGAAATTGCTAAAAATCTAAAACTGGAATATGATGAAACAATGACAAGAGGACATATTATCAATCTAGTATTTGAAGAAAAAGTTGAAGAAACTTTAATACAACCAACTTTCATTTGTGACTATCCAGTAGAAGTATCTCCACTTACAAAGAGAAAAGTAGACGATAAACGCTTAACAGAAAGATTTGAATTATTCATAGGTGGTAGAGAATACGGAAACGCATACTCAGAATTAAATGATCCAATAGACCAATATGAAAGATTCTTAAAACAAGTAGAAGCAAGAGAAAATGGAGATGAAGAAGCCAACATGATGGACGAAGACTTTATAACAGCACTAGAATACGGAATGCCACCAACAGGAGGCTTAGGATTAGGAATAGACAGACTAATAATGCTACTTACAGATTCAGCATCAATAAGAGATGTATTACTATTCCCAACAATGAGACCTTTAAATTAGAATTAGAAAGGAATATTTATGTTCAGTTTTGATAAAAGATTTGTATATGTTATAATTGCAATTTTTGCAATTAACTTTTTGGCAGGAATGACGGGAGAAAAGTTGCTTGCATTGGTGCTTACAATACCAGGAGTGCTTATAGCAATAACCTTTCATGAATATGCTCATGCAAAGGCGGCTGATAAACTTGGAGATGATACACCAAGAATTCAAGGAAGATTAAACTTAAATCCATTTTCACATATTGATCCAATTGGACTTGCAATGCTTGTGTTTGCAGGTTTTGGATGGGGTAAACCAGTAGAGATAGACCCAAGAAATTTTAACAGAAATATGGATTTAAGAAAAGCAGAAGCCATAGTATCTGCTGCTGGTCCATTAATGAATTTTGTACTTGCTTTTGTGTTTATGATAATTTATTATGCAATGATAACATATGGATTTATAACAAATGAGTTAACTTTTTATATATCACAAATTGTAAATTATACCGTAATGATAAATTTAGGATTAGGAGTATTTAACCTAATACCATTGCCACCATTAGATGGTTCAAAAATATTGATGTATTTCTTGCCATATAATGCAAGACAATGGTTTGAAACAAATCAGATGTACTTTTATATTGGATTTTTAATAATATTTGTAACAGGAATTGCAAGTAATATCATAAGCCCAATCTTAAATTTAGTATATAATGGATATGCTTTTGTAGTATCACAAATAATTTCATTGTTCATTTAGGAGATTGAAATGGAAAAAGAAATATTAGTACTTGGAATAGAAAGCAGTTGCGACGAAACCGCAGCTGCTGTTGTAAAAAATGGAAGAGAAGTTTTATCAAATGTAATAAATTCTCAAATAAAAATACACGAAAAATTTGGTGGAGTAGTACCAGAAATAGCATCAAGATGCCATACAGAAGTTATAAATGCAGTAGTAAAGCAAGCGTTGGCAGATGCTAATGTGGATTTAGAAGACATAGATGTAATAGCCCCTACATATGGACCTGGCTTGGTCGGAGCTTTATTAGTAGGGGTATCATATGCAAAAGCACTAAGTTTTGCAACTGGAAAGCCATTAGTTGGAGTAAACCATATAGAAGGGCACATTTCAGCAAACTATATTACTTACAAGGAATTAGAACCACCATTTATTTGCTTAGTAATATCAGGAGGACATACACACTTAGTGCATATAAAATCATATAAAGATTTTGAAATATTGGGAAGAACCAAAGATGATGCTGTTGGAGAAGCCTTTGATAAAGTTGCAAGAGTAGTTGGACTTGGCTATCCAGGTGGACCCAAAGTGGATAAATTAGCCAAAGAAGGTAAGCCGAATATAGCTTTGCCTAAAACTCATACAGATAATTTGAATTTTAGTTTTAGTGGAATAAAAACAGCAGTATTGAATTTGTATCATAAAAATTCAGATATAAATAAAGCGGATTTATGTGCAAGTTTTGAGAAAAATGTAGCAGAAGTATTAGTAAAAAACTCATTAGAAGCATTAAAACAAACAGGTTTACAAAGATTAGCATTAGCAGGTGGCGTATCTGCTAATAGCTATATAAGAAATGAATTTTCAAAACTAGAAAGTCAAGGAATAAAAGTGTATTACCCAGAATTAAAATTATGTACAGACAATGCAGCAATGATAGCTTCAGCAGGATATTACGATTATATAAATGGAAAACGTTCTGATTTAAAATTAAATGCTGTACCCAATTTAAAAATTGGAGAATAAAGAGTGGTGAGGAAATGAGTATATATGCAATAGCAGATCTTCATTTGTCATTTAAACATAGCAAACCAATGGATATATTTCGGAGCAAACTGGAAAAATCACGAAACAAAAATAAAAGAAGATTGGCTAAAAAAAGTAAAAGAAGATGATGTGGTACTTTTACCAGGAGATTTTTCGTGGGCAACATATTTAGAAGATACATATCCAGATTTTGAATATTTAAATAATCTGCCAGGATACAAAATAATGCTAAAAGGAAATCATGATTATTGGTGGACAACAGTTACCAATATGAGAAAATACTTGCTGGACAATGGATTTGAGAAAATAGATTTTCTTTATAACAATAGCTATAAATTTGAAAACTATGTAATAGTAGGAACCAGAGGCTGGTCTGCACTAGAAGACGGAAACTTAGAAAAAATGATAAAAAGAGAAGTAGCAAGACTAGAATTATCATTTGAAGATGGGATAAAAAAATATGGCGAAAATAGTGAGTTTATAGTATGTATGCATTATCCACCAATGAACGAATTTTTAGAAGTAATGAGAAAATATAATGTAAAAGTCTGCTTATATGGCCATTTGCACGGGGCACAACAAGTAGATGTAAAAGAAGGCATAATAAATGGAGTAAACCTAAAAATGATAAGTTCAGATTATTTGAATTTTAAATTAAACAAAATTGTGTAAAAAAGTGGAAAAATCATGCAAAGAGTGGTATAATAAGTATATTCCGATTTTAAGGAGGGATTACAAATGAAGATGCAACAAAAAAATATGCATAGTTTAAAAGAAAAACAATATCGGCAAATAGTTGTAATTATCAGAAAAAAACCGGTTTTGGTAGTTGCTGAAAGAAAGGGATTTTTTGATCCACAAAAAGAATTTGAAATATTCAAATATGGTGTTCAAAGATTTGCTCTTGTAAAAACAGGCTCACCAAACGTGGTATTACAAAATTGTGCAGATATTTCCAAAATAAAAAATGGAATGGCAACATATTGGGATTTAAAAGGCCAATGGGGATTGCTAAACGAACGTGCACAAATAATTTGCGAAGCCGGAATCCTTGCAGCTTCAAAAAAGCCCAGCAAGAAATGAATTTTTGTAAATCTTCAAAACACAATTTAAGTAGTCCATAAAAAGAACATTCTGAATGGAATGTTCTTTTTTTTGAGAGAAGTGGGGAGAGGATTGTTTTGAATTCAGTATAGGAAATAATATTTATTTTTATATGGGGATATTAGCCTTAGTGCATTGTGCTATACAGTATAATGATGAAATATATGGCTGGATTTCTTACTATTAACATAAGGTTTGCAAGCTGGAATATTTTGTGTTATAATGAAAATTGTTAAAAGTTTATTTAACTTCAAAAATTATTTGCATCAAAGTTTTGACAGGAGGAATAAAAATGAATGCATTTACATTGAAAAACGAGTCTAACCAAAAACAGTATGACAAAATCTGTAAACAGATTAAGGAAAAAATTGAGACCACGAATGATGTTACTAAACTGGTGTTTCCTTATCGCATTTTTCAGGAAGTGGCAAAAAAACTGGCCGACGATGGATTTGATATCTTAATTATTGAGAAAAAGACATTGCTAGGAGAAAAAAACATTTTTAAAAGTGAAGTTTCTTGGGAAAATGCTAAGGGAGGAAGAAAAGGTAATATTGTTATTAAGGAGATTGAGGAAACTTTTATGGATAGACCAGTAAGTTTTTTCAATGACTTCTTTGAACATTTTATTGACTTAGCAGAAAAGAAACAAAACGAGGCTAAAAACAAAAAATGATGCAAAAATAGTTTTTGAAAAATAGCAATTTTAGTAAATTGTTAAAAAAGAACCCTGTACAAAATTCTACTTTTGGAAGTAAAAGTTTGTATGGGGACTTTTTTCATAAAGAAAAATAAAACCAACCCACCTTGACAAATTATGTAAAGTGGTGTAAAATTAAAGGGTATTAAATTTATAAAAGCCTCTAAATATAAGACAACATTGAGGCGACAAAGGAGGATTTATTATGGTAAAGAATGTACAAGAAATTCAAAAAGAAACTCAAAAATATGCATCCCAAATAGCTTTAGAAAATGTAGAAAAAATTTATCAAAGCTATATTTCTATTGCTATAAAAAAAGGATGTGGTAGTATTATTTTTAGAAACTCTAGATTTGGTGATTTTGCGGAAGATCGTGAAGCTACGAAAATTGCGGAAGGACGGGAGGTTCGAAAACTTTTGGGAGAAGCAGAATTAAGTTATTATGAAGCTTTGGGGTATACTGTTTTATTGCCAGAAGAAAAATATTCAAATGGGGAATTCTGTATTATAGCTTGGTCACAAGAAGAAAAAGAAGAGTGTAAGAATAAATACTTAATTGATAGAAAAAAATATGTAATAAACAGATTGATTACGATAATATTGGCTATTATAGCAATTATTTGGACATATAATAATGCATATATATATAGGTATATATTAGTGTTTTCTTCTATATTCTTATTGCCATTAGTAATGGTGTTTCAGGAAACAAATGCAAAAGCTTATTTTTTCCCGAAATATAAGTACATAACTCCCAGTAAATAATTACCATAATAAAAACAGACTATACAAATTATAGTCTGTTTTTTATCTTGACAAATTATGTAAAGTAATGTAAAATAAAAGAGCATAAAAATTATAAAAGCCTCTAAACACGAGACAACTGAGGGGCGACGAAGGAGGAATATTTATGGTAATGAATGCACAGGAAATCCAAAAAGAAACTGAGAAATATGCATCAAAAAGAGTTTTAAATAATGTGGAATATATTTTTCAACACTATATTTCAGATGCTCTAAAAAATGGATATGGTAGTGTTAAACACATCAAGTATGATTTTGAAATGTGTAAGGATATAGGAGAAGAAGAAATAAAATATATGGAAGCATTAGGATACAGCTTTTTTAAATTAAAAACTGAGAGATTTAATGGTGTCAAGTATATCATAACTTGGACACCTAAAGAAGAACAGAGATTTAGAGCTGAGGTTGAAAAGGAGAAATATATATGCCAAAGAAATAAAAAATTTTTTTATGTGTTGGTCATTAGTTTCATTATAACGCTTTTTCTTAGTTTTTTTATATTACCCATGTTTTGGGGGCCTGCAATAAAAATTGGAGGAATATTATTATTCATACCAGGCTATGCTTGTTTAATGAATTATTATAGAGAAAAAGTCTCAATTAAATATCTATACATATCTCCAAAGAAGTAATTACCGTAATAAAAAATGAGCTATATAAATATATGGCTCATTTTTTAGCTTAAAAGACTTGCTACTTTACATAAAATGTGGTAAAATATATAAGTATTATATTTATGACAACCTCTAATTAATTTAGAGAAGGGAGTAAGATTATGGATATAGCATTAAGTAGTATTTGGGATTTTATAACAGAAATTAGAGCTTATTATGAACACAAAATTGTTGATGCTAGATATAATAGTTTATTAGGCATTAATAAATATACCGAAGAACAAACACAAGAATTACAAAGTGTGATTCCTAAAATTGAAAGTTTAAGGAAACGGTTTTCAGAAATAAACTCTGATTATGAAATTTGGAAATCTAAAAAAGAAGGATTTAGCTTTTTCGGCGATTTAAGAGAGCAAAAATTAGAAACTCTTATGAAACAAAAGCTATCACTATTACATGAGCTTAAAGGTATGAATATTTTACCTGAATTGGATGTTGTAATAGATAAAAGAATAGCTCAGCTAAATAATTCCGAATTTTTAGAAGAAGGAGACAGAAATGAGTTTATTAGATTTTATAGGGAGGTCCTAAGAAAATACAATAAAACAGAATATCTGTAATATTACTTAAAATAGAGGAATTCTAAATTAGATTTCCTCTATATTATTGATAATAAGGGGGAAACTATGACATATAAAGAAAAAATAGAAAGTTTAATAAATTTAAATGAAAAATTAAAAAAGAATACAGACTTGTATAAGGAAAATGCCGAAAAAATAATAGGCATAATGAATTTAATAATAAATAGAGAATCAAAAGAGGAAATTATAATAAGTATTTCTGCTTTTGAAAGTAAATTATTGCAAGATGTAGAAAAAGAGAAAGAAAATTCAGAATTGCAAAAGTTTACTAGATATATAAGAGAAGTTAGTGGAGCAAATGTGAGTGAAAATGGGCTAAATAGCGAAATCAGCAAAGGATTTAAAGAGGCTATAATGATAGGAAATACAAAATGTAATAGTATAGCTAATTTGGAAAACCAGAGTTTTGAAATAAAAGGGTATAATAAAGAAGAAAATTATTATGTTATAGAGGTAGATAACGATGGAGTTATAAACGAAATATATTTAGAACCCGAAATAGAAAATGCAGAATTATTAGTTAATATGCAAAAAAATATCGTACTAGATAAAATTTCTACAAAATATATAGGTTTGGAGAAGAATTTTTCACAAGTTATATTGGAAGATAGCATAAAAGCAACAGATAAAATAAGGTTACCAATTGTAAGTGGTATGTTACTAAAAGATTTGGTAAGAGGAAGAGATGAATATGCAAAAAATAATGGTGTTATAAAAGAGATGGAACTAGAATTAAAAGAATGGGGAAAAGAAAAGGTTGACATAACTAGATAAAAGTGGTAAAATAATAATGTATTTTACATAATACAAATTTAATTCAAGGAATTTTGAATTAAAAAAGGAGGGCAGAGTCCAGAGTTTGTTTTCATTAACAAAATGATTTTTTTATACAGGAGGAAGTTAAAATGGAAACTAATAACAATATTGTTGTGAATAAATCTCAGGAAGTCAATATTGGAAATGCAAGTAGTCAAAGAGAGTTAACACCAGAAGAAAGAAGGATTGTTGACGAACTTAAAAAAATTGACCTTTCCAATAGAAGTGCTGTTGCATTATTTGGCGCAAGTGAGCAAGCACAAATTGGCGTATTATCTAACCGTATGCTCAATAAAACTAGAACAAATGAACTGAAAGAAACTGGTGTTATCATTGCAGATTTGATTAAAAGCTTAGAAGATTATAATTATACTTATGATGATAAAGGAGGATTTTTCAGATGGTTCAAGAAAAAGTTTCCAGCAACGGTTACTTTGAGAGCAAATTATACTTCACTTGCTGGTAACATTGAAAAGATAATGCAACAATTGCAAGTTAAGGAAAAGGACATGGAGAAGCTTCTTACAGAGTTGGATGCTTATATGCAACAAAATCAAGAAAACTGTAAAAATTTGAGTTTGGCAATTATTGCTGGCGAAGAAATCCAAAGAGATAAACAAGTCAATTTGGAACAGGAGATGATTAAAGCAGAAGCGACTAATGATTTGGCTAAAATGCATGAATTGTCTGTAATTAAAGATGATTATCTCCGCTGGGATAGAAGGCTGTATGACCTTCGAACTTCTCTTGCAATTACGGCTACTCAATGGGCGCAAATTAGAAATTTGCAAAAGTCTGCTGAAAGTATTTCGGAAGCTATCAAATCCACAGTTGTTACTACGATTCCAATTTGGAAATCTCAAATGGTTGTGGCTTTGGGAATGCAAAGTGTTGATGAAGCATTTTCTGCAAATGAGTTGGTAAGACAAGCTACAAATAAGATGTTGGTTATCAATTCTGAAAGAAACAAAAAACTGACAATTGCGGCAGCAAAGCAGATGGAAAAAGGTGCTATTGATGTTGCAACAATAAGCAAAATTACTGGTGACATTATCGAAACAGTGAAAACCTGCAACCAAATTGTTCAAGAAGGCATCAAGACACGTCAAGATGCATCGCTGAAAATCGAAAGCGACTTGAAGAAGATGATTGAGGTCTGCACTTCGAAAGACGTAGCTTAAAAAAAGCTAATATGCAAAGAGAGCTCTATATAGGGCTCTCTTTTGCTGTATTTGTGAGAGGATACACTCTTGACTAATTATGTAAAGTATGATAAAATAAAAAATATAAAATTTATAAAGCCTCTAACACGAGACAACAATGTTGAGGCATAAGGGAGGAAATGATTATGGTTGAAACCGCTGAACAATTAAACAAAAAAACTAGCCAAAGATACTCTAAGAGAATACTTGACAATGTGGAGGAAATAAATAATAAATATATATTACCTGCACTGGAGAATGGAAAGGGAGGAGTAATTCTTAGACGAGATATACTTATTATTCCAGAAAGTATTGATTATTTCAAAAGTTTAGGTTATGGAGTTTTAGAGGAAAGTAATAATCAAATAGGAATTTACTGGAATAATGGTATTTTTAAGGAAGCTAGGAGGAAAAAAATGCAAAACTTTATTTTAACTGTACTTAAAGAATTCAAAGCCATAGTTTGTGTTGGAATTGTTGCATATGTGATTTTGAGATTAGCTGAACAAGAAGCTTATCAAAATATGATTGTGAACATATCAGGGAGTGCTCTGTTTGAGTGGTGCCTAGGAGCTTGGGCTATTGTACTAGTGTATCTTTTTTTATGGCTTTGTTTTAAATGGTTAAAAGAAATGTAAAACTATAATCAATACTAAAAAGACATACAAATGTATGTCTTTTTGGCGTTTTTTCAGGTGAAGGGGTTGCAAATTTGGAATTGTGTGGTATAATGTTAGGGCAAATAAAAAATTATGTTTGGAAGGATTGAAAGTAAATGAGTATAAAAGTTAAAAAAACAGAGAACAAAAATGAAGTAAAATTAGAATTTACTATCGAAGCAGAAAAATTTGAACAAGGGATGAAAACTGTATACCAAAAAAATGCAAGATATTTTAATATACCAGGATTTAGAAAGGGAAAAGCACCATATAATATAGTAGAAAAACATTATGGACCAGAAATATTCTATGAGGATGCTTTTAATGAAGTTGTTCCAGAAGTATATGAAGAAGCTATAAAAGCAAATGATTTAGAAGTTGTAAGTAGCCCTAAAATAGATATAACACAAATGGAAAAAGGAAAAGAATTAGTGTTTACAGCAGTTGTACAAATTAAACCTGAGGTAAAACTTGGAAAATATAAAGGTATAGAAATACCAAAAATAGAGTATAATGTATCTGACGAAGATATAGAAAAAGAAATTGAAGCAATTGCAGATAAAAATTCAAGACTTGTAACAGTAGAAGATAGAGCAGTTGAAGATAAAGATGTTGCTGTTATTGATTTTGAGGGATTTGTAGATGGAGTAGCTTTTGATGGTGGAAAAGCAGAAAACCATGAATTAGAAATAGGAAGCCATTCATTTATAGATGGATTTGAAGACCAAGTAATTGGAATGAAAGTTGGAGAAGAAAAAGAAATAAATGTTAAATTCCCAGAAAAATACTTCTCAGAAGATTTAGCTGGAAAAGATGCGATGTTCAAAGTAAAATTACACGAAATTAAGAAAAAAGAATTACCTAAAATAGATGACGAATTTGCAAAAGACGTAAGTGAATATGACACATTAGAAGAACTAAAAGCAAGCATCAGAAAAAGAGATGAAGAAGAAAATGAACATAGAGCAAAACACGAAAAAGAAGATGCTGCAATAAAAGCAGTATGCGATAACGCAGAAGTTGATATTCCATCTGGAATGATTGAAACAGAATTAAGCAGAATAATGCAAGATATGGATATGAATTTAAGTTATCAAGGATTAAATTTAGCTAAATACTTACAAATGATAGGTAAAACAGAGGAAGACTTTAAAAAAGATTATGAAGAACAAGCAAAAGAATCTGTAAAATCAAGATTAGTATTAGAAGCAGTTTCAAAAGATGCTAAAATTGAAGTAACAGATGCAGATATTGCTGAAAAACTAGAAGAACTTGCAAAATCTTATGGAAAATCAAAAGAAGAATTAGAGAAAAACGAAGAGTTAAAGAAATATGTAAAAGAAAATTTAAGTTATGAAAAAACAATTGATTACATATTAAGTAACGCTAAGATAAAATAGGAGGAATGTTTATGGAAAAAAACAGTTTAGTTCCATATGTAATTGAACAAACATCAAGAGGAGAAAGATCATATGATATTTTTTCTAGACTTTTAAAAGATAGAATAATATTTTTAGCAGAAGACGTAAATAGCGCATCTGCTAGCTTAGTTGTAGCGCAATTATTGTTTTTGGAGTCAGAAGATCCAGATAAAGAAATACATTTATATATAAATAGCCCAGGAGGTTCTATAACAGACGGAATGGCTATTGTAGATACCATAAATTATATAAAATGCCCAGTTTCAACAATTTGCGTTGGAATGGCTGCTAGTATGGGAGCTGTACTTTTAGCATGTGGTGAAAAAGGCAAAAGATTTGCTACACCAAATGCTGAAATATTGATACATCAACCATTGATTGGTGGTGGTGGACTTTCAGGACAAACAACTGAAATTAAAATCCATGCAGATCATATGGTAAAAACAAGGGAGAAATTAAACAAGATTTTAAGCGAAAAAACAGGGCAACCACTAGATGTAATTGAAAAAGATACTGAAAGAGACAATTACATGACAGCAGAAGAAGCTTTAAAATATGGATTAATTGATGGAATTATAGAAAAAAGACCATAACAAAAGAATAAAATAAATATTTAAAAGAGGTGCTTAAATGCCAAAAGGAAATAGCGGTAAACAAACAATAAAATGTTCTTTTTGCGGTAAAACACAAGAAAATGTAAAAAGAATAGTTGCAGGACCTGGGGTATATATTTGCGACGAGTGTATAAAAGTATGTGGAAGTATACTGGAAGACGAATTTTACGACGAAGAAGTAGGAGAAAATGTACCAGAATTAGAAGAAATACCAACACCTGCTGAAATAAAAAAGGTTTTAGACGAATATGTTATTGGACAGGAAGATGCTAAAAAAACCTTGTCAGTAGCTGTGTATAATCATTATAAAAGAATAAATTCAAGTAAAGAAATAAATGATGTTGAAATTCAAAAAAGCAATATTTTATTATTGGGGCCAACGGGTTCAGGAAAAACATTGCTTGCACAAACTCTTGCAAGAGTATTAAATGTTCCATTTGCAATAGCGGATGCAACCACTCTTACAGAAGCTGGGTATGTTGGAGAAGATGTAGAAAACATACTTCTAAAACTGATACAATCAGCTGATTATGATATAGAAAGAGCTGAAAAAGGAATAATTTATATAGACGAAATAGATAAAATATCTAGAAAATCAGAAAATCCTTCAATAACAAGAGATGTTAGTGGAGAAGGTGTACAACAGTCTTTACTAAAAATTATAGAAGGAACAACTGCGTCTGTACCACCACAAGGTGGTAGAAAACATCCACATCAAGAGTTTTTACAAATTAACACTGCAAATATATTGTTTATTTGCGGAGGTGCTTTTGAAGGATTAGAAAATATTATAAAAGACAGAATAGGCAAGAAATCAATAGGCTTTGGAGCTGAAATCGAAAGCAAGAAAGATTTAAAAAGATTTGAAGTATTTGAAGAAATGCTACCACAAGATTTATTGAAATTTGGTTTAATTCCAGAATTTGTGGGGAGATTGCCTATAATTGCTACATTACACGAATTAGATAGAAGTGCTCTAATTAAAATCTTTACAGAGCCTAAAAATGCGTTAATGAAGCAATATAAAAAATTAGTTGAATTAGATGGAGTAAAATTAGAATTTGAACCAGAAGCACTAGAAACTATTGTAGATAAAGCAATAGAAAGAAATACTGGTGCAAGAGGATTACGTTCTATTGTAGAAGAGATTATGAGAGATGTAATGTTTGATATACCTTCAAATCCTAAAATAGAAACTTGCATAATAACAAAGGCGACAGCAGAAGGAAAAGAGCCACCTAAGCTAATTATAAATGAAAATAAAGTTGCTGAAAAGAAAGAACCAAAACGCAAAAGAGTTCAGGCTAAAAAGCAAGAGAATGCATCATAAATAAAAAACGTATTAAATATTATTAAGATATTTAATACGTTTTTTTATGTGCAAAAATCATGAAAAAATTACAAAAAACACTTGCATATTTTACAAAGTTATAGATATAATCTATATATGTAGAAAGGAGTGATTTTTTTGGATAGAAAAATCAAAGTAGTTCAATATGGAACCGGAAAAATGAGTGTATACACAATGAGATATGTGTATGAAAAAGGAGCAGAGATTGTAGGTGCAGTTGATGTAAATCCAGCAGTTATTGGAAAAGACATTGGTGAAGTAATGGGAACAGAAGCAAAAGGCGTAAAAATTGTTTCTTTATCAGATGCAGAGGAAATGATGAAAGAAGCAAAACCAGATATTGCAATTGTAACAACAATGAGCTTATTTAAAGATGTAGAAGATGCTTTAATGCTATGTGCTAAACTAGGAATAAATGCAATAACAACTTGCGAAGAGGCATTTTTCCCTGCAAATTCAAATCCAGTAGCTACACAAAAAATAGACGAAATGGCTAAACAAACAGGATGTACAATAACAGGAAGTGGATATCAAGATATTTATTGGGGTCAACTAATATCTAGTATTGCAGGATCAACTCATACAATAAAGAAAATAAAAGGAAGTTCTAGCTACAATGTTGAAGACTATGGAATTGCTCTTGCAAAAGCACATGGTGCGGGACTTACAATGGAGGAATTTGAAAAGGAAGTAGCATCTGCTGACGAAATATCAGAAGAAGAAAGACAAAAACTAATAAATAGTGGTGAATTTATGCCATCATATATGTGGAATGTAAACGGATGGTTATGTGCTAAATTAGGATTAACAGTAAAATCACAAACACAAAAATGTGTACCACAAACATATAAAGAAGATATTAAATCTTCAACATTAGGAATGACAGTAAAGGCGGGATTAGCAACAGGAATGAGCGCTGTTGTAACCACAGAAACAGAGGAAGGTATTACTATTGAATCTGAATGTATTGGAAAAGTATATTCAAAAGAAGATTTCGATAAAAACGAATGGACAATAATAGGAGAGCCAGAAACCACATTAGTAATTAATAGACCAGCAACTGTTGAACTTACTTGTGCTAGTATAGTAAATAGAATACCAGATGTTATAAATGCAAAACCAGGTTATGTACCAACAGAAGAAATGGGAGAATTAAATTATAGAGTAAAACCATTGAATGAATATGTTAAATAAGGAAGATTTATAAAAGAAATTCATTTAATATATATCAAAAAAAGAAGTGTATTGAAGCAAAAATATGCTTCTTTTTTAATTAAAATGAATAAGAAATGAAAAATGGTTAAAAAATAAGAAAAAAGTTAAAAAAATTAGCAAAAAAGTATTGACTTCTAGAAGGAAAAATGGTAATATAAATGAGGTCACTAAAATACGACCAAAACCGACAAAACATCAACAAAAAATATTTTAAAAAAGTTTCAAAAAAGTGTTGACAAAACAATATAAACTGTGTTAAAATAAATGACGTTGACGACATTAAGAAATGTCGGAAGTACATTGAAAAGTAAACAATAAAATCCTTTAAGAGACCAAGCGGTACAATCGAAAGATTAGTACTAAAAAATAATTTAACCAAGAGCGAAAAGCTCAAACAAACTAGATATTAATAATAAATTAATATACCAAAAACTAGAGAGTTTGATCCTGGCTCAGGATAAACGCTGGCGGCGCACATAAGACATGCAAGTCGAACGGACGACTTTGATTTGTTTTACTTATCAAAGAAGTTAGTGGCGGACTGGTGAGTAACACGTAAGCAACCTGCCTACAAAAGGGGAACAACAGCGAGAAATCGCTGCTAATACCGCATAAGCTAACGCCTTCGCATGAAGAAGTTAGAAAAGGAGTAATCCGTTTGTAGATGGGCTTGCGTCTGATTAGCTAGTTGGTGTGGTAACGGCATACCAAGGCGACGATCAGTAGCTGTGCTGAGAGGCAAAACAGCCACATTGGGACTGAGATACGGCCCAGACTCCTACGGGAGGCAGCAGTCGGGAATATTGCACAATGGAGGAAACTCTGATGCAGTGACGCCGCGTATAGGAAGAAGGTTTTCGGATTGTAAACTATTTTAGACAGGGAAGAACAAAGACGGTACCTGTAGAATAAGCCCCGGCTAACTATGTGCCAGCAGCCGCGGTAATACATAGGGGGCAAGCGTTATCCGGAATTATTGGGCGTAAAGGGTGCGTAGACGGGAAAATAAGTTAGTTGTGAAATCCCTCGGCTTAACTGAGGAACTGCAACTAAAACTGTTTTTCTTGAGTGCAGGAGAGGAAAGCGGAATTCCTAGTGTAGCGGTGAAATGCGTAGATATTAGGAGGAACACCAGT
>OLGM01000605.1_pt1 | contig 21160 bp, 19 predicted proteins | sample 1606001 | NCBI WGS metagenome assembly OLGM01 (sample SAMN03283294) | human gut metagenome | biome: human-associated habitat; material: feces | host: Homo sapiens | place: Peru | collected 2012
TGAAGAACGATATCGTTCCTCCTACTATCAACCACGAAGAGGGTGATAATGATCCAGAGCTCGATTACAACTTGAACTTTACCTTCAACAAAGCTCAGAAGCGTGAGGTTCGTGCTGCATTGAGTAATACTTTCGGATTCGGCGGTCACAACTGCTGTGTAGTATTCAAGAAGTATGCTGAATAATTTTATAGATAGGATAAAGCTCTCTTTCCGCAAGGATAAAGAGCTTTATTTGTCTTTATATGAAATCCTCGGTTTTTATCCTCACGACATCAGCTACTACAAGATGGCGCTGTTGCACAAGAGCATCATGCACCGCAATTCTAAGGGAAAACCAGTGAACAATGAGCGGTTGGAGTTCTTGGGTGATGCAGTTTTGGATGCTGTAGTAGGAGATATCGTGTACCAGCATTTCCCTGGCAAGCGTGAGGGATTCCTTACCAATACCCGAAGCAAGTTAGTGCAGCGTGATACGCTGAATAAACTGGCACAGGAAATGGGCATCAACCAGCTGATTCTTTCTAATGGCCACAGTTCTTCTCATAACAGTTATATGGGAGGAAATGCGTTCGAAGCTTTGGTAGGTGCCATTTATCTGGACCGTGGTTACGATGTCTGCATGTATTTTATGCAGAAACGTATTTTGGCACAAATGATAAACATCGATAAGGTGGCTTATAAGGAGGTTAACTTCAAGAGCAAACTCATCGAATGGAGCCAGAAAAACCGCGTGAAGCTGGATTTCGTTATGCTAGACCAGCAAAAAGACAAGAATGGTAGCCCGATTTTCACCTATCAGGTTGTACTCGAAGGTGTTGAAGGTGGAGTAGGAAAGGGCTATTCCAAGAAGGAAAGCCAGCAGGTGGCTTCTAAGACTAGCTTGGAAAAACTGCGCAAAGAACCACAGTATATTGATGCTGTGTTCACAGCTAAGGCTAACCGCACCAAGATGGAAGAGGAACCTGTTGAAAACGTGCCTAACACAGAAGTGAAAGACGATTTCATTATCTCGCAGGATGCTGATGCACAAAACGCACCGGTAGAGGAGAAGCACATCAATGTTTTCAAAGAGGAGGTTTTCACAGAGAAATCTGCCGAAACTGCCCAGGAAACTGAAGTGCAGGTCGAGGTGAAGGATGAAAAGAAGGAGAGTGATGAGTTCGATTTGAGCGACATCACGGCTCAGCCTAAGGAATTATCAAGAGAAGAGATTATTGCCGCTGCCGAAGCGGCTGCTTTCGGTAACGATGAGTAAACTGTATCTCTTTCCGGATAGGAAATACGATTTAACAGAAGACTCCCATAAGATGGTAAATATCGCCACTTATGGGAGTCTTTTGTGTTGTATATTTCCTTTTTGTATACTTTATCTTACCCTTTTGTATTAAAAAATAGTAAAAACTTTCTCTATATCAAAAGTTTGATTTACTTTTGCATCTACTTAAATGATATATATCTAGATATGAGTTTAACAACGATAGTAAGTAACGTCTTCAAACCTCGGCAGAAGGAGTTGGAGAAGTATGTCTATGATGCAGAACATTTGCAGCATAAAGTGCTTATGCACCTTATAAATAAAGGAAAAAATACTGAATATGGTGTCAAGCATTTATTAAATACCACCAACAGTTATGATAAATTTGCACAGAATATTCCTGTCAATACCTACGAGGAGTTGAAGGGGGATATCGACCGTATGCGTCATGGCGAAAAGGATATTCTATGGCCGGGACTGGTAAAATGGTATGCCAAGTCATCTGGCACCACCAACGATAAGAGTAAGTTTATCCCGGTTTCTCATGATGGCTTGCATGGCATTCATTATGCCGGAGGCTTTGATGCCGTAGCCTATTATCTGCGCAATAATCCGAAGAGCAGACTCTTTGATGGCAAGAGCCTTATCTTAGGTGGAAGCCATTCGCCTAACTATAATGTGTCGGATAGTCTGGTGGGTGACCTGAGCGCTATCCTCATCGAAAATATCAACCCGCTTGCCAATTTGGTGCGTGTTCCTAAGAAGTCAACTGCTCTCCTGAGCGATTTCGAAGTGAAACGCGACCTTATTGCCCGCGAAACGATGAATAAGAACGTAACCAATATCTCGGGTGTTCCTAGCTGGATGCTTAGTGTGCTGGTGCGTGTCATGGAACTTTCCGGCAAGAAGCATCTGGAAGAGGTATGGCCTAATCTGGAGGTATTCTTCCATGGCGGTATTGCCTTTACTCCTTACCGCAAGCAGTATGAACAGCTCATCACTTCGCCGAACATGCATTATATGGAGACTTATAATGCCAGCGAGGGATTCTTCGGACTGCAGGATGATCCGGCAGACCCAGCCATGTCGCTTATGATAGATTATGATGTATTCTACGAGTTTATCCCTATGGACGAATTCGGCAGCGAGAATCCTACCGTTGTGCCTCTTTGGGGTGTTGAGGTAGGCAAGAACTACGCTATGATCATCACCACTTCCTGTGGTTTGTGGCGCTATCTCATCGGCGATACGGTTCAGTTTACCAGCAAGAATCCTTATAAGTTTGTCATTACCGGCCGTACCAAGTACTTTATTAATGCATTTGGCGAGGAACTGATCATGGATAATGCCGAGAAGGGATTGGCTTATGCCTGCGAGAAGACGGGTGCTCAGGTTTCTGATTATACCGCTGCGCCGGTTTATATGGACAGTAATGCTAAGTGCCGTCACCAGTGGCTCATAGAGTTCTCTCAGGAGCCAGCCAGCCTCGATGAATTTGCCAGTCTGTTAGATCAGAAGCTGCAGGAAATCAACAGCGATTACGAGGCCAAGCGCTTTCACGACGTTACCCTCCAGCATCTGGAGATAGTGAAGGCCAAGCCGGGACTCTTCAATGAATGGCTGAAGAGCAAGGGCAAGTTAGGTGGACAGCATAAGATTCCACGCTTGAGCAACAGCCGCAAGAACATTGATGAGATGCTCATGATGAACAAATAAACCAAGCAGCATGCTTCTTCCGCCTGAAGTTGAAGTGATGCTGCGATATTAAGAAGATATAAAGAATGATTCAATTGAACGACATAAAGAGCAAGTTGAAGGCAAATTCGCTGTTTCTGCCTTTCTACGTCTTAGCTTTCCTCATGTTGGCATCCTGTGCCAAGATGGGACAGCCGGATGGTGGTTGGTTCGACGAAACTCCTCCTAAGGTGATTGGAGCTTCGCCAGCCGATAAGGGCGTAAATGTGAAGCAGAAGAAGGTGAATATCTATTTCGACGAATATATCAAGGTAGATAATCCTACCGAGAAAGTGGTTGTTTCGCCTCCGCAGCTCGAAGTGCCTGAAATCAAGGCTTCGGGCAAGCATATTCAGATTTCTCTGGTAGATTCGCTTAAGCCGAATACTACCTATACCATCGACTTTTCCGATGCCATCAGCGATAATAACGAGGGCAATCCGATGGGAAACTATACCTACAGTTTCTCTACCGGCGAAGTCATCGATACGATGGAGGTGTCGGGATATGTGCTAGAATCGGAGAATCTGGAGCCTATCAAGGGTATTCTGGTAGGTCTTTACGCTGATCATGCCGATTCAGCCTTCAAGACCAAGCCTATGCTGCGTGTAAGCCGTACCGACAGCCGTGGTCGCTTCGTCATAAAAGGTGTGGCTCCGGGCTCTTACCGCATCTATGCCCTGCAGGATATGGATGGCAACTATATGTTCAGCCAGAAAAGCGAAAAACTCGCTTTTTCTCATGATATTATCGTGCCGTCAAGCAAGCCGGATGTACGACAGGATACTACATGGATTGATTCCTTGCATATCAAGTCGATAGATCAGGTTAATTATACTCATTTCCTACCGGATAATGTAGTGCTCCGTGCCTTTACCGAACTGGTTTCCGACCGCTTCTTCCTCAAGGCAGAGCGTCAGAAGGCCAACTGCTTCTCGCTCTATTACAGTTATGGTGATTCTATCCTGCCACAGATCAAGGGCTTGAATTTTAATGAGAAAGATGCCTTTATTTTGGAAAAATCGGAGAAGAACGATACGCTTACCTATTGGCTCAAGGATACGGCGCTGGTCAACCAGGATACGCTGAATATAGAGCTTACTTACCGTATGACAGACAGTACGGGCGTGCTCCGCAACCAGACTGATACGCTCGAAATTCTTTCGAAGGAACCTTACGAAAAGCGTATGAAGGCGCAGGCTAAGGAACTGGAGAAATGGACCAAGAAGCAGGAAAAACTGAAGAAGAAGGGTGAACCTTATGATAGCGTGATGGCTGTAAAACCGCTTGATGTTCAGATGAGTGTCTCTTCTCAGCTCAATCCTGACAAGAATGTTATCTTCACCTTCAATACGCCACTTGCCAAGGCCGATACGGCAGGCATTCATCTCTATGCCAAGCATGATACGCTATGGTATAGGGCGCCGATGGAGTTTAAGCCACTGGGCAACCGCAAGTATATTCTGAGAGGCGAGTGGCGTCCGGACATAGAATATAGTCTGGAGGTTGATTCTGCCGCGTTCCAGGACATCTACGGACTTGTATCTAAACCTGTAAAACAAGGTTTCAAGGTCAATTCCCTGGATACTTACGGCACGCTGCTCATTAATGTAACGCACGATTTCGACAATCATCCGCTCCTCGTTCAGCTACTAAATGCGCAGGATCAGGTGGTGAAAGAAGTGAAGGCAGTGAACGGAGTAGCCGAATTCTATTATCTCAAGCCGGAGAAGTATTACATGCGTCTGATAGTAGACCGCAACGGCAACGGCAAGTGGGATACAGGCTGCTATGATAAGGATGAACAGGCAGAAGAGGTGTATTACTATCCAGACGTGATAGAATGCAAGGCTAAATGGGATTTAACCGAGAGTTGGGATCCTACGGTCCGTGAACTTTCCCGTCAGAAGCCTGGTGCCATTACCAAGCAGAAGCCTGATAAAGAAAAGAAAGTTAAGAACCAGAATGCGCAACGTGCCAAGAAACTTGGCATCGAGTACATTCCTAAATTATAAAGAATTATGAAAACGATCAAATCATTCGGGATTGCATTATTGCTACTTCTGGTCAGCACAACGGTGTCTGCCCAGTGTACCTTCCGTAATACAGCCTTCAAGTCGGGTGAGTTCCTTACTTACAATCTGTATTACAATTGGAAGTTTGTTTGGGTAAAAGCTGGTAATGCCAGTATGTCTATCGTCCAAACCACCCGTCATGGTAAGCCTGCTTATCGCGGTTCTCTTGTTACAAGAGGCAATAAGCGTGTAGATGATATCTTTGTGCTTCGCGACACTCTGCTCTGCTACAGCGGCACCGATCTGGCACCTATGTATTTCCGTAAGGGAGCTCACGAGGGCAAGCGCTATACGGTAGATGAGGTATTCTACAGCTATTCTGGCGGTAGGTGTCATCTCAAACAGCACCGTCAGCAGCATGATGGTAAGCATGTATGGAAGAATGCCACCTACGATGATTGTGTTTTTGACATGATGAACATCTTCCTGCGTGCCCGCAGTTTCGATCCTGCCAACTGGAAGAAGGGTTACACTGTAAAATTCCCTATTGCTGATGGAAAGAACCGCACTCCAGCTCAGATAAAGTTTGATGGTAAGGTTACCATCAAGGCAGATAATGGTGTGAAGTACCGTTGCCTGCGCCTTGCCTATATGGAGTATGAGAATCGCAAGTATAAGAGAATCGTAGATTTCTATGTAACCGATGATGAGAATCATATTCCTATCCGTTTGGATATGTTCCTCAAGTTTGGTGCTGCCAAGGCATTCCTCGTAGGAATGAAGGGTGTGAGAAATCCGGTTTCTTCAATCGTGAAATAAGATAAAACAAAGCTCTCGGTGCATGATGCATCGGGAGCTTTGTTATTAATATGGCTGTGCAAGCTGATTATTTCGGCAGCGATATGGTAAACTCCGACCATTTGCCTTTTTCGCTCTTTACGCTTACTTTGCCGCCATGGGCATTGATTACCTGCAGCACGTAGTTCAGGCCGATACCGAAGCCGCCACGGGTCTTCCGGGTGTCTCTTTCGTGCTCAGCAGCACGCTCAAAGCGGTTGAAGATAGTTTTCATCTCACTTCTGGCTATGCCGATACCCTCATCGTATATCTTGATATATACATTTCTGTCATTCTCGGAGGTGGAAATCTGAATGTTGATTTCTTCCTTCGAGTATTTGGTGGCGTTATCTACTATATTACTGATAGCCTCTTTCAGATATTCCTCATCTGCCAGTGCCGAAGTGGCTCCGAATAGGGTGGTGATATGAATCGGTTTCGCCGATTTCGCCTTGTATTTATCCACCACATCCTCTATCATCGCCTCCAGATCTATTTCAGCCTTCTGGATACTCAGTTTACCATGTTCCAGTTTTGAGATGGTAAGCAGGCGGTTGATGAGAGCAAGCAGATGCTGTGCCTCGTCTTCTACGATACAGAAATATTTCTCCTTTATTTCCGGCTTCTTCTCCAGTACGCCGCTGTGCAGATATTTGGTTCCCATGATGATAGAGGTGAGCGGCGACTTCATGTCGTGAACCATTGCATAGGAGAAATCCTCACGCAGCAGGCGAACCCTTTCCTGCTCATCGATATAGTTGATTTGGTCGATAAGGCTCAGAATAATGACCACCATGGTGAGTAGAGAAGTGAGCAGGGTGATGCGACTCTGGTAGAGTGCCGAGAAAAAGGCATGCGCCCTCACATCGGCTGCCAGACTCCAGGGATTATCGTAGCCCATCTGGTGAACGCTCATTTGGAATGAGTTGTATATCCAGAAAAGTTGCATGCATAGTACGGCTACCAGCGCCATCGTACCGAGCATTTTGGTTCTGTTTGCCTTCATAATCAGGTGGTTTTAGTATTCTTTTTCTTCCTCATCCTCTTGTATCAGCAATGGTTCTATATTCTTCTTGAGAAGATAAAATCCATAGCCCATCATGCCCAGTCCCAGGATGCATACTAGGATGGTAACCCAGTTGCTGCCCAGGTTGAACGGAACCACATTGGATATGAGATAAACCGCAAATATAACGATGGAACTTCGGGTTTTGCAATAAAGCCAGAAACCGTATAAGGTGCACGGGAGGGCTGCCAGGACGTAAAATATCCAGAGTGCCATTCCCTCGCCCGAACCTGCTGTCAGCGTAGTTGGCATAATCATAAGCAAGTATACAAGCAGAACGATCCATTTCTTCTTTCCGCTTTTCAGAAGTTCTTCCAGAATGGCACCATAGAAAACGTAGGCTGAGATAAATGTGCCTACCAGCATCAGTGGGAGAAACTGGAAAAAGCCGAACTGGCTCATTTCTTTAGGTATAAAATGAATGCCTAAGTAGCTCATCAGGGCATAATAGGCGATGGTAAAACCCAGCATCGGCATAGAGCCGTAGAGCATGAGTTGCCATTTGCTCTCTGGCTTTACCTTGCCAAGCGTAAAACTCGAAAACTTGCCTTTATGAAAGGTAAACCAGATGATGAGTGTAGCTATCAGGGTGAAAGCTATGATGAAAGGAAACGTTTCTGTTGTAGTCATATCTCCCTTGCTGTTGCCTGGCATGTGATCACTACCAATATAGGCATAATACAGGCCAAAGCAGAAACCGCTTATCAGGATAGTGATGAAAAATTCAGCTATCAGGAGAAAGAAGTATAGTATCGCTTTTAACATATATGCTTGTCTTTAATAATCTGTTTTCTTTTCTATCATTCCGTATAGAGATGATTCGTTTTACTGATATCCTGAGGCTTGAGATGCGTCTATTCTGCTATGAGTTTGAATCCCACACCTCTGATGGTTTTCAGTTCTACGCCCGGTTCGTCTTCCAGCGCTGTGCGGATTTTCTTGATGAATACATCCAAACTTCTGGAAGCAAAATAGTCTTTGTCTTCCACTCCCCAGAATCGGCTCAATACGGCTTCGCGGCGCACCACCTCGTTTTTGTTTACTGCCAGCAGTTCCAGAATCTTTGCCTCTCGTGCGGTGAGCATTTTCTGTTTACCATCCTGCGTATCTTTCAGAGTAGCATGGTCGGCATCTAGAATGTATTTACCCAGTTTTATCTGGTTGCTGGCGTTTTTGCTGCGGGCTCCGGCTTTCAGTTGGAGCAGGCTATGTATATGAGCATCAAGCTCTTCCGGAATAAACGGCTTCTTCACATAGTTGTTGGCCCCGGCGGCATAACCTGCCTTCAGGTCTTTCGGCGAGGTGAGTCCGGTGGTAAACAGAATTATGGTTTTTCCGTCAACCTCGCGTATTTTCTTCACCATTTCTATTCCGTCCATGATGGGCATGTCGATATCAGATACGATAACATCGGGCTGAAAGTCTTGCCACACCTTCAGTCCTTCCTTGCCGTTTACGGCGGTTTTCACCTCATATCCTCCGATGATATCTTCGAAGCAACTTTTCTCCATATAGGCGAGGTTTTCATCATCCTCTACCAGGAGCAGTTTAGTATTTGCCATAATCTTTTCAGTTTTTGATGATTACAGTTGCAAAGATACATTTTTTTTGTGAAAGAGCCATATAAAGAGGTGGAGATTAACTTAAAGATAACATTCATTCCTGAACTTTTGAAGGCACTATGGATTAGGAACGGGGAGTGATTAGGGGCGGGTATAAATTAGGCACGGATTACGCGGATTACACGGATTTATGGCGCAACTGCTAATAAACCATATCATAATCTCTAATAAAGAGTCGTGTAATCTGTGTAATCTGTGCCTAAATAATTATTGCTTGTCCGAGTCGATGAGGGCGAGTAGATGCTCTACTGCAACCTCCTGCGGAATATTCTTTTCTACGCAAACCTGCTTGCGGTAGAGGCTTACTCGGTTAGGACCGGCACCTACGTAGCCGTAATCGGCATCCGCCATTTCGCCTGGACCATTCACGATACAGCCCATGATACCTATCTTCAGACCCTTGAGATGCTTGGTTGCCTCCTTGATCTTGGCGATGGTTTCACGAAGATCGTAGAGGGTTCTGCCGCATCCCGGACAACTGATATACTCGGTCTTGCTGGTGCGCAGACGGGCTGCCTGAAGTATTCCGAAAGCGGTTTCATCTATTGTCAGGGCAGGGATGTCTCCATTGTTCATCAGCCAGATACCATCGGTCAGACCATCAATCATCAAGGCACCCATATCAGCAGCAGCCTCCAGCTGGAAGTCGCTCTTCTCCTCCTTGCCGTGCTGGTACATCTCGGCGAAAACCACAGGGTTCTTCAAGCCGGCATTCATCATCTCGTGAACCAATGCACGCTGGTCACCCAGACGGTTCTGATGATTGCTTACGCAGATAACCACCACCTCTGGATGAGCCTTCAGACAGGCGATATATTCCTCGGCAGGTGTTCCAAACTGCAGGGTGAGGAACTTCACGTCTGCCTTGATGCTGGCGATGAGCGGCATTGCCATGGCAGGGAAGATAGGGTAGAGCTTGGCACCAGTCGTCTCTGGCTTGCTGTTCAGCGTCTCGTAAACGTTGTAATCTACGATGTAGCTCTGGCCAGCCACAAACTGCTTAGGCATTTTGCCACCGATGTAGATATAGTCAGGAGTAGCATCCTTGTTCTCACAAGCGGTGCTCTCGCCGTTGATTCGGTTGCTGATAACCACCGGAACGTTGCTGCCGCCGATATTACCTACAGCCACGGTTTCGCGGCGGGTAGGGCGCAGCCAGTCGAATGAAGGACAAGCTGTGGCAGGAATCATCAGATGCCCCTTCTTCTTGCCGATGTAATTTACCAGATGGCGTGCCACAGGAATCTCTGCAGCCGGTTCCTCGCTCAGACTTACACGAACGGTATCGCCGATGCCATCAGCCAGGAGGGCACCGATACCTACGGCACTCTTGATTCTGCCATCTTCGCCTTCGCCGGCTTCGGTTACGCCGAGGTGGAGTGGGTAGTTCATGCCTTCCTTCTCCATTTCTTCTACCAGGAGGCGCATGGAGCGAACCATCACAACGGTATTGGATGACTTGATGCTGATAACCACATCGTGGAAATTCTCCTTCTTGCAGATGCGCAGGAACTCGAGACAGCTCTCTACGATGCCCTCTGGCGTATCGCCGTAGCGGTTACGGATGCGGTCGGAGAGTGAACCGTGGTTCACGCCGATGCGGATGGCAGTATGATGCTCCTTGCAGATGTTGAGGAAAGGTACGAAGCGATCCTCAATCTTCTGAAGTTCGTGGGCATACTCCTCGTCGGTATATTCCTGCTTGATGAACTTGCGGGCAGGATCCACGTAGTTGCCAGGATTGACGCGCACTTTCTCACAATAGAGAGCAGCCACGTCGGCAACGTTAGGATTGAAGTGAACATCGGCTACGAGCGGAGTCTGATAGCCGTCGGCACGGATGCCGGCATTGATGTTTTTCATGTTCTCTGCCTCGCGGGAACCCTGAGTGGTGAAGCGCACCAGTTCGCCACCAGCCTTGATAATCTCCTCAGCCTGTCGCACGCAAGCCTCGGTATCATTGGTGTTGGTGGTGGTCATCGACTGGATGCGGATAGGATTATCACCACCCAGGTCGATGGCTCCGATATGTGCCACAGAAGAGGCACGGCGGGTATAATTGAATAAATCTACCATAATATATAAGATAAGATATGCCCCAAAAGAATGGGGCATATCACATATTAGATTAATTACACTTGAAGTCGTATTTCACCTCAGCCAGGTCCTTGTTGGCCTTCTCGATCTTGGCACCGAGACCCGCCTTCCAAGCCTCTACCTTCTGAGCCACTTCCTCATCGGCAAGGGCAATCATTTCAGCAGCGAGGATGGCAGCGTTCTGAGCCGCATTCACACCAACAGTAGCTACAGGAATGCCAGGAGGCATCTGGATGATGCTGAGCATGGCATCAAGACCATCGAGCATACCCTTGATAGGCACGCCGATTACTGGCAGAGGAGTAGATGCTGCGATAACACCAGGAAGGGCGGCAGCCATACCGGCAGCGGCGATGATAACCTTCACGCCACGCTCCTTGGCTCCCTTGGCGAATGACTCTACTGCATCTGGAGTGCGGTGAGCAGAGAGGGCATTAACCTCGAAAGGAATCTGGTTGTCGTTCAACCACTTACATGCTTTTTCCATAACAGGCAGATCGCTTGTACTGCCCATAATAATGCTTACTAATGGTTTCATTTCTTCTTATATTTTATTATAAACTTTATATTACCAATATAGCACAGGCGGTGCCTATCAGAAATCCTGCAACTACCTGTGACAGCGTATGTTGTCGGAGTATCATGCGGGCACTTCCTACTGCGCCTGCCATCATCAGCACAAGGCAGAGCCACCACAGCGGATTGAAATTGAAGGCTACAGAATAAGATACCAGAGCTCCTGCCACACCTCCGATGGCTGCCGTATGGGTGCTGATCTTCCACCATACATTGATGAAGGCGCAAATCATCTGTATCGCCAGCGCTACCACTACGATGATACTGATGACGCGAGGCGTATTGCGGTATTCCATCCAGAAAAAACAGCCGAAGTAACATACGATAGAGAGGATGTAAGGCACAATGCGACGCTCCTTCTTGCCCAGTTCACGCGAGGTCCAGCCTTGAACCATGCGGTAGAGGTGGATGAGTAGCGATGGAGCTACGACGGTCAGGAGGTAGACCATGCCCAGCATCACCAGTTTGTATCCTATCGGTAACAGCGACATATAACTGAAGATGAACAGAGCAATCAGTCCTACCATCGGCAGATAGAAGGGCGTGAAGATCATGCTCATGATGCGTGCTGTCAATATGATATTCTTCTCTTTCATAACACTAATAACGTATATATTCTTTTTATCTCTCAAATATTTTGTGGTGGGCCCCGGTTTCTTCCTGACTCATACCACTATCTTATTTTCTGAGTCGTGCCACCGGTATGCCCAGTTGCTCCCTATATTTTGCCACCGTACGTCGTGCGATAGGGAATCCCTTCTCCTTCAGCAGTTTGGCGAGTGCATCATCGCTGATCGGCTTTTTCTTGTCTTCTTTCTCGATGATGTCGTGCAGGGCAATCTTGATTTTGCGGGTAGACATCTCTTCGCCGTCTTCAGTGGTGTAGCTGTCTGTGAAGAAGAACTTCAGCGGGAAGGTGCCCCATTTAGTCTGGGCATACTTCACGTTGCTCACTCTCGAGATGGTACTGATGTCCAGTCCCGTGCGGTCTGCTACATCCTTCAGGATCATCGGTTTCAGGTCAGCCTCGTCTCCATCCAGGAAGAACTGCCGCTGTATGTCGATAATTGCCTTCATGGTGACGATGAGGGTATGTCTTCTCTGCTTGATGGCTTCGATGAATCCCTGTGCCTTGTCCACCTTTTCCTTGGCGTAGAGCAGGGCTTCCTTGTCGCTCCGGCTCATCTTGTCTTTATGCTTTCTGTAGGTGTCAATCATGTCGGTGAATGATGGCGAAACCGTCAGTTGCGGAATGTTGCCACGGTTCAGCGAGAATGTAATCGTTCCGTCGTCATTGGTGTCGATGATGAAGTCGGGGGTAATCTGCTGCATGTTTCTTCCCTCTGTTTCGCCCATCGAGGCGCCCGGTTTCGGGTTCAGCTTTCTGATTTCTGCCTGCAGGGTTTCTACCTGTGTATCGTTCAGTTCCAGTCCTGCCTTGATCTTGTCCCAATGTTTCTTGGTAAACTCGTCAAAATAGTCGGTAAACACCTCTTCCATCGTCTTGCGGAGCACACCTCTCGGCAGTCTCTTAACCTGCAGCAGGAGGCATTCCTGCAGACTTCTTCCTCCTACACCGGCTGGGTCGAAGGTCTGTAGAATGTGGAGCACGTGCTCGATGTCTTTTTCCGTAACATCGATGTTGTGATAGATAGCGAGTTCATCGCAGATGCTGTCCAGGTCCTTGCGGAGCAGTCCGTCGTCATCCAGTGAACCTATGAGATATTCCATTACTTCCTTCTCCTTGTCGCTGAGCGGCTGCATGTCCATCTGTTCCTTCAGCTTATCATAGAAAGAGGTAGTGTCGCCGTAAACCATTTCTTCGTAGTCAGCGCTGTCCTGATTGTTGTATCTGTCTGTATTGTAGTCAGGCATCTGGTCGTCTTTTCCGATGCTTTCCAGTGCCTGGTCCAGTTCGTCTTTTCTTTCTTCTTTTTCAGATTCAGCCTCGTAGGCATCCTCATCGCTGCTGTTGTCGTACTCATCATCTGCGGGCAAATCATCATTGGCGACATCCTCGTTGAGCATATCGTCTGGGTTCTCGCTTTCCAGAGCGGGATTATCGTCCAGTTCTGCATTGATACTGTCTTCCAGTTCCGTGAGCGGCATTTCCAACAGTTTCACCTGCAGCATTTGCTGGGCTGAAAGTCTTTGAAGTTGCTGTAACTTCTGTGCCTGTGTCTGTATGAGTTTTTGAGCCATAATTACTTAAAGTATTCTTTTAGTTCGTTGGCAAGCTGGTAAAGCTTGTCTGGATTTCCGTTTCCGTATTGGTGCCAGATGTCGCTGCATGCTTCTAGCAGCGGGGGTATCAGCACATCTTCGCGGTTGAGATAGGGGTCGCAGTACATGAATACGCCCATTGCCTCGGCAATGACCTTCGGCGATGTCCTGATGAGTTTTCCCAGGTCGATGATTTCCGGTGTTTCCGGCACCATGGTGATTGGTGTGAGCTGGAAGTAGAGATTGAGGATGATGATGAGTTTCACGGGGGTGAGCGATGGTTCACTTTCCAGTGGTTCCCAGTTTTTCTCGAATGTTTCCTTCACTTCCACTCCCTCGAAGAACTGTATGGCGTTTCCGCAGCCGTTCATCTGCCTGATGCGCTGTATATCGCGCTTCAGTTTCTGTGGCTTATCGGCATACTTCTCCCATAGTCGCTTGATTCTCGGAGTCACCATTCTGAGTTTGAACATCTGTTCGTGCAGAAACTCAGGTGGAATATGCAGTTCCAGGCTCAAGTCGACCATCCCTTTCGAATAGAGAGGTTTCACGCCCATGGGCTTCTTCTGGTACAGCTGCAACAGCAGGAGCCAGTATTCTTCGTTCCAAAGAGGATGTCTTGCCATAATTTCCTATCTTTATATATCTTCTGCAAAATTACGACTTTTCGTTGGTAAAACAAAATAATTTGGCGGTTATTTTTTCTCAAACTGAACTTTCTCCAGTCTAGGAGTAAATGAGTTAAGAACTTTAAGGGTTATGGCTATAGTCTTTGACAAAGTTTTTATGTAGTAATACATATGTCCTAGCTCCTTTACCTAGGGGACAAAATAAAGAGCGCAACTTCGAATGATTTCGAAATTGCGCTCTTCTAATACGATATTCCCAAATTTCTCATAACTCAAGGGCTTTTTGTTACCCTTTCCATTACGGAGCCCGAAGCAGCAATTCTGCTCAGGCGTCATCTTTGGTTATCCCATACATTTGATCTTTTTACCTTCAACTCACCTGTTGAATTATCCTGTTGTCCTTGAATAAACAATCTTTAAATTTACCTTTAAACTAAAACCTAATAAAAAAACAACTAACAATCTTAAACCTAAAAACCTAATAACCTAAACTTTTTGTCGTCCTTGAATAAACAATCTTTTCTTTACCTTAACTAATACCGTTTCTCTGAATAAACAATCTTAAATTTACCTTTAAACTAACTAATAACCTAAAACAACTAACAATCTTAACCTAAAAACCTAATAACCTTTTTGTCTTATTGACGATGCAAAGGTACGACGATTTTCCGAACCCACCAAATGTTTTAAGAGAAAATCACATAAAAAAGCCTCTTTTTTGATATAAATCAACTATGTGTGTGCGCACACACGTGCTATTTAACAGCTATTTGATGTATGTCAACCATTTTAACACATTTCTTATGTCTGAAGCCTGTTTGGGAGCTTATTCCTGATTATAGTTAAGCTTATACCTTATTATATATAGAGAGGAGGTTTATGCTGTCTTTGGGAGATGAGTAAGGTACGACTAATCGCACTGACCGGTCGTACAGATATGCCTCTTCGCTCATGGATACGGCGATGGTCTTGAGGCGCAGATAGTCTTCCGATAGGTAGATGAGTCCCTTGTTGCCCCAGTTCTTGCCCCATGAATTGCGGCAGACGTAGAATCTCTGCTTGCCTTTCATGAAGGTACCTATGATTTCCATCACATGATCATCGGTGGTGCGAAGCTGTTCAAACTCCTTCTGTCGCGATGCCTGGGTCACGGGGCGTTCCATCGGCTGTATGTCTACACAGTTCTTCCTTGGTTCCTTGAAGCCAGGTTCGCTGATGTCACCTTCCCAGCATACCGGGTGTCCTTTTTCTACCGCCTTCCTGATGTGGAGCATCAGCTCGTCGAGTGGAAGGTTCAGATAGGCATCGTGCATCCGGTTATCGGGAATCTCGAGCGCAAAGTATTCTCTGTAAGGATGATGCGAGAAACTGGTGAGCGATACATACTCCTCGGGATAGCATACGCTGTGGGCAAACTCTTGAGGGGTATATTCGGCACCCAGCATGTGTACGGCCTTGGCAGGCATGTAGCCTATTTCTGCGTCAAACAGGTCGTTCAGTTCCTCCTTGAGCTGGCTGATGCCCGCTTTCTGCGAGATGGCGCCATCGCACAGTTTCTGCACCTTGCGGCAGAGCACCTTGTAGTTCACGTGCTTCGGATCTTCATAGCTGTCGTAAGGTTGTGCACCATACTTATCTATATAATGTATCAGCATCGGGGCAGTACCGCGCAGGCTGATGTTCTTCTTTCCCTGTGCAAAGTAATATTCCAGTGCCTGTTCTTCCAGCATCATGCGGGCTATGTAGGCGATGGAGAGATTCACGGAATCCCCCTTCATGATGTGCTCGCTTTCGATGGTGGCAAGCATGCCGTATGCCCAGCAGAGTTCGCTGTTGCCCTGGTCCTTGACGGGCGTAGTACTGATCAGGTGGATATGCTCCGGAAGATAATCCTCGCCTCCACCTGTCTCTGGGATACCGGCTCGCTGCTGTCTGTATCCGCAACCGGCGAATACAAGCAGAGCGAGTCCTATGGTTATAATGTTCTTTCTTTCCATGCCGCAAAAATACAAAAAAGATTTTAATCTGTGGCATTAATCTTTCTTAAAACGCCATGGGTTATTAAAATTTCTTGTCATAGCCTGATGCTGGAATCTCCGGCTGGTTGACTGTGAACGACATATTGTTGGCAGGGTAGGTGTAGAGCGGACCGGTATAGGTAGTCTTCTTTCCGATGACCAGGTGTACGTTGTCAAAGCTGACGGTCTTTACTGCTTTTCCTTCCTTGTCCTTTCCGGCAGTTGTTATATGAATGTCGGTTACATCATTGCCGGTCAGAAGGGTGTAGAGTGTGAAGAAGATGTATGGTTTCTGGTATTTTTTGGGGTCGAAAGTCCAACTTCGGGTGATGGTAGCCTTTTCTTTGCAGAATCCGGTAGAAGGATTGAATACCGTACCGCAGCTTCCGCTTATTGTGATATCCTGCGTATTGGTAGTAAGAGGCATCGGGTCGGTAGCTTCCAGTCTGAAACAGCTGACGGCACGTTTCAGCGAAACATTCTGTGTTACGGCTTTGCTGCCCGATTCCACCTTGATATCCTGCAGGGTATACGCCATATCACGTACGATATTGTTGGCAAAGGTCATTTCATACCTTGATTTTACTTCGATTCGTTCTTCCTGCTGTAAATCAGTTTTTGCTGCTACGGCAACGAGCGTGTATTCTCCTGCCGGCACCTGCAGGCTGACGTTTCCGAATTTGTCATCCCAGTTTTCCTGTCTTACGGTATAGCCGGCAGTAGTTTCATCTCCTTTCGGAATGAGACATACTTGCAGATCTGTGTAGAGTTTTGCATCCTTGAGCGATTTCTCGCTCCCGTTGGCTCTCGTTCTGGCAAGATTGCTCTCTTCATCCTGACCGATAGGCACAATGGAGCTTTCGAAGAAGCAGAATCTTACTTCTTGGTTCTTGACTTGTGGTGTTGTTTCAAGCATCACGTTTTCTTGTGTGCAACTAACCATTGTGGTCATTGCCAGGAACAGAATCATTCCTGAGGTAAAAACATTCTTCATCTGCTTTCACTTTGATTAATAATACCAGCCGTAAGACTGGATAGGATTCATATAAAAAGAAGAATATCCTAAGGATTTATTCTTATTTTTAGGCAAATATAGACAAATAATCGTGATTGATTTGTCAATATAATCGAATTTCTGTCATTTTTTCTCCATTTTTCTGTGTTTTGTCTTCATTTTGGTGTAACTTTGTACCCGAAAAAAGATAATTGCATTCATGAATACAAAGATAAACGAATTTGAAGTGATGGCACCAGTGGGCTCACGCGAGTCACTGGCTGCTGCCATACAGGCTGGCGCCGACTCCGTATACTTTGGTATCGGCAAGTTGAACATGCGTTCCCATTCAGCCAACCATTTTACTATCGATGATTTGCGTGAGATTGCTGCTACCTGCAACGAGCATGGTATCAAGACCTATCTCACCGTCAATACTGTCATCTACGATAACGACATCCCAACGATGAAGGAAATCATCGATGCTGCCAAGGAGGCAGGCATCTCTGCTGTCATCGCCAGCGATGTGGCTGTAATGAGCTATTGCAATGAAGTGGGCGAGGAGGTTCATTTATCCACACAGTTAAATATCTCAAACACAGAGGCTTTAAAGTTTTATGCACGCTTTGCTGATGTTTCCGTACTGGCACGTGAATTGAACATGGACCAGGTGAAGCACATCCATGAGCAGATAGAGCAGCAGAACATCTGCGGACCTATGGGCAAGCAGATCCGCATCGAAATGTTCTGTCATGGTGCTCTGTGCATGGCTGTATCGGGCAAGTGCTACATGAGTCTCGCTAATGCCAACCGCTCTGCCAACCGTGGCGAGTGTGTGCAGATCTGCCGCCGCAGTTATACTGTTACAGATAACGCAACTGGCAACCAGCTTGAAATCGACAACAAGTATGTGATGAGTCCGAAGGACCTGAAGACCATTCGCTTCATCGACCGCATGATGGATGCCGGTGTGCGCGTCTTCAAGATTGAAGGCCGTGCCCGTGGTCCTGAATACGTATATACCGTAGTGAAATGTTATAAGGAGGCGATAGCTGCCGTGCTCGACGGAACCTTTACCGAGGAGAAGAAGGATGAGTGGGATGAGAAACTCGCCACCGTCTTCAACCGTGGTTTCTGGGATGGTTATTACCAGGGGCAGACTCTCGGTGAATGGAACAAGCATTACGGTTCCGTAGCTACCGAGAAGAAGGTGCTAGTGGGCAAGGTGATGAAATATTTCTCTAAGTTGGGTGTGGCAGAAGTAGCCGTAGAGGCATCTACCTTCGACAAGGGCGAGAAACTGCTGATTACGGGTAACACCACCGGCGTAATGTATCTCAATGCCGATGAAATCCGCTACGACCTGAAACCGGTAGAAACAGCGCAGCAGGGCTGGAGAGTTTCCATCCCTGTACCAGATAAGGTACGCCCTAACGACAAGCTCTATAAGTTGATTACAGTAAACGAAATTAAAGAAATAAAATAATGGCAACAATTAATGAATTGCAGGATGAAGTAGTAGAGGAGTTCCAGGATTTCACCGACTGGATGGACAAGTATCAGATGCTCATTGACTTGGGCAACGAGTTGGCTCCTCTCGATGAGAAATACAAGAACGAGCAGAACCTTATCGACGGCTGTCAGAGCCGCGTATGGTTGCAATGCGATTACGTAGATGGTAAGCTCGTATTCACTGCCGATAGCGATGCGCTCATCGTAAAGGGTATCATCGCCCTCCTCATCCGTGTGTTGAGCGGTCATACCCCAACCGAGATTATGGATGCCGACCTCTATTTCGTAGAGAAAATTGGTCTGAAAGACCATTTGAGTCCAACCCGCAGCAATGGTCTTCTGGCGATGATCAAGCAGATTCGCATGTATGCCCTTGCCTACAAGACCAAAGAGGCAGAGGCTTAACCGCCTCTGATTATATATAAAAGGTATTTTATAATGCGCAAATTAAGAACGATAGAGATGAACCGCCTCACCCTGGAGGAATTCAAGGAAGCCGAGAAGCTGCCCCTGATAGTGGTCCTGGATGATGTGCGTTCATTATATAATGTAGGAAGTGTTTTCCGTTCCTGCGATGCCTTCCGTGTAGAGGCGGTGTATCTCTGCGGAATCACCGCCACCCCTCCCAATGTCGAGATTCATAAGACGGCATTGGGTGGCGAAGACAGCGTGGATTGGGAATACTTCAAGACTACCGAAGAGGCGGTAGAGAAGTTGAAGCAGAAAGGCTACTTTGTATATAGCATCGAGCAGGTAGAAGGCTCCACCAAGCTCCAGAACCTGCCTGAGGCTCACCCTTCCCTCTCCAAAGGCTACGCCGTGATTTTCGGTAACGAGGTGAAGGGAGTCAAGCAGAACATCGTGGATATGAGCAATGGCTGTCTGGAGATTCCCCAGTTCGGTACCAAGCATTCCCTGAATGTCAGCGTAACAGCCGGCATCGTAGTCTGGGAGTTTGCCAAACTCCTGAAACTATAAGTTGAGTTCGTGCCAAACTTGCGTTTTTTGCCAAGTTTGGCACGAACTCATTTGGTAATACAATGTGTAAAAATCCCCCAATGAGGGATAAAAATGATTAAATTCATCCCTCAATGAGGGAACTTTTCAAAAGAATTCGTCCCTCATTGAGGGATTATTTGTATCTTTGCTGCAGTTTTAAACGATATTCATCTAAAAGAGCAAGATATGATAGACAATAAACTTTATGAATACATGGCGGAGTTATTGAAACGTACTCCGCTTGATTTCATCAGATATAAATATGATGAAATCAACTGGAATGGACGATTAGTAGGTATCGTTGGTCCGCGAGGTGTTGGAAAATCCACCATGATACTTCAGCGCATCAAGCTGTCTAATGAAGGCCATCACCTGTATGTGTCTGCCGACAACATTTATTTTTCAAATCATTCCTTGATTGACTTTGCTGACGAGTTTATCAAGGAGGGTGGTACACATCTTTATATAGATGAAATTCACAAGTATGCCGGATGGAGCAGAGAACTGAAGCAAATTTACGACATGCACCCATCCCTGAACCTTATCTTTACCGGTTCATCGGTCTTGGATATCAAGAAGGGCGAAGCTGATCTGAGTCGTCGGGCGCTGATGTATATGATGCAAGGCTTGTCGTTCAGGGAATACCTGCAACTTTTTGAAGGCATCAAGACCAGAGTTTTCAGTCTCGACGAAATACTCAATCACCAGGTAGAGATTCCGGGGGTAGACCATCCATTGCCTGTTTTCAGAGCGTACCTCGACCATGGCTATTACCCATTTGCCATAGAGGGAGATTTTACGCAAAGAATGCTGCAGGTGATAGACCAGACGGTAGAAGTTGACATTCCGCAATATGCTGATATGAAAGCTTCAACAGCACGCAAACTGAAGCGTATGCTCGTCATTCTTTCCGGGTTGGCTCCCTACAAGCCAAGCGTAGAGAACCTCGCCACAGAAATCGGGGTAAGCAAGAACAACGTGCCTGATTATCTCGTCTATCTGGAACGGGCTGGAATGATTGGTCTGCTCAGAGATGACACTTCAGGGATGCGCAATCTTGGAAAGGTAGAAAAAGTCTATGTTGATAACACGAGCCTGATGTCTGTACTCATCCCTAATCCCAATATTGGAAACATAAGGGAAACTTTCTTCTACAATCAGATGAGAGAAAAGCAGAATGTTACTTCCTCTAGGGTTTCCGACTTTACCATTGGTGATTATACCTTTGAGATTGGTGGAAGGAAGAAAGGTAAAAAGCAGATAGAGGATGTAAAAAACGGACGTATCGTAAAAGACGATATAGAGACGGGGCATGGAATCATCATCCCTCTCTGGTACTTCGGAATGAATTATTAGAGTCCTGAACTTTCGCATGTGGTTTAAGTACGGGCTGAAGGTCCAAAAGCTCCTTTCAGGGCGTGTGGGGACATGATGCTCTTCTGATGCCTGGGGCATGTGGGGATACCATGGTGTTCTGATACCTGAAGCGTGTGGAGCTTACATGCGAAACTTGAGTTTTTTGAATTGCTCAGATTCTTAATGATTTCCAAAGGTAGCTGGGTAGCTTTGGCTACCTGTTCG
>OLGM01000606.1_pt1 | contig 21152 bp, 20 predicted proteins | sample 1606001 | NCBI WGS metagenome assembly OLGM01 (sample SAMN03283294) | human gut metagenome | biome: human-associated habitat; material: feces | host: Homo sapiens | place: Peru | collected 2012
GCTTATCAATACATTCGTGAATGCTGTTTATCTCTATGATGAAAAAGTTTTGATTGCATTCAACTACAAAGACGGCACAAAAACCATCACTTTCGATGAAATTGCCGCCAAAGATGCCCCAGCGGGCAATGGTTCGGATTTGGGTTGCTTCGCTCCACCAAAAAACCTCAACGTATACAAGTACGCTGAGGTTTTTGTTTTGTAGCAAGGCTAAACTTATAGAGCGGGTGGATTCGAACAGCTGCGGCGCTGTCGCAGAAGACGGCGCAAAAACAGCCCAGTGGGCTGTTTTTAGCAGCGCGGCTCGCGCAATCCACCCGCGCCCACCAAGAACTCCGGTATCCGATGGGTGCCGGAGTTTCTGTTTTATTTGACTTAAAAGAAAATACCGCCCACGCAGTGCAGCGATGATTTTGCCAAGTAAATCGGCGGCAAAATAAATCGGGTGTGTTGCGGGGCGGTAAATTGTTTCGGGGTATTTTACAGCTTTGAATGAAAGATCAATAGATTCATCAATCCAGATTGCGTCCGTATACTTCGACCTGTGTCAATGCGGGAAAGGGCGATGGGTCATCGGCTTTGATGAGCTGATCCAGTTTCAAGCCGGTAATCCAGACACCGTGCAGATCAAACCGTTGTCCTTCGGCGGTCTTTTGCAGGGGAAGAATCTGCTCTTCGCCGCTGGACAGCGTCAGGCGTGCCTGTGTCCACCAAGCATCATGCGGAAAATCTGCGCGGGTGGTCAGCACCAGCGTATCGGCCTGAATAAGCCGCCCGAAGTCCAGCATCCAGCAAGCGTTCGGATCACGATTGATTCCCCAGCTCTCGAACGGATAGCGTCCGTGGCAGGTGGGGTATATGATCCCATCAATGGCGTTCCGGGCTGCAAATACAGATTCGCCTCTTGTCTCCACATTTGCCCAAGCATGGGGAAAAACACCGGTATTATCATGATGGTCGTATCGGTTCCGCGCCAAATTGCGAGGTGAGGAAATCTCGTCTGCGGTGGCAGGACGTGCGGTCAGATAGTGCATCTCACCGGCAAAGGCTCGTGGGCTATAACTGATGTGTGCTTCCCCAAAGGGAACTTCCAGACGAAAAACGGTGTCTCGGAAAAAGACCAGTTCTTCGCCCATTGCGTCATCCAGACAGATGACATAATAGCCGGGCTGTGGAACGGTCAGCTCCAACACATCACCGGGCTGGTAGGCTGGCTCGTAGCACAGCACGCCGTTGCCCTGTGCCAGAACCGAACCGGCGGCATTCAATACTTTCAATTCAGGCAGCATCCGTGGCTCTCCTTTTATATTTTATCAAAATCAACCTTCCATGTTGTACCATTTGATCTCGTTGGCATCCAGATGCAGCGCAAAGCTGCTGCCGTCGCCGGTGTAAACGGTGGTGTCCTGCGGCTCGTAGGTATTGTTCACCACGCAGTATTTGCCGTTTTTGACGTAGGCGTGCAATTCTACGTTATAGTTGGAGCTGAACCAGCGGTGCAGGCTCTCCTCATCGTGTGCAGCCCAGAGGATGGCCCGATGCAGTACGCGATTATTGATAAAACTGTACGGCAGTCCGCTGATATAAACGCCGCGTCCCTTTCCGTATTCGTGGACAGCCATCTGCACTTCCTTCTCCTTCTGAATCAGGATCTCGGTGCCTTCCAGTGCAAAGATGCTCTTTTTGCCTTCGCCAAAGTCCACAGCGTGGTCAGGGCAGTCTGCCAGAATAAAGTGGTCGCGGTGTTCGTCCCAGTTGTATTTATCGTAATTGAGGGTGAAGCCGGTCTCCTTTTCCACGCCCAGCACGCTGGCAAGCTGGAGATAACGGCCCTGATACGGGTGGCCGCCCGGCTCACCAACACCGATGAAGCCGCCGCCGCGCTGCACAAAGCCCCGGATGGCGGAAGAGATTTCTGCATCCTCCCAGACGATGCCGCCGGTATGCGCCGTGTCGCCATCGCCGACATTCAGAAGCACATCTACACCATCCAGTACCTTGGGGTCGGCCTTGATGTCGTCAAAGCTGATGAACTTCACATCGAACGGCGCACCGGACAGTGCCTCGATGACACCCGCATAGCTGTAATTCTGCTTCTGGTACAGGGCATGGTGAACCATGTGACAGCCCCATGCGCGAGTCTTGCCCCAGCAGTTCAGCACGGCAACGGTCTTGCTGCAATAGGGCGTTGTGCCCTTGATATTAGTGTACAGCTCGCGGAATTCATCGCAGACGCTTTCCACATAGGTCAAAAACTCCGGGAACTCGCAGGCCAGCTTGAGGTAGCCGCCGTAACCGATGCGGTCGATGGGGCTGCGCAGAATGGCGCGGCGGGCGGTCACCCAGTTTTCCTTGGCCTCCCGGATGGGGTCGCCGCCCTTGTGGAAGGTATCGGGGAAGAAATACGGCAGAAAGCGCCCCTCGGTGTACTTTACGCCGGGGATATCCGAGATCAGGCGTAGGGTGGAGCCGTTGCCCACACTGCCCACAATGGCATCCACACCAGAAGAAGCGAACTCCGGGCGGAAGGGCTCGGTGCCGATCCAGTGGTCACCGAGAAACATCATGGCTTCCTTGCCGTATTCGTGAACGATGTCGGTCATTTCACGGATGATGCGGTTGACTTCGCGGCACTGAAAATTCTGGAAATCCTTGAACTCTTTGCTGGGCACACGGTACTGGTTGTTGTAATAGCCCTGATCGATGATGTATTCCGGGCGGAATTTGTAGCCCACCTCCCGCTCGAACTGCTCCAGAATGTAGGGGCTGACCGAGGCCGAATAGCCGTACCAGTCCACATATTTTTCGCGGCGCAGTTCATCGAACACCAGCGTGAACAGGTGGAAGAAGGTGGTGAACCGCACCACATCCACATAGGGGTGGGTGTCGAGGAAGCGGCGCAGACGTTCCAGCGTGTACTTGTGGGTCTTGGGCTGACGGACATCAAAGGGGATCTGATGCTCCACATCCGTCCAGCCGTTGATAACCGAGTTGTACATGTGCACAGGGTCCCAGATGAGGTAGGCAAGGAAGCTGACCGTATATTCGTGATAGGCAGCGGGTGCATCCAGAATGACGCTTTCAGAAGCGGCATCGTAGTGCCATGTGGCAGCGGGCAGCGGCTGGCCGGTGGTGCGGTCCATGACCTCCCACCAGCGGGTGATGTCGTCGTGGTCGTTGACGTTCAGCAGCTCGCGGCTGATCCCCTTCATCAGGGGGATGCAAAGCGCATTTTCCTCTGCCGTATAGAAGGGCGTCATGATGTAGCACTGCTGGATTTCATCGGGGTTTGCCTTGGCCCATGCGTTGTCCTTGCGGGTCGTATAGTAGGTGGCGTAGACCTTGGCTCCGGCATCCTTCAATTCCTTGGGGAACTCGGTGCCGTCGCAGTCACGCAGGGCATCCGCACCCCAGCGCTCCATCAGCTGTAACGTTTCGGGAACGGCATCGAGGTCGGTGGGAATCGTCACGCGTCCCATTCTTTTTTCGTTGCTCATAATCATATTCCTTTCGGTAGTCGAGTAAAAATATTCAGCGCAGGCAGAGTCCGTCCGGGCTCTGCGGAGTAAAAACAAGGACACTGCCGTGCCCCGCACAGCCGTCTGCACAGAGCAGCGCGGCGTCATGGGCACCTGTTTTGTGGCAGAAGATCACGGTAACGTTCTGCTCGTTCCGGGTGATGCGGACAGCCTGCACGGCATCCGCTGCAAGCGGACGGCCATTGCCATCGGTGACAGGGAGCAGTTCGACCTTGCACGTCCCGCCCAGACAGAGCACAAACGGCAGGCTTGCCGTGCTTTTAGTGTGGCATTTCAGGCCAAGCACCGGCGTTCTGATTTGCAGATTATACAGCGGTGCGGCGGGAAGTGCGGACCGGGCGGCAAATTGCCCGGCCAACCAGTGCAGCTGGGCGCAGGTCTGTTTTCCCTGCCAGAGGACAGATGCACCATCCTGTTCCAGTGTTCCGCTTCCAAAGTGAAAAAACTGCTCGACGGTGTGGCGGGCCCCCTCTGGCGCAAAGACCCGGTCAACGCCGATCAGGAGATCCGGTTTTATAAAAACGATCTCCCGCTCTGCCGTGATGCCCTGCGCTGCATAGCCCAGATGTCCGGCGCGGAGAAAATCGGCCTGCGGCGTGAAGCGGGTCTCGGTGGGAAGAGGGCGGGCAATTTCCGCCCACTCCCATGTGGCGCGATACCGGGTAAAATCGGTTTCGTCCACCCGGAAGGTGTTGTGCGCTGCGGGAGATTTGAACCATGCACGTTCCGCACCTTCTACATAGGTGTACCGGCCTGCATCCGCAAGCACCGCCTCGCCGTGATGCCATACATCCAGATGCAGCAGGTCTGCGTGACCGTGACCGCCGCCAAGACTGCCGCAGTGCAGATGGATATAGGTGTCGTTACTGCCCCAGCCGGAACGCAGGATGTAGTTCCCGCTGGCATCCAGTGCCTGCGAAGGCTGTGCCGGGCGGCGTTTGGGCAGGGCATCCAGCTTTGTCCGGGCATCTGCGCCAAAATCCCAGAGTGTTTCTTCACACAGCGGCCCCTCGGCAGCAGCGGCCAGCTCCGGGTCTGCAAACAGCAGCGCCCCCTGTGCCAGCAGGTCGCCTGCGTCGATGCAGTCGCTGTCGCTCTGCGGCAGAATTTCCTGCTTCGGCGTGACCCAGACGGCCAGTGCACGGAACATCCGGTGGATGGTCTCTTCCAGCGCAGACGGCACCTCGATGCCGTTGCGGCGGGTCAGCAGCAGGGTGTCCGCTGCCGCGTGCAGCACCTCGCAGTGGTACATGGGGCTTTGCTCCCACTGCACACCGTCCGGGAGAACGGCATTGCGCAGGTTTTCCGTCAGCCGCTCCAGTGCAAGGGTCTGCCAGTCTTTCCGGTTCAGCCACAGGCCGATCAGAAAAAGTCCGTGGGACTGGATGGCACCCCAGTTGCTCAGCCGATGAAAAGCCTTGTGCTCCCGCACCAGAAAGGCACCGTGTTCGGCAAGGTTTTCGTTCATCCGCTCCAACAGGGGCGCAGGCAGGGCATCGCCAAACAATTCTACGGCGCGCAGCCAGTTTTCCGGCCGGAGACCGGCTTCCAGTGTACGCCATGTGGTGCGTTCACTTTCCGGCGTGTGGGGTACACGGTCAAGCCAGTCGGTCAGTAATTCCACAAAGGCAGTCCGGAACCGCTCTTCGCCGGTGAAGCACCACGCCTTTGCCAGATTGAGCAGGAGGGTGTGACGGTTCAGCGCATAGGTCCATTCCGGGTCGCCGAAGGGAACGGCATTCCACTGAACCGGACCGGAAAACCGGACAGGCTTGTGGGTCGGTTCCATCTCCCAGTGGTCACGGAACAAAAATTCCCGGCGGCAGATTTCCTCTGCCCGCGCGATCGCATTGCGGGCAGAAGCCGGGCATTGTTTTTGGATCTCTGCGGCCACGGCTGCAGCATCCTGTGTCCAAAGCATTACACCCATCAGGAAATGCCTCCTTCGCTCGATTTGAGATATTCGCCCCAGCGCCCGGCCAGCAGCGTACTGACCAGCAAGGCAAGCATTGCCATGACGAGCCAGAGCAGGAATACAGCGTTCCAGCCGTAGCCTTCGGCAGCAGCACCGATCCCCCATGTGGCTGCGGCTGCGCCGAGATAAGTAACGGCGTTCAGTGTACCGGACAGCATGGATGCGCCGCCGTGCCGACCCGCCTTGACGGGGATGACGTTGATGAACATGGTATTCACGCCCAGCATGGAGGCAGTCGTGACCGCCAGAAGCAGCACCGCCAGAAGCAGGCTGGTGCGCATGGCCAATGGCAGCGCCAGAAGGCAGACGGATGCCAGCGCAAACAGGAACCCGGCGGTTTTCAGCTCGTTGTGGGTGCAGTGCTCATTCAGCCAGCCGGACAGGTAGGCACCCGACAGGTTGACGAGGGGCAGCGCCATTGCAGCCGCTGCGGAAAATGCCGGGCTGATCCCGAAATTGCTCTGGATCATACTGGGCACCCAGTTGGTCACACCGTCTTTCAGCCCGCCGTGCAGGAGGACCGGGAGCAGCATTGCGCCCAGCCCTGCTGCCAGCAGGGCTGCGGGGCCGTTTCCTGTGCCTTTTTGCTTCTGGAATGTCGGCTGCGGAGCATAGGTCGTTGCCCGGCGGAGCGGGGCAGTTCCAAACCAGAATACCGCCGCCATGCCCAGAAGCAGTCCGCCGCAAGAGAAAAATACATGATGCCAGTCGGCAAATTGCAGCAGCACGGCACTGAGCGCATAAGCTGCCAGTGTTCCGGCAGGGGTGGTGCTGTTGATAGAAACGCAGGCGCGTTTCTGGCGCATTAGCGGCATACTTTCGGCGAACAGACGGACGATGGGCGGCCAGATCATGGCCTGAAACAGACCGTTTGCGCCCCAGAGCAGCCCCATGAAGGAAGTGGAAAGCGCCCCGGCACCAAGGTTGCACAGACCGGAACCGCACAGCCCAATCAGGATCATTGCATAGGGAGAAACCGACTGGCTCAGCAGGCCGAATACGATCTGACCCACGGCGTAGCAGATAAAGTATCCGGTCGAAACCGCACCGGCTGCGCTGAGACTCAGGCTGCTTTCGGCTGTGATCGCACCCATGACGGCTGAGTAATTGTAGCGGCCTATATAGGCGGACGCATAGGCCAGCCAGCTGAGGAGATAGAGGGTCTGTCCCTGTGCATCGGAACGCAGGCGAGAGCAGACCGTTTGTTTCATGCCCAATATGTCCTCCAGTTCCGGGTGCGGCGGATCAGGGCTTCCATGTAGAAATAATCGCCCCAGAGGTTTGCTTCGTCCACACCGTAATCAGTGACGGTATTGTAAGGGCTGGCCTTGCAGTACACACCGTGCAGCAGCACACCCCCGCCGGGGCGTTTGGGGGCCGCACAATGCTCCACCAGTGCAGTCAGCAGGCGGTCGGCGGCCTGCTGTGCGGCGGCGCGTTCTGCTTCGGGCAGGTAGGGCAGTGCTTCGTACAGGCCGCAGACTGCAATGGCCGCCGCCGAGGAATCCCGTGGTTCATCGCCCTCGGTGAAAATGAGATCCCAGTAAGGAACGTTATCCTCCGGCAGACGCTTCAAAAAGAACGCAGCGCAGGCACGGAACTGCTCCAGATAGGCCGGTTCATGGGTAAAGCGGTAGGCCAGCGCCATGCCAAGGATGCCCCATGCCTGCCCGCGTGCCCATGCGCTGTCGGCACGGTAGCCTTGCGCCGTCATGGCGCGCACCGGTTCGCCGGTCACAGGGTCCATATAGCAGGTGTGGCTTGTGGAACCGTCCGGGCGGAACAGAACGTTTGCGGCGGTTGCGGTGTGCGCCCGCGCGATCTCGGAATAGCGGGGTTCCACGGTCTGCTCTGCCGCCCACCACAGCAGCGGCAGGTTCAGCAGACAGTCGATGATGAGCCGGTATTCCTTCCGGTCATTGATCTGCCCCCACGCCTGCAAAAACTGTCCGGTGGGCTGATAGCGTTTCGTCAGCCGGGCAGCGGCTTCCAGTGCAGCATTCCGTGCCGCCGTGCTGCCGGTCAGCTGATACCCCGCCACGCAGGACGGTGTGTACAGAAAACCAAGGTCGTGGTGGTCAAGATTTTCGTTGCGGACCAGACGCGCGGCAAAGCTGTCCACCTGCTGCAACGCGGCAGTGCGGAACACATCCTCGCCGGTGGCTTCGTAGGCAAGCCAGCACATTCCGGTATAAAAGCCGGGCGTCCAGTCGGTGTTGATGTCGGTGGAGTATACGCCGTTCCGGGTGCAGGGCAGCGGAAAGTCCTTCCCGAATACCGGGATGTTTTCCTTTACCTGCTCTGCGGCAGCGTCCAGCGCGGCACAAAAATAAGAAGTTTGCGCATCCATAGCGGGTTTCCTTTCTTACAGGAGATAGGCGTTGGAATAAGCATGATGACCGGAAGCATCCCGGCAGTCCACCCGGATGTAGCCCTCATCGCCGGTCAGCGGGAAAACGGCCTCGGTCAGGCGGTTCTCGCCCGCCGGGGCAAGCGTCATTTTGCAGCCGCGCCCCTGTGTTACCATATAGATCTTTTCCACCGGGCTGCATTTCACATGGAGCAGGCCGTTCTGGATGTACAACTCCCGCAGCTCCGGGCCGGTGGAGGCGTAGAAATTGCCTTTTTTCAAAGCGGAGAACACCGCGTCATAGCGCAGCTCCGGCAGTTTGAGCATCGTCCAGCCGCCAAAGGAATCGCAGCGCGGGTCGCCGGGCTCGTAGGCATCGTGGTTGTCATCCGTGGCAACACAGAACAGCGCCTTACCGGAAGCACGAAGCATCTCGTCATAGGACTGGGGCGCGTAGCCGTACAGACCATCCAGCTCACAGCCGTGGTTGTAGATCTCCATTGCAAAGACGCCCTTCAGGTCTTTGTAATCGTCATAGCATTGGAGCGACCAGTAGGGGTGGTTGTAGCAGCAGAGGAAGCCATCTGCATTCTGCCGGGTGATAAAGGCGTTCAGTGCATCCAGATCGCCGTAGACCTGCGGCGGCTGCAGGGCGGCAAAGCCGCTGCGCGCCTGCGGCGCAGTATCGTAAAAATTCAGGTGGTAGGTGCGCACCCGCTCAAAGCTTCCCGATGCCGGGAACGGCTCGTTCAGATCGGCCTCGTAGGCGGCCAGCGGGATAAAATGTGCATCCATCAGCTCCGGGTGCCAGCCGTAATGACGATGGTCGGTAAAGGCAACGATGGAATAACCGCGCTTTTGGTACTCAGCCTTGACCTGCTCTTTCGTCCAGTGCCCATCGGAAAGAACGGTGTGGCAATGGAGATTGGCCTTGTAGAACTGCCCGCTTTGCGGCAGAAGCTCTCGATCCTGCACCATCCTGCATCACCCCTTCACGGCACCTGCGGTGATGCCTTCCACAAAGTATTTCTGGCACAGGAAGAACGCGATGATGACGGGCACAAGCACCAGCGTTGCGCCAGCCATCTGTGCGCCGTAATCCTGTGCAAGACCGGATGCAAACAGCTTGATACCAACCGAGATCATCTGCTTGTTGATGTCGGAGATGTACAGATACGGACCCATGTAGTCGTTCCAGCTCCAGACAAAGCTGAACAGCAGCATGGTGGACACCTGCGGCATACACAGCGGCAGGATGATGCGGCGGTAGATGGTAAAGTGGCTGCAGCCATCAATGCGGGCAGCTTCGCTCAGGGCATCGGGGACTGCTACGAATGCCTGCCGCAGCAGGAACACAAAGTAGACGTCCACGGCAGCGGGCAAAATCAGCGCCCACATGGTGTTCAGGATGTGCAGCTGCTTGAAGATGATGTACCGGGGCATGATCATGATGTCGCTGGGGATCATCAGACCGGCCAGCAGCACAAGGAAGATGGCATCACGGCCAGGGAATTTGATCTTTGCAAAGCCGTAGGCGGTGATGGTGATGATGAAGAACTTGAGGATCAGGGTCAGCCCGGTCATGACCACCGTGTTGCCGAACCACTTGAAGAAATCGTAGAATTCGTTGTGGAACAGGGTCTCGAAGTTAGTAAGAGTAAAGTTTTTGGGGATGATCTGGAGCGGCGTGGAAAGAACGTCTCCGCTGGGCTTGAAGGAAGAGGAGATCATAAAAATGAATGGATAGATGCAGCACAGACCCATGGCTTGCCGGAGCCGGATGCAGCGCTTGCGGCAGCGGAGGAAGCCGGTGCGCTGGCTGCGGTAGAGCTGCTGGAAGAGCCGCCGCAGGCGGCCAGACCCAGCGCAGCAGCACCCACGCCGGCGGCTTTCAGGAAGGAACGACGGGAAATGGATCTTGACATGATGATTTCTCCTTCTACAAATATTTCGTGTGCGGCAGGCGGTTCGTGTTGAGCGCCTTGCCTTTGATGGCTTTAGTATATCAGTATGCCTTATTTGTGAAAATAGGCAAAAATTCTCTTTTATCCGCATTTTTTGACATAAGTCAAAAACAGACAATGAATGTCAAAAAAACCTGATATATCAAATTGAGGGATGCCGCGACCGTCAGCGGCACCCCTCAGTTTTGGGATTCAGATGGTTTTCCACGGCAGCTCGATGCAGACCCGCGTGCCAAAACCGGGACGGCTCTGCACTGTGACATGATCGGATGCACCTGCGTACAGCCGCAGGCGGGCTTCAATGTTGTGCAGACCGATGCCGGTGCTGCGGCGGTTCTTTTCTGCCGAGGGCTTGCGGCCATGTACGATCTGGTGCCGCAGGTTTTCCAGTGCAGTCTCGTCCATGCCGATGCCGTTATCCGTGACCGTCAGCACCAGATTGTTCCCCCGGTGGTACGCAGCCACCCGGATGCGCAGAACGTGTTCCAGCCCTTCCATACCGTAGAGGATGCTGTTCTCCACCACCGGCTGAAGGATCAGCTTGAGCACCTCCACGCTTGCGGCGTTGCAGCCGTGGAGCCGGACCTCATAATCAATTTTGTTTCCGTAGCGGATGCGCTGGATATTCATGTACATCTGAACGTGCTCCAGCTCCTGCCGGAGCGGCACGAACAGCCCGCCCGAAATGCTCAGCCGGTACAATTTGCCCAGACTGGATGCCATCTTGCTGATGTCCGGTCTCCCGGCTTCGCTGGCCTTCCAGACGATGGTTTCCAGCGTATTATAGAGAAAATGCGGATTGATCTGGCTCATCAGGACCTGCATTTCCAGCTCCTGCTTCCGGCGCTCCATCTGTACCTGCTGGTCCAGCCCCACCCGGATGCTGTCCAGCATGGAATTGTAGGTGGTCATCATCCGCGAGACCTCCTCCGGCCCCTGCGGCTTTGCGTAGGAGTGCAGATCCCCGGCGTCTGCGTTCCGCATGGCTTCCTCCAGCTGGGTCATCGGAATCATGAACCGCCAGTAGAAGTATAGGATCAGCAGCGCAAACACCCCGCCGCAGACCGCCAGAACGAGGATCGTCTGGAGATACAGCTCCGAGGTTGCGGAAGTCAGGCTTTTGGTCGGAGCCAGAAGCACCGTTGTCCACGGGGTCGAGTCTCCTTCGGCAAATGCTACATCATAAGTGCTTTCCCCGATGCGGAGCGTGCCGTTTTCGCCCGGATGCTCTGCCAGAGCAGCGGCAATGCCTTTCGGCATACAGCCGGAAGCAACAGCATCCTCATTGGTAGAGGAGATCAGCTTGCCGTCCTGCGTCAGGATATACACCTCGGCACCAATGCGCTTGGCCTGCAATTCATATAGGTCATACAGGGTCTTTTCCTCAATGGCAAAGACATGGATATAGGGATATCCGCTTTTCAGCGCCGAATACACCCGGCGGCTTCCCAGAACCACCTGATCCCGCCGCACTTCACCGTACCGCTCTGTGCGGAGAAAATTTTCCTGCAAGGGGTAAAAGTAGAATTTCCCAAATTTCTGCGCATCGTCCATTCCCAGAGCTTCAAAATTTTTGATGAGCAGGGTCGTAGTCTGGTTCGGGTCCAGAAAGTCCAGAACATCGTGGCGGTTGACCGCATAGATCGCATCGATCTTTTTCTGCTTTACCAGCCGGGAATAACTCTCGAACAGTGCGCCGTTCGTGTAGGTAATGGCGTACTTTTTGGCATTCGGATTATCGCTGTAACTGCGGTCAAGGATCTCCAGCAGACGCTCATCGGTGGAAAAGGCATCGGAAACACTGTACACGCCCTCGGTAAACCGGTCCAGCGTTTTGCTGATGTCCTGTGCCGTATAGCTGATGGCTTGAACGTGTGCCCGGTGCTGCACCCGGATCGAACGGTCAAACAGCAGTGTGATCGCAAGCAGCATTGGCAAAAAAGAAGCCAGCAAGGCAAAAAGCATCTTTTTGCGCAGGGTCAGGTGTCCGCTTTTCATTCTGCGCCTCCCTGTGCTGCACGGTATTCCACCGGACTGATGCCGTAATATTTCTTAAAGACCCGGATAAAGTTGGAAGTATCCGCGTAGCCGCACTGCTGGGCAATGAGATACACTTTGCCATCGGGTTCTTTCAGCAGCTCTGCCGCGCGGCGCATTCGTTTTTCGGTCAGATAATCGGAAAAATTGCAGCCAAGTTCGTTTTTGAACACACGGGAAATGTAAGCCGGCGTTTTATGGACGCTTGCCGCCACGCTTTCCAGCGAGATCATGTGGGAAGCGTATTCACTGTCCACATATTCCCGGACGCGCTGCGCAACGCTGTTGACCGTGCGGCCATGATTGCGGCGGTGTGTAAGTGCCTGCTGGCAGGCAAAGAGACACGCCAGCACGAAATCCCGTTTGCTGGTCAGGGTACCGCACTGGTGAATGTCGGTGTAGTGCGCCCCCAGCGTCCGCAGAACCTCTTCCATCTGTACGCCGTAACGCAGGCTCCACAGCGAAACATGGAACAGCAGCGACAAGCACAGGCGGTCTACGGTCTGGTAGTCCAGCTGTGCTGTGCCCGGCAGCAAAAGCACCCGGTCAATCTCGGTGCGCAGCGTATTGTAATCCTGCGCCAACAGGGATTTTTCAATTTTTTCGGTGTCAAAATAGAGGGGGACTTTGGGCTGCGCGTTTTGGATCTGCTGGAAACGAAAGACGCTTTCCGTCCCGGAAAAAGCACTCTGCTTTGCACAGCAGTTGGCCTGCTCGTATGCCTGCGGCAGCATCTCCAGTTCGGTGCAAAGGCTGCTGATGCCAGCGGACAACGTAGTACGGAGCTGCGTGCGCACCGCCTTCTGCAGCTGCCGGATCTGTGCCGTCACATCATCCATCTGGATCTCGGATTCGCTGCTGTATAAAATGAGCAGTCGTTCGCCGCCAAACAAAAAGGGCAGCTGGTGCAGCCGCCCGGCAGGGAATTGACTACTGATTTTCCAGATGCTCCGCCACAGTTCCAGCAGATCTGTTTTTTCATCTCCCCCGTGTCCGTCCAGCGTAAAAGCGGCCACCACAAGGTTGTCCGTGTCGATTCCCTGTGCGGTAAGCATTGGAAGAAAGCGTTCGCTTTCTTGCGGAAACGCGGTGCCTTCCAGCAAAGAGGTCAGCCAGAGCTGAAAATGCCGCTGAACGCTCTCGCTGACGCGCGCCGTTTGCAGGCGCTCCTTGTCCAACGTATTTTTCAAACGCAGGAAGGTCTCCTCAAAATCTTCAAAATCCGTCGGCTTCAGCAAATATTCCGCCACATGATTTTTGATGGACATATTCAGATACTCAAAATCGCTGTAACCGCTTAGGATCACGATCTTTACGTCAGGGTAAGCGCTGCTCAGCCGCTGCATAAGCTCTACGCCATCCATTCCGGGCATTCGGATGTCCGAAAGCACAACATCGGGATGAACGAGCTTCAGCTGTTCCAGCACTTCCTGCCCATCGGAACACAGCGCACAGACCTCATAGCCCCATTCCCGCCACGGAAGACTATGTGCAATGCCGTTGCGAATGCTTTCCTCGTCATCCGCAATGATCAGACGATACATAAAAAACCTCCTCCGCCTGTTTTTTTCAGTATACCACAAATCAAAACGGCGCGACAAGAATGCCGCGCCAGTCTGTTGAGATCTTCTTGTCTCCTTATTATAAGTATAGTGTACCCTGATTTGCGGTGTCAATCAGCAGGATATGATATCTGTTTGCTTTTTTTGCACAAGGGAACGCTTACAAGCCCCTCTCTCGCAGATATTGCATCTGTCCCCGACCTGTGATACCATACAAGTAACCAAAACGATACAGATGGAGGACTTTTTCCATGATCTACGATACCCTGAACAACCTGCCCAATTATCTGGGCGTAAGCGACAATCTGGACACTGTCATCGAGTACATCATGGCGCGGGATATCACCACCCTGCCCGCCGGGCGCACCCGCATCGATGGGGACAAGGCGGTGGTCACTGTGAGCACCGTCACACCCCTGACCTCCGACAAGGCACTGTTCCAGCGCCACGACAACCACATCACGCTGGAGACTGACTTGGACGGCAGCGAGCTATTTGAGGTAAGCCTTGCGGAGCTGACCCCCACCAAGCCCACCGATGAAGCCGCCGACACCACCGTAGGCACCGCGGGTACCAGTATTGCCGGAATGTTGTGCGAGGGACGCTTTGCCCTGTATCTGGCAGGGGAACCGTATAAATCCGGTCTGAAGGCGCAGGGCTGCGGCAAGCTGAAAAAAGCCGTGTTCAGCATTGAGCTGGACCCGGACGAGGAAGAAACGGAAGAATAACCGAAAGGAGACTTTCTGTATGGGATTTTTTGCTGTACTGGCTGCAAGCCTGTTTGCCGTATTCATTTTTACTGTATTCGGCGGCTATTCGCTGCTGCTCTGGTGTCAGCAGTCCCTGTGGATGGTCGTTCCTCCCGCGTTGGTGCTGGCTGTGCTGGTCTGGACCTTCCTGAAAATGGACGACAAGATCACCGCCCTGCAAAAGCGGGTGGATGAACTGGAAGCCGCACAGAAAAACGCCGAAAAGCCCGAAAAATAAATACAGCGCCGCCCTTGCCGGAGAAGCTTTTCCGGCAAGGGCGGCGCATTTTTACACCTTATTTTTTATCCTGCGGGTCATCCAGTCCTTGGAACATTACCATGCCCAGACTTGCAAAGCTGGCACCCAGCGCAAAACCCACTGTACCCAGCGACACGCTGAACAAAACGCCCATAGCAACACCGAACAGGATGCCTGCGATTTGGCTTTTCTTCATCTTACTGCTCTGCCTTTCCGTACCATGCAACGGACAGCCGCCACGAGAGGGCGTACAGCGCCAGCACCGCCGTCAGCACGACCACCAGCACCAGCAGCGAACCATGGGCGGGCAGGATGCTGTTTAAAGCATTGTCCCCCGAAGAGACGAAATAGCCCATCACGCTGGCAAGCAGACCGATGCACAGGTAGTACACATACCTTGCCTTTTCATAGCCAAAGCGGTAGGTCAGCGGCAGCAGGATGATGTTGCCCAGCAGGGTCAGCATAGCCACCTGAAGCAGTGTCGCCACGGTGAGCTGCACCGTCACCGTGCCCCAGAGCAGCTGTGCGGCTGCCAGCGCTGCCATACTCAGCAGTTCCGCCAGCACCATGCCACAAAAGCCGATGAGATATTTGCCGCCCACCAACTGCTCTTTTGTCACTGGCAGGGCGGCGCTGTAAGCGCTGAACCGGCCGTTCTGGTCGTAAGCCAGCAAAGTCATGGGCAGGATGCCCAGCAAAAGCCCGCCGTACAGCATAAAGAAATTAGAGCCTTCCTTCATGAAAAATGTTCCCATCAGCATCATAGCCACCGACACCAGAATGATCCATCTGGTATAGCTCCACATCTGATAGGCATCCTTCAATAACAGACCTTTCATTGCACGTTCTCCCCTTTCACCATCAGCACAAACAGTTCCTCGATGCTCACCGGGGTAAGATCTGTCCCGACAGGCATTGCATCCCGGCGCACAAGCGCCTCGGCGCCGTAGGGGGTGACCCGCTTACCGTATACCCGCGTATCCAGTGCCGCCAGCTGCGCCGCCGTGCCGTGCCACAAGGCGTATTCCTCCCGCAGGGCGTCCTTTTCCTCACAGAGCAGCAGCCTGCCCTTGTGCAGGAAGGCGATGGTATCGCACAGCTTTTCCAAGTCGCTGACGATGTGGGAGGAGATAAGGATGGAGTGGTTTTCGTCCCGGGCAAAGTCCAGTAGCAGGTCGGTCACCTCGTCCCGCACCACCGGGTCCAGCCCGTTGGTGGCTTCGTCCAACAGCAGCAGCTTCGGGTGGTGCGCCAGCGCCACAGCGATGCACAGCTTCATCTTCATGCCAGTGGAGTAGTCCTTGTATTGCTTTTTGTCCGGCAGACCAAACTTTTGGCACAGCTCCGCATAGGCGGTAGCGTCCCAGTTGTGGTAGATGCCCGCCATCACCTTGCCCGCCTGCACCGCGTTCAGGCACAGGGGGATGCCCTCGCTGCCCAGCACCACGCTGATCTCCTCTTTGGTGCGGACGGAAACAGTGCGGTTGTCCCTGCCAAGGATGGTCACGGTGCCGCCGTCCCGCTGCACCATGTCCAAGATCAGCCGGATGGTAGTGCTCTTGCCCGCTCCGTTTTCACCGATCAGGCCGCAGATGGTGCCGCCGGGCAAGGTCAGGTCCAGCGGCCCAAGGGTAAAGTCCTTATAGTGCTTTGTAAGTCCCTGCAGTTCCAGTGCGTTCATATTCAGCCCTCCCATAGCAGTTCCAGCATCTCCCCCAGCTCTTCCCTGCTCAGTCCGCAGGATGCGGACAGGCGGACAGCCTCGGTAAGGTGCGCTTCAATTTTTTTCAGGTTTTCTTCCCGCAGCAGTTCGGTGTTTTTAGGGGCTACAAAAAAGCCCTTTGCCGGTACTGCGTAAAGAAAGCCCTCTTTTTCCAGTTCATCGTAGGCGCGCTTAGTGGTAATGACGCTGATGCGCAGATCCCGTGCCAGCCCCCGGATGGAGGGCATGGCCTCGTCCGGCTGCAAAGCCCCGCTGATGATCTGCTGCTTGATCTGGTTGTAGATCTGGTCATAGATGGGCGCGCCGCTTTTGTTGTTGATAAACAGTTCCATCGGCTGCTCCTTTGACGTTTGTGTTTCGTCTGTGTATGTACAGTATATACAGTAGACACAGATTTGTCAAGAGGGTACGCAAAAAAATACACCCGCCGCCCAAAACGGACAGCGGGTGCAATTTTTATAGGTTTTACAGCGCCTTGATGGCGGTCTTGATGCGCTCGGCGGCCAGCTTGGTCTTTTCCGCATCGCCGAAGGCGGTCAGGCGGAAGTAGCCCTCGCCGCACTCGCCGAAGCCCACGCCGGGGGTGCCCACAACGCCGCAGTTTTCCAGCAGCCAGTCGAAGAACTCCCAGCTCTTCATGTTGCCGGGGCAGCGCAGCCAGATGTAGGGGCTGTTCTTGCCGCCGCAGTACCACACGCCGCACTCGTCCAGTGCATCGGCGATGACCTTTGCGTTGCGGCGGTAGTAGTCCAGATTAGACTGGATCTCGGCCATGCCGCTCTCGGTGAACACGGCGGCAGCGGCGCGCTGCACCACATAGGGCACACCGTTGAACTTAGTGGTCTGGCGGCGCAGCCACAGCTTATTGATGTTCATGCCCTCGCGCTCCAGCTCCTTGGGCACTACGGTGTAACCGCAGCGGGTGCCGGTAAAGCCTGCGATCTTGGAGAAGGAGCAGATCTCCACAGCGCACTCGCGTGCACCCTCGATCTCGAAGATGCTGCGTGCCAGCTCACCGTCCGAGATGAAGCACTCGTAGGCGGCATCATACAGGATGATGGCATCATTCTTGCGGGCGTAATCCACCCATGCCTTCAGCTGTGCGCGGGTGTAGGCAGCGCCGGTGGGGTTGTTGGGGCTGCAGATATAGATGATATCTGCCTTCACGCTCTCGTCCGGCATCCCGAGGAAGCCGTTCTCCTGCCCCGTGCGGCTGTAAATGATCTTGCGGCCATCGGTGACGTTATCATCCACATAGGTGGGGTACACGGGATCCGGCACCAGCACGGTGTTGTCCACATCGAACAGACCCAGCAGGTTTGCAAGGTCGCTCTTTGCGCCGTCCGAGATAAAGATCTCGTCCTCGGCAAGCTGGGTGCCGCGGCTGGCGTAGTAGCCCTGAATAGCCTGCTTGAGGAAGGGGTAGCCCTGCTCCGGGCCGTAGCCGTGGAAGCCCTCCTTGGTGCCCATCTCCTCGGCGGCGTCGCGCATAGCCTGCACCACGCACTTTGCCAGCGGCTGGGTCACATCGCCGATGCCCAGACGGATGATCTCCTTTTCCGGGTGTGCTTCCTGATACGCAGCCACCTTGTGGGCAATGTCCACGAACAGGTAGCTGGCCTTCAGCTCATTGTAATGCTTGTTCATCTTCATGATACTTTCCCTCGCTTCGCTTTACTTATAGATGCTCGCCCTCTCCGTCATTGCTGCGCAATGCCACCTCTCCCAAAGGGAGAGGCCTTGGCAAAACCGCCACCTTTCGTTCTTCGTCGGAGGTTGAGCGTTCAAAACCTGTTAAACTTCGGTCGTGCCCTCGCACACGGTCTCGGCAGCGCCGGTCATCAGCAGCTGCTTGCCGGGCAGTACCCGGATGGTCAGCTCGCCGCCGCGCAGCTGCACATGGACATCCTCTCCGGCGGGGCAGATGCCCAGCTCGGTCAGGGCTGCCACGGTGGCACAGGTGCCGGTGCCGCAGGCCCATGTCTCGCCGCTGCCGCGCTCCCACACACGCATTTTCAGGTGGGTGGCGTCCACCACCTGCACAAACTCGGTGTTGATGCGCTCCGGGAAGTTTTCGTGGTGCTCAAAGCCCGGGCCGATCTGCTCCAGCTTCAGGCTGTCCACATCCGGCACAATGGTCACACAATGGGGATTGCCCACGCTGATGCAGGTCACCCGCCACAGGTTCTCTTCCACCTGCAGGGGTAGGTCTACCAGCGGCCCTTCGCCCATGTTCACGGCGGGCAGCGCCGCTGCCATGGCGGTGTAGGTGCCCATCTCTACCTGCCACAGCCCTTCGCCCATGCGGGCAACGGTCTTTAAGCCGCTGAGGGTGTCGATGGCAAGCTTCGGCTTTGCCGTACCGTGGGTGTACAGCCACTCGGCCACGCAGCGGATGCCGTTGCCGCACATCTTGCCCTCGCTGCCATCCGCATTAAAGATGCGCATCATGGCGTCTGCCCCGGCTGTGACCGGTGCGCAGATGCAGATAATGCCGTCCGCCCCGATGGAAAAGTGCCGCCGGGACAGCCGCTGTGAAAGCGCTGCGATATCCTCCGGCACGCCGGAGGTGCGGCAGTCCAGATAGATATAATCGTTGGCGCAGCCCTGCATTTTGGTGAATGAAAGCTTCATGCTTATCGCTCCTTATAAAAGGGACCGGTCAGTCCCTATAAACTCATTACTTTATAATGATAAAAAAACCGGCACGAGATGTCAAGGGAAAAAGCAGCTTTCAGACAATTTTCTTCAGTTGCTGCAAAACAGGGCTTGACAATACGCACTGCATGGGATATAAAAAAAGAGAGCGCTTTGTACAGCAGGCAAGGCCGTGCCGGATACCGGAGGTTTTTCCGGGGCACGGCGGGCTGTACGCGTATGCAATACAACTGCAAAAAGGAGACCACAGGAATGGATACTTTTGAGAAAATCCGTGCATTGCTGGCTGAGCAGCTGGACGTTGACCCGGCAAAGATCACGCTGGAAAGTGATATCATGAGCGATTTCGAGGCTGACAGTCTGGATATCGTAGACATGGTGATGACGCTGGAGGACGAGTTTGGCATCGAGGTGCCGGACGACGCCATCGAGTCCCTGCGCACCGTAGGCGATGTGGTAAACTTTGTGGACAGCCACGCGCAGAACTGATTCTTTTAGGCAAAAGCCCCGCCTTTGCAGTGCGGCACACGGCCGTGCAGGCAGACGGGGCTTTATTATGGTTCGTGCGGAACGCGCAGCGTTTGGCGCACGGCCTTGGGAGGATAAAACAAAATGGCAAAAGACAACAAGAAGCTCGTGCAGGCGATCACCAGTCAGGAAGAAAACTTTGCACAGTGGTACACCGACATCTGCGTAAAGGCAGAGCTGGTGGAGTATTCCAGTGTGAAGGGCTTTATCATCCTGCGCCCCTATGGTCAGGCCATCTGGGAGCTGATCCAGAAGGATCTGGACACCCGGTTCAAGGCTACCGGCCATGAGAATGTGGCTATGCCGGTGCTGATCCCGGAAAGCCTGCTGCAGAAGGAAGGCGAGCTCGTCAATGGCTTCGCGCCGGAGGTGGCGTGGGTCACGATGGGCGGCTCCGACAAGCTGGAGGAGCGTCTGGCAGTGCGTCCCACCAGCGAGACCATGTTCTGCGACCACTGGTCCCGCGTGCTGCACAGCTACCGCGAGCTTCCCATGAAGTACAACCAGTGGTGCAGCGTAGTGCGCTGGGAAAAGACCACCCGTCCCTTCCTGCGCAGCCGCGAGTTCTGGTGGCAGGAGGGTCACACCATCCACGAGACCGCTGCCGAAGCCGAGGCTGAGACCCAGCAGCAGCTGAACTGCTACGCAGACACCTGCGAGCAGGATCTGGCGATCCCCGTGGTGAAGGGCCGCAAGACCGACAAGGAAAAGTTTGCCGGTGCCGAGGCCACCTACACCATCGAAGCCATGATGAAGGACGGCAAGGCACTGCAGAGCGGCACCAGTCACTACTTTGGTGATAAGTTCAGCAAGGCTTACGATGTCACCTTTACCGGCCGCGACAACCAGCTGCATCATCCGTTCCAGACCAGCTGGGGCGTTTCCACCCGTCTGGTGGGTGCTATCATCATGACCCACGGCGACGACGACGGCCTGATCCTGCCCCCGGCCATTGCCCCCATTCAGGTGGTGGTGGTGCCCATTGCCGCCCACAAGCCCGGCGTCTCTGAAAAGGCTGCCGAGCTGGCCGAGAAGATCAGCAAGTACGCCCGCGTGAAGCTGGACGACAGCGACAACGCTCCCGGCTGGAAGTTTGCCCAGTGGGAGATGAAGGGCGTGCCCCTGCGCCTTGAGATTGGCCCCAAGGATCTGGAAAAGAACCAGTGCGTGCTGGTGCGCCGCGACACCCGCGAGAAGGTCTTTGTAAGCTTGGACGAGTTGGAGACCGCTATCCCCGCCCAGCTGGAAGCTCTGCGCAAGGATCTGTACCAGCGTGCGCTGGAAAACCGCGAAAAGCGCACCTGGGCTGCCACCACCATGGACGAGGTGAAGGAGCTGGCAAAGGCCAACACCGGCTACATCAAGACCATGTGGTGCGGCGATCTGGCCTGTGAGATGAAGATGAAGGAAGAGGCCGGACTTTCCAGCCGTTGTATGCCCTTTGAGCAGGAGCAGCTGAGCGATGTGTGCCCCTGCTGCGGTAAGCCCGCCAAGGCCATGGTCTACTGGGGCGTTGCTTACTAAGCATCTGTTTTTCTGACCCGATACAAAACCCCCGGAGCAAAAAACGCTCCGGGGGTTTTTCTTGTCATTTGTCGAATTATATGCTATTATAGAATTGCTGCTTCGGCAGCAAGGCACTGCACATAACGGCAGGCGGTTCGGCCCCACTTCCGAAAGGAGGTGAAGCTTATGCCAATTACTTTGACGTTCCATATCTTCGGATTGGTATTTACCATCAAGGTAAAAAGCGAGAACCGCCACCCTGGCCGGTGACGGTTCTTAGTTTCTAAGACGGTTCATCAAAA